>JADHEF010001855.1_pt1 | contig 11334 bp, 7 predicted proteins | sample 8952391 | NCBI WGS metagenome assembly JADHEF01 (sample SAMN16124439, study PRJNA663245) | bioreactor sludge metagenome | isolation source: sludge (nitrite) | place: India:Bengaluru | collected 2019-02-28
CCACGGCGAGGTCGACGATGTGCGTCGACTCCAGGATGCCGCCGAGGACGTAGGCGCCCCAGCTGAACATGAGCATGTGCCACGGGATGTCGGCCTCGTTCCAGGTCAGCACCCCGAAGCGGGGGAGCCCGGAGAACGGCGGGAGGAGGACGAGGACGGCCCCGCACATCGCCACGACCTCGGCCCGGATCCCGTGGATCGGTTCCGTCGACCAGAGCGCGAGGACGGCCACGAAGACCACCGCGGCGCGAAGCTCGCGGAGGCTCGGGCGGCCGAGCGCCTTCAGCTCGGCACGGAGGCGGTCCATGCCCCCGTCGACCTTCGGCTGCGCGTCCTCGGGGCGGACCGGGAAGAGGAGCTTCGTCCCCGTGAACCAGGCGATGCCGCACTGGAGGACGGCGAGCGGCAGGAGCGCCATGAGCCACTGGGAGTACATCACCTTGTGGCCGGCGTTCTCGAGGAGCTGGGCGGCGAGGAGGTTCGCCGCCGAGCCGGTGATGAAGGCGCTCGCCGAGACGTTGTTCGCGAGGAGGTTCTGGAGGACGAGGTTCCTCCCGACGTTGTTGCGCGAGACCCCGCCGACGGCGCCGTACATCGCCGCGATGACCATGAAGAGCGGCAGGAGGATCGCGGTCTTCGCAGACGTCGCGCTGATGAAGGCGCCGAGGAGGAGGTTCAGGGCGATGAAGGCCCAGAAGATCCCCGTGATGTGGCTCCCCCACCGCGTCACGAGGAGGAGCGCGATCCTCTTCGCGAGCCCGCTCGCGACGAGGGCGCTCGCCAGGATGAAGCTCGCGATGTTGAGGACCATGACCGGCTCGCCGAGGTAGGCGAAGGTCGGCCGCATCTTCAGGATGCCGAAGAGGACGGTCGAGACGATGACGATGAACGAGGTCAGGTAGCTCGGGATCGCCTCGGTCATCCAGAGGACGAGCGAGAAGAAGAAGATCCCGGTGACGGTGTAGAGGTGGCCGACGTTCGCGGCGCCCGCGGCCGTCTCGAAGAAGCCGATCGGTCCGCACCAGCGGAAGTGGAAGAAGAGGAAGGCGAGGAGCCCGAGCGGAAGGCCGGCGAGCTTCGCCCTCGCCATGAAGGGACCGGGCTTGATCTCCTGCAGCTTCTCGAGGCCGTAGTTCCGCATGTCGAGCGGATCGACCGCTTTCGGGGCCCGGGTGACCCCGTCCGCCGCAGCCGCGGGCCGGTCCGGCCCGCTCACGCGCCCTCGGCGCCGTCCGCGGGGCGCTCCCAGCGCGTGAAGGGGCTCTTCATGAGCATGCTGTTGAAGTAGCGGGGATCGCCCGTCACCTCTTTCCCCAGCCAGGCCGGCCGGACGAAGGCCTCGTCCTCGGCGCCGAGCTCGACCTCGGCGACGACGAGCCCCTCGTTCTCGCCGTGGAACTCGTCCACCTCGAACGTGTGCGCGCCGGCCGGGACGAGCCAGCGGACCTTGTCGATGACGCCGGGCTCGCAGATCGCGAGGAGCTGCTCGACCTCCGCCGCCGGGATCTCCTTCTCCCACTCGAACCGGGACGCGCCGGAGGCGTTCCCGATCCCCTTGACGGTCAGGAAGCCCTTGTCGCCCTTGATCCTCACCCGCACGGTCCGCTCCGGAACCGACGAGAGGTATCCCTGCACGATGCGGGTCTGGCGAGTCGCCTGCTCCTTGAAGGGACCGGCGACGAGAAACTTCCGTTCGATCTCCTGTGCCATGTGAGGGCTCCTCCCTTGCGGCGCGATGCTCGAATCGCGGAACCCGCCCGGGCTCCGCCGCGATTCGCACGGCAAGCTTCGTGCCGTTTCCCGGGCGCGAGCGAACCGATTCTGCCGCAGAGGCTTGTCCGAAGCCCGGCGAGCGTGGCCGCGACCGGTGTGCGGCTTCCCGCGCGAGCGAGTGCGGAAACCCGCGCCGGAGCGCGGCCGGGCTTCGACTTGGGGCCTCCTGGAGCATTCCGCCACGGACCGGCGCGGATCCGGCGGGAACGGACGGCGGGGCCGCTAGACTGGCTTCGCGCGCGGCCTCGTCCGTTCCTGCGCGCAGGAGGCTCGGATGCTCCCGTACGCGTCTCGGACGGCGAAAGCGCTCCTCCTCGCAGCGTCGACGTCGCTCGCCGCGCCGCCCGCCGACCCGCTCGACGCGAAGTACGGGGCCGCCGTCCCGCCCGCCTACGTCAAGCAGTACGAGGCGGACCGGAGCGGGAAGGTCCTCCTGAACCCTTATCTCCAGGTGGCGACGCCCGAATTTCCCGCGCTCCTCGAGCCGGGAGACGGGACGTACAAGTGGGTCATCGACGTCGCCGGCCGGGTCGCGATCGTGCGCGAGGTGCCGCACCCGCTCGGCCGTGCCTACCCGAACGGCTTCCATCGGCCGGAGGACGGCTCCGACCGCGAGCCCGGGTACGTCGAGACATACGGGCACGTCGCGGCGCTCGGGGGGGCGCCGGGGAGGATCGGAGGGGAGATCCTCTGGGACGCCGAATCGCGCGCGTTCACGGTCAACAACAAGTCGGGGCGCTACACGAAGCACAACGCCGACAGGACGCCCGAGCAGCTCGCCGAGGCGGCCCGGCTCATCCGGGAGGTGGTCGACCCGGGCGGGGTGTCGTGGGGTCCGGTCTTCTACCTGCTCGACTACGCGCCGCCGGACGTCCGGCGGGAGCTCCTGGCCGATCCCCGGCTCGAGTACGACCTTCCGGAGACGAAGGGCCGTCCGTACGTGGTCGTCCTCGACGGCGCGCCGTCGGCGTTCGCCGCGAAGGGGCCGGGCGGCGGCACGGACCTTGTATCTTCGGGCCCCCGATGACGCTCCGCGTGAAGCTCTTCGCCCTCATGGGCGGCCTCCTCGCCCTGATGGTGGGCGCCGAGTGGCTCCTCGTGGAGGCGCTCACCCGCGACCTGCGCGTCGAGGTGACGGCCGTCGCGGCGTCGGTCGGGAAGGACGTCGTGAAGGTCCTCCAGCGCCGCGACGGGAAGCTCGTCGAGCTTGGCGGCGTCGATACAGGCGTCCGGAGGATCGTCGTCCGCGACGAGGCTCACGTCGTCTCCCTGCCGCCGTCACCGCCGGAGGCACCCGCGAAGGAAGCGACCACGGGACCGGAGATTCCGCCGAAGGAGGGCGAGGGGCCGCGGTTCGTCGTGACGACGGTCCAGAGCGACGGGAACCGGACGACCTCCGCGACGAAGAGCTGGACGGCGAAGGGCGGGACCGGCTTCATCTTCCTGGAAGGGCCGGTGGAGAAGGTGAAGATCCCGATCCCGGGAACCGGGGTGAAGGAGGCCGTCGGCCGCTTCCGGACCCGGCTCGTCCTCGGCTCGCTCGGGATCGTCGCCTTCGGCCTCCTCGCCGCGGCGTTCGTCGCGCACCGCGTGACGCGCCCGCTCGTCGAGCTCTCCCGCGCGGCGCGGACCGTGGGGGAGGGAGCGTTCGGCGCGCAGGTCGCGGCCCGCGAGGGAGGCGAGGTGGGAGATGCGATCGCGGCGTTCAACCAGATGTCCTCACGCCTCGCGTCGCTCGAGCGGGAGGCGCTCGGCCTGAAGGAGCGCGAGCACCTCGGCGAGATGGGCGAGGTGGCGCGCGGCATGGCGCACGCACTCCGCAACCCGCTCCACGCCGTCGGGCTCTCCGTGGACGAGCTCGCCGCGCGCCTCCCCGACGACGCCGAGGCCGCTGGGCTCGCGGCGGCCGCCCGGCGGCAGATCGCGGGCGTCGACGGGACGATCCGCTCCTTCCTGGCGCTCGCCGCGGGAGGCGGCGCCGAGGAGGAGGTCGACGTCCGCTCCCTCGCCGAGGACGTCGCCCTCGCCGCGCTCCAGGAGGCGCGCGGACGGGTGCGCGTCACCGTCGCCCCGGCGAGCGGCGCAGTGCGGCTGCGCGCCGTCGCGCCGGAGCTGAAGGCGGCGCTCCACGCGCTCGTCGTGAACGCCGTCGAGGCGAGCGCCGACGGCGCCGAGGTCTCCGTCCGGGTCGAGGAGCGCGCGCCGGGCCGCGTCCGCGTAACGGTGGAGGACGAGGGGCCGGGCCTCCCGGACGAGGTCGCGGCTCGGCTCTTCACGCCTCACGTCACGACGAAGCCGAGCGGATCGGGGATGGGGCTCTACCTCGCCCACCGGATCGCGACGACGCGCTACGGCGGGAGTCTCGTCCTCGAGCGCCGCACGCCCCGGGGAACACGCGCCCTCCTCGAGGCGGGACCGCGGACCGGAGGACGTCCTGCCTGAAGCCCGCCTCCTCCTCGTGGAGGACGAGATCGACCAGCGGAGGCTGGTCGCGGGGATCCTTCGCGGAGAGGGGTACGCCGTCGCCGAAGCGGGCTCGGTCGACGCCGCGCTCGTCGAGCTCGCGGCCGCTCCCGTCGACCTCGTCCTCTCCGACTGGAAGCTCCCGGGGCGAGACGGGATGGAGCTCCTCGCCGAGGTCCGCGCCCGCTTTCCCGAGACCGGGTTCGTGATGTCGACCGCCTACGGGACGATCGCCCACGCGGTCGAGGCGGTGCGGGCGGGAGCCGACGACTACCTCACGAAGCCGTTCGAGCGCGCGGCCCTCCTCCTCGCCGTCGAGCGGACGCTGCGGGCGCGGCGCCTGGCCGACGAGAACCGGCGTCTCTCGGAGGAGGTCCGGGAGCGCGACCGCCTCGTCGACCTCGTCGGGAAGAGCCCGTCGATGGCGCGGCTCTACCGGCAGGTCGAGAAGCTCGCCGGGACCGACGCGACGATCCTCCTGACGGGTGAGAGCGGCACCGGGAAGGAGCTCGTCGCGCGGGCGCTCCACGCCCTCTCGCGCCGGCGGTCGGGGGCGTTCGTCGCCGTGAACGCCGCGGCGATCCCGGAGAGCCTCGTCGAGGCCGAGTTCTTCGGCTCGGAGAAGGGGTCCTTCACGGGGGCCGACCGGACGCGAAAGGGGAAGCTCGAGCAGGCGACGGGCGGGACCCTCTTCCTCGACGAGGTCGGAGAGCTTCCGGTCCCGCTCCAGCCGAAGCTCCTCCGCGCGCTCCAGGAAGGGGTCGTGACGCGGATCGGCGGGGCCGTCGAGATCCCGACCGACGCCCGCATCCTGGCCGCCACGAACCGCGATCTCGCGCGGGAGGTCGCCGAGGGGCGCTTCCGCGAGGACCTCTACTACCGCCTGAACGTCGTCTCCGTGACGCTCCCGCCGCTCCGAGAGAGGCGCGAGGACGTCCCGCTCCTCGTCCGGCACTTCGTGGCCCGGACGGAGCGCCGCTACGGCATCCGGGTCGAGCCGTTTCCTCCGGCCCTTCTTGCGCGGCTCGTCGACCACCCCTGGCCCGGGAACGTCCGAGAGCTCGCGAACGTCGTCGAGCGGCTCGTCCTCCTCTCCGAGGGGGGGCGCGTCTCGGCAGGGGACCTTCCCGAGCCGCTCGGCGGGCGGACCGCCCCCGACGCGGGCTGGAAGCTCCCGCCCGGGGGCCTCTCCTGGGAGGAGCACGAGAAGGAGGCGCTGCGGCAGGCTCTCGAGCTGGCCGGAGGGAACCGCGCCCGGGCGGCCCGCCTCCTCGATCTCCCCTACAAGGCGTTCCTCTACCGCCTCGAGAAGTTCGGGCTCGCCTCCGCCGAGGAGTAGCCCGATTTCGGGAGACGCTTCCCGATTTCGGGAGGTCCCGGGCGCGTGGAGGCCTCCCGGGCCTGGCCCGTCGATTGCGGAGGTGCGACGAAACCGGCGATGACCGGAAAGAACGATCGGAGGTTCCCGATGAGTCTCTCCTTCATGGTCCCCCGCGCCTCCCTCGGCGCCCTCACCCTCGGCGCAGTCGTCACGCTCGTCGCACCAATCCTCCCGCTCGGCGGCGTCGCGCAGGCGGGCGACAAAGAGGAGGAGACGACGATCACGATCGCCACCTCGAAGGACAAGGAAGCGACCGTCCTGAAGCTCGACCCGATGAAGCCGGGCGAAACGAAGACGCTGACCTCCGAGTCGGGCAAGCCGGTCGTCGTGACGCGCACCGGGGACGGCTACACGCTGAAGGTCGGCGAGAACGAATTCTCCGTGAAGACCTTCTCGGATGGCGAAGAGCCTCACGTCCTCCTCCCGGGCGGCAAGGAGGTCCACGTCGTGACGGTCGGCGAAGGCGACGGACAGTCGATGGTCTTCACGGGAGACGACGAGAAGAAGGTCGTCGTGAAGAAGCGCGCCTTCGCCTACCACGTCGGCGAGGGGGCCGAAAAGCCGACCGCGGCCGAGGTGCTGACGAAGGCCGCCCCGAAGAGCCTCGAGAGCCTCGACTCCCGCACGCGCGGCGCCGTCGAGCAGGTCCTCCAGGAGCTTATCGACGGGGGCGACGTCCTCGCGCCGCGCGCGATGCCGATGGCCTGGCACGCGAAGGATGGGGAGGACGGCGAGCGCGTGAAGGTGATGGTGGTGAGGCAGAGGAAGGAAGAGGGCGGGAAGAAGTAGCGCCGCTCCCCGAGCCGCTCCCCGACCGGGGTCCCCCCGTTCGCGGCTGCTACACTGACCGGTGGCCCCGGTCCTCGCGGGGACCGGATCACGTGGTCCGGAGCGGGGGAGCGGAATGAATCGACGACCTGCCGGAGCACCCGACCTGGCCGCTCGCTCGGTCCGCGCGAGCGGCCGGGCATGAGCGGGCTCTTTCGCCGCGAAGCGCTCGAGAAGCTCCAGAACCCCGACCGGCTCGACGAGCTCCTCGTCGTCACCGGTCCGCGGTCGTGGATCGCCGTTGCCGCCATTTCCTCGCTGCTGGTCGCCGCGACGATCTGGGGGATCTTCGGCCGCGTCACGACGTCCGTCGACGGCATGGGGATCTTCATCCGGGGCGGCGGCCTCGTGCGCGTCGTCTCGGTGGGGAGCGGCACGCTCTGGCAGCTGCGCGCGGAGCCCGGGTCGGTCGTGAAGGAGGGAGAGGTCGTCGCGGTCCTGTCGCGGCCCGACCTCGCGGCGCGGCTCCAGAACATGAGCACGCAGCTCGCGCACCTCGAGGAGCAGGAGCGGCGCGCCGTGGCGTTCGCCGAGCAGGAGGCGACGCGCCAGCGCGACGTCCTCCGTCGCCGGATCGCGGAGGCCCGGCAGCAGGAGAGCGCCGCGCGGACTCGCCTCGAGTGGCTCGAGACGCGGATCGCCGGCGCCCGGAAGCTCGTCGACGCGGGCCTCACCACCCGTCAGCCGCTCGCCGAGCTGGAGCACACGCGCGACGCCACCCGGATCGAGCTCCAGCAGGCCGTGACGGCGGCCGGCGCCCTCCGAGCCCAGATCGAGGACCTGCACGAGCAGCAGGAGGTGAAGGTCTTCCGGATCCGGCAGGACCTGGACGACGAGAGGAACGAGGTCGCGCAGCTCGAGCTCGAGCACCTGACGAACACGCAGGTCGCGAGCCCCTACGCCGGGCGGGTCACGGAGTCGCTCGTCAACCCGGGGAGCCTGGTCTCGCCCGGGCAGGCGATCCTGGCCCTGGAGCGGGACTCGGGGACGCTTCGCGTCGGGGTCGCCGTGCCGGCCCTGGAGGCACGGAGCATCCGCCCGGGCATGGAGGTGCGGCTGACGCCGACGACCGTCAAGCTCGAGGAGTACGGCTACATGCTCGCGAGAGTGACGGACGTCAGCGACTACCCGGCGTCGCGAGACGGGCTGACGAGCCTCCTCTCGAACGAGGCGCTCGTCGAGGTCCTCACGGCCGCGGGCCCGGTCACGATCGTCTCCGCGGAGCCGGTCCTCGACCCGGCCGCGAAGAACGGGTTCAAGTGGTCGGCCCGGAAGGGGCGGACGCTCGCCGTCTCGAGCGGGACCCTCTGCACCGCCCAGGTGATGGTGCGCGAGACGGCGCCGATCACCCTCGTCGTCCCGAAGCTCAAGGAGCTGCTGGGCCTCTAGGCCGGCGACCGAGTGCGCGTGCCGGCCGAGGACGTCACCCGCAGAGCCCGCCCCGCGAGGCGCCGCACGCCGACCGTCATCCAGATGGAGGCGGCCGAGTGCGGAGCCGCGTCGCTCGGGATGATCCTCGCCTACCACGGCCGGTTCGAGCCGCTCGAGAAGCTGCGCCTGGCCTGCGGCGTCTCGCGGGACGGCAGCAACGCCGGGAACGTGGTCCGGGCGGCCCGCCACTACGGCCTTCAGGCCCGCGGCTTCGCCAAGGGCCCGGCCGAGCTCCGGGAGCTGGCGGCGCCGTTCGTCGTCTTCTGGGAGTTCAACCACTTCCTGGTCGTGGAGGGGCACGGGCGCAAGGGATGGTGGGTGAACGACCCGGCGAGCGGGCCGCGGCTCGTCTCCGACCGGGACTTCGACACTTCGTACACGGGCGTCGTCCTGACGTTCACGCCGGGTCCCGACTTCGAGCGCGGCGGCACCGGGCCGAGCCTGCTTCGCTCCCTGTCCCGACGCGCCCGGGGCCTCGGCGGGCCTCTCGCCGTCGCGGCCGCCACCGGGCTCGCGCTGGCCGCCCTGGGCCTCGTCCTCCCGAGCCTGACCCGGGTCTTCGTCGACGAGATCCTCGTCGGAGGTCACCGCTCGTGGACGACGCCGCTCCTCTGGATCATGGGGACGGCGATCGCGATGCTCCTGGCGCTGACGACCCTGCAGCAGCGGACGCTCTACCGGCTCCAGGCGAAGCTCTCCCTCACCTCCTCGAGCCGGTTCCTCTCCCACCTGCTGCGGCTGCCGATGGACTACTTCGGGCAGCGGTTCGGCGGAGAGGTCGGCTCCCGCGTCGCGATCAACGACCGCGTCGCGCAGCTCCTCTCCGGTCCGCTCGCGACGAACGTCCTCGGCGCGCTCATGGCCGTCCTTTACGTCCTGGTCATGGCGCAGTTCGACGTCCTCCTCACCGCGGTCGTCGTCGCCCTCGCGGCGGCGAGCCTCGTCGTCCTCGCGGCCGTCTCCCGGCGCCGGCGTGACCTCGCCAAGCGCGTCCTCCAGGAGCAGGGAAAGCTCCTCGGCGTCACGCTCAACGGGCTCCAGATCATCGAGACGCTCAAGGCGAACGGGAGCGAGTCGGCGTTCTTCTCCCGCTGGAGCGGCCAGCACGCGAGGGCGAGCAACTCCGGCCAGGAGCTGGCCTCCGCGACCCAGGTCCTCAACGTCGTCCCGGCCCTCCTGACGACCGTCAACACGGCGGTCGTCCTCGGTGTCGGCGGGCTGCGGGTGATGCAGCAGCAGCTCACGCTCGGCGAGCTCGTGTCGTTCCAGGCACTCATGGCCGCGTTCCTCCTCCCCGTCACGACGCTCGTCGCGCTCGGCTCGCAGCTGCAGCAGGTGGACGGCGACCTCAACCGTCTCGACGACGTCCTCGAGAACCCCGTCGACCCGCAGTGGTACGGCCCCCAGGTCCCCGCGCTCGACGCGGCCGACGCGGCCGACGCGGCCGACGCGACGGACGTGCCGAAGCTTTCGGGCCACCTCGAGCTGCGCAACGTCACGTTCGGGTACAGCCCGCTGGCCGACCCGCTCATCAAGGACCTCTCCCTGACCGTCCGTCCCGGAGGCCGGGTCGCGCTCGTCGGCGCGTCCGGCAGCGGGAAGTCCACCGTCGCGAAGCTCGTGGCGGGCCTCCACCGGCCCTGGAGCGGCGAGATCCTCTTCGACGGGCGGCCCCGCACCGAGCGGCCCCGCGAGATCCTCGCGGCGTCGGTCGCGTCCGTGGACCAGGAAATCTTCCTCTTCGAGGGGACGTTCCGGGAGAACCTCACGCTCTGGGACGGGACGGTCCCGGACTCGGACGTCGTCGACGCGGCCCGCGACGCGTGCGTGCACGACGTCGTCACGGCGCGGGCCGGAGGCTACGGCGGCGCGGTCGAGGAGGGGGGGCGCAACCTCTCCGGCGGCCAGCGGCAGCGCCTCGAGATCGCGCGCGCCCTGCACGCGAACCCCAGCCTCCTGATCCTCGACGAGGCGACCTCCGCGCTCGACCCCCTGACCGAGAAGCAGATCGACGACGCGCTCCGGCGCCGCGGCTGCAGCTGCCTGATCGTCGCGCACCGGCTCTCGACGATCCGCGACTGCGACGAGATCGTCGTCCTCGAGAGCGGGAAGGTCGTGGAGCGCGGGACCCACGACGAGCTGGTCCGGGCCGAAGGGGCCTACTCGAGGCTGATCCAGGATGCCTGACGTCGTCGATCCCCGCGCCGCGCTCGACGCGATCGCGACGGCGGCCGGAGGCGCTCGCCCCGCCCCGCGCGGGGGGCCGGGCTCGGCCTTCCCGATCGGGGACGGCACGCGCGCCTGGCTCGTCCGTGAAGGCTGCGTCGACGTCTTCTTCGAGCCGGCGGCCGGGGGCGGGCCGCGCCGGCACGTCTGCCGCGTCGACGCCGGGAACGCCCTCCTCGCGCTGCCGGCGCTCGAAGGAAACGACACCATGCGCGCCGTACCCGGACCCGACGCGGCCCTGATCGACGTGGAGCTCGCGCGGCTGCTCTCCCTCGCGTCAGACGCGGCCGTCGGCGAGGCGGTCGTGTCGCTCGTCGAAGCGTGGCTGCACGCGCTCGCCTCGGGGCTCTCGGAGGACGAGCTGCCGCCCCGGACCTCGAGGACGCCGGTCGAGGAAGCGGCCGCCGCGGGCGAGGGGCAGTGGCTCGTCTCCCGCAGGGACGTGCGCTGGGTCGAGGTCCGCTCGGGCGAGCTGCTGCCCTACGGAGACCCGGCCGTCACTCCGTTCGGCGCCGGGACGACGGCGCCGGTCTGCGCCGGCTTCTGGCTGAAGGTCGCGAGGGACGCGGAGCTGGAGTGGCTTCCCACGGAGCAGGTCGCCGCGCGGCCGGGCGGCCTGGCGAGCGCGATCGCCTCCTTCGGTCGTGCCGTCGTCGAGCTCCTCGAGCGCCAGCAGGCGCGGGCCACCGAGGAGGCCCGCGCGCGGCTCCTCCGGCGTGCGACCAGCGTGAGGGCTCTGCGCTCCGAGGCCGAGGAGCAGCTGGCGTCCGTGCTCGGGACGCGACTCCCGATCGCGAGCGCCGCCGAGGACGCGCTCGCCGTCGCGTGCCGGCTCGTCGCCGAAGCGGGGGGCGTGACGATTCGCCCCGCGCCGGCGGGAGCGCCCGAGCCGCGGACCCTCGCGGCGATCGCCGCCGACTCCGGGGTGCGAATCCGCGAGGTTCTCCTGCGGGACGGATGGTGGAAGCGGGACGGCGGGCCCGTCCTCGCCTTCGCGAAGGACGATCGGAGGCCGGTCGCGATCCTGCCGGACGGTCCGGGCCGTCACGTCCTCGTGGACCCCGCGCGGGGAGCGAGATCGAGGGTGGACGCCGGCGTCGCCGCGACGCTCGAGCCGCAGGCGCACGTCTTCTATCGTCCGCTCCCGCCGGGGACGCCGCACCGCCGCGCGCTGCTGCGCTTCCTCGGGTTCGGCTCCGGGCCGGACCTCGCGAGGCTCTTCGTCCTGGGCG
>JADHEF010001856.1_pt1 | contig 11331 bp, 9 predicted proteins | sample 8952391 | NCBI WGS metagenome assembly JADHEF01 (sample SAMN16124439, study PRJNA663245) | bioreactor sludge metagenome | isolation source: sludge (nitrite) | place: India:Bengaluru | collected 2019-02-28
GGATGGACGACATGTCGGACCACATCCTCCTCGAAGTGGTGACTCCCGAGCGCCGGGTCCTCAGCACGCACGTGTCGGAGCTCCAGTTCCGCACGGCCGCGCGGGGCTACTACGGCATCCTGCCAGGCCATACGCCCACCCTCACGCCCTTGGGCGATGGCCTGCTCTACTACACCCACAAGGACGAGAAGCGCTGGATCACCGTGTTCGGCGGCTTCGCGGAGGTCGGTCCCGAGCATGTGTCGATCCTCTCGCGCGCTTCGGAGACGCCGGACATGCTGGACCTGGAGCAGGTCAAGGCCCAGCGCGCCCAGGCGGAGAAGGCGGTGAAGGAGGCACCTGACCCGGAGAGTCTCGCCGCCGCCCAGTCGGCCCTCGACGCCAGCCTCATCCGCCTCCAGGCCCTCGGCCTAGCCGCGGATCACTGATAACGGTCACCAGACATAGCGCTCATCCTGGGTCAGCAGCCGCAGCTTCGGGTGCTTCAGGGCCTCCAGCTGCGGCAGCATGATTCCCCGATCCCCGGGCGTCAGATGGTAGATGCCCACGGGAACGGGCTTCTTGAGCTTGCGGAGTTCCTTCCCCAGCTTGGCCGGCGTCAGGTGCTTGGAAGCCTCCGCCAGCCAGCCCAGCTCGTTGGGGAAGCTGGCCTCCGTGATGAAGAACTTCAGGTTCGGCGTCTCATTGGCCAGGGCGTAGATCTCGTCAGTCTCCGCCGTGTCGGAGGTGAAGATGAACGCGGCGGCATCACCCTCGACCCGGTACCCGACACAGGGGACGAGGTGGTTCACCATCACGGGGGTGATGCGCAGGCCTTCCACATGGTAGGTCTCGCCGGGCGTGATCTCCGAGTAGCGGATCACCGGCTTGTCGGGGCTCGGGATCACGGAGAAGTCGGGCCAGAGCTCGTCATTGAAGAGGTGGCGGCGCAGGGCGTCGAGGGTCTCCGGCAGCGCATGGATCTCCACCGGCACTTCGACGTGGCCGAAGATGTTCTTGGTGAAGAACGGCAGGGTGCAGATGTGATCGAGGTGCGAGTGGGTCAGGAAGATGTGCCGGATGGCCACCTGCTCGGCGACGCCCAGCGCCAAGGTCAGTGAACCCGCATCGATGGCGACACGGTCGTTCACCAGGAGACCGGTCAGGCGCTCGCCCTCGGCTTCCCCCCCCGAACAGCCTAGGATCCTGAGCTCCATATCCCCTCTGAAATTGCAGCCATCATAGCCCCAAGTCGCGCCGCAATGAAAGGGTGGCCCGTCTCCCGCGAGGGGTGGGTCAGAAGCGGATGCCACCGTAGAGGCCGATCTGGTACTGGGAGGCCATCGCCTTCCGGAACTCGTTCGCGGATGGATTCGCTCCGAGCCCTCCAGGCTTGGTCGTGGGTACGGCCACCTCGAGGCGGACAAAGGGGCTAACCACCGGCGAGGGAATCGAATACCCGATGCCGGCCTTGATCCAGGGGCGGGTGTAGGTCGTGCTGCCGTCGCTGATCCCCGGCGCGGACTCCGTGGTGAGTCTCTCCCGGCGAAGGTCGACGCCCGCGTGCAGGTTGACCAGGAGCTTCCAGTCCACCTGCGCCCCGACGGCGATGTATTCCTCGCCGAAGCGGCCGGCGCTGGCGCCGTTCATGACCAGGTCCGTCCTGCATTCGGGATGGTAGGTGGCCGTTAGTCCCACCTCGGCGGCCTTCAGGTCCAGCACGGTGTACGCGCCACGAATCCCGTACCCGCTGGGCCGGGCCGCATCGAAGTCATAGGCGCTGAAGGCCTGGGAGGCGCCGATCTGCTTGTCCACCAGGAGGCCCACCTCCCCCGCGCGAAGGAAGGACAGAGCCAAGCCCAGGAACGCCAAGACTGTGAGCACCGGTCTCTGCATACCCCCTCCCCCGAGAAGGACTGCGACCATCCTCCTCGGGGAAAGGATCAAGGTCAAGTGAATGTCAGGATTTATTTGGATAAAACAGTGATTCATCACCAGGATCGTTACGACCGGTACACTGGAAGGCCTGAGGCCTGAATGAGAGATCATCTGCACTATTTGCTGCTGGATGGCTTTGACCCCGACACGGGCGAGCTCACCCTGCGGGTCGGACTGGCCTCCACCCTGGAGTCCGCCCCGGCCGTGCTGCGCCTGAAGCTGTTCCTGGGCCATGCGGGGGACCCCATCCAGCCCCTTCGCCGGGAACTGCAGACCCATGTGCAGATGCCCATTCCACCCTCCTGGGACAAGGGGCTGAAGGTCATCATCCGGGCCATCGAGGACGAGATCTCCAGCCCAGCGGGGCGGGACCCCCAGCGCTATGCCTGGGTACGGACCCAGATCCTCCACCCCACCGATGACCGCCGTAGCACCTTGAACCACCCTGTCGCCCGCCAGGTCGAGATCCTCTGGAACTGGGCCCAGCGGATGGAGCAGGAGGACGACCGCATCCGGATCATCGAGATCCTGGAGCGGCTGCTGCTGCTCTCACCCCAGCATGCCCCGGCCCTCGCGTGGCTGTCCTCCCTCCTCCGGGAGCAGGGGATGGTCGAGGAGATGCTGGGCGTCACCCAGCGCTGGATCGCCCTGGAGCCCGACAACCTCGATGCGAGGATCCGCCGGGGAGAGGCGCTCCTCCACCTGGAGCGCCCCACGGATGCCCTGGAAGCATTCACGTCCATCCTCAAGCAGAACCCCGTCCACGCCCTGGCCCACCTGGGCGCCGCCCAGGCCAAGAGCCATGCCGGGGGGGATCCCTGTCCGCACCTGGACGCGGCGGTGGAGCTCAACCGGGAGGCGGTCCTGTCAGTCCTCCGGGAAACCTACGACTACAGGGTGCTGGTGACCGTTCCCAGCGAGCCCACGTACCCCGTCGAGGAGCTTCCCGGGATGCTGGGCGTGACGGCGGGAGAAGTTGGTGCGTTCCTCTCCAGCCATGGTCTTCCCCAGCATCCGCGCGGCGTGCGCGAGTCCGAGCTCTCCCTCTGGGTGACCCTGCAGAACCGCTACCAGCTCCTGCCCATCGGCCTGCACTGGCTCGCACCTACTCCCCGGCACATCCCTGAGTTACCCTGAAACCGAACCCGGATCTCCGTCTTCGACGGCGTATCCATCCCGTCTCCCCGCTCTTTTCGAGGTGCTCGATGACCGCCCTGCTCAAGACCCAGCTCCCATTCCCCGTCCGACACGGCAAGGTCCGGGATGTCTATGACCTCGGCCAGCATCTCCTCATCGTGGCGACCGATCGCATCTCCGCGTTCGATGTGGTCATGGAGCAGGGCATCCCCGGCAAGGGCCGGATCCTGACCCAGGTGGCCAACTTCTGGTTCGACGCCACTCGCGACATCATCCCGAACCATCTAGTGGCCACCGATGTGTCCTCCTATCCGGTCCAGCTGAAGCCTTTCGCGGACCAGCTGGAGGGCCGCTCGATCCTGGTCCGCCGCACCAAGGTCGTGCCCATCGAGTGCGTGGTCCGCGGCTATCTCGCCGGCTCGGGCCTGAAGGAGTACCGGGCTTCAGGGACGGTGTGCGGCATCCCCCTGCCCTCCGGGCTGCGGATGGCGGACCCGCTGCCGGAGCCCATCTTCACGCCCTCCACCAAGGCCGAGGTGGGCCATGACGAGAACATCGACTTCGACCACATGGTCTCCATCGTGGGCCGCGAGCTGGCCATCCGCCTCAAGGAGCTGAGCCTGGCCCTCTACCGGCGGGGCGTGGAACTGGCCAGGACCCGGGGCATCATCCTGGCGGACACCAAGTTCGAGTTCGGACAGCTCGACAACGGCGAGCTGATCCTCATCGACGAAGCGCTGACGCCCGACTCCAGCCGCTATTGGCTCATGGACCAGTACCAGCCCGGCACCAACCCGCCCAGCCTGGACAAGCAGTTCCTGCGGGACTACCTGGAGACCCTGCCCCACTGGAACAAGCAGGCCCCGGCTCCCGCCCTTCCCGAGCCCGTCATCGAAGGCATCCGGGAGCGTTACCAGGACCTGGCGAACCGCTTCGGAATCCGGAGCTAATCAACCACAGAAACGGGCGCCAGTCCCAACTTTCCGAGCTGCGCACCATCCTCGCGGATCTCTCCCGTGAGGTGGTAGCGGAGTCGCTTCCGGTCGAACATCCCCCGAAGCCACCGCTCCAGGTCTTCCGCCTTGAGCTGATCGAGCGGGTCTTCGAGTGTCGCGCTCTGGAGAGCCACCTCCGCGAGATGCTCCGCAGCACGTCCCGGGTGCAGGCCGCGGGTGGTCCGCTCGATCTGCCAGCGGGTCTTCGCCTCCGCGAACGCGGAGTCCGTGAGCCGCTTGCTCTCGAGGCGGCTACACGTCTCCTGCAGGAACTGGAGGGCTTCAGTGACGGACCGTCCCTCCCGCATCTTCGCCCGGATCAGCCAGGAACCTCCCTCCTTGATCTCGGTTTCGAGCTGGACCAGCGACTCCGGGAGCGCATCTCCGAGCTCCAAGCGGACCAGGCGCTCGAGGACATTCCGTAGTGCCGTGCCCACGACTTCGGAAGAGGGGGTGCATCCACCAATCAGAATCTCCGGAGCCATGCCCGCTTCCCGCACGATCCAGGTCCGCGTCTCCCGGGGCACGGAGGGCGTCTTGTCCTCCGCCGGAGCGACCGGCTGTGCGGCCCCTGGCCCCCAGGCCCCCAGGTGGAGGAGCGCCAGCTGCTTGGCCTGCCCCAGGCTCAGGTCCCCTTGGATGACCAGCACGCTGCGCTCCGGTCGGACGACGCGGCGCAGCATCACGTCCAGGTCGCCGTTCTCGATGCGATGGATGCTTGCCGGTGTCGGCATTGCAACCCGCTCCGGGTCCCGGATGGCACGAAGAAACTGGTCCTCCGCCTGCTGGCGTGAGGACTGCTCCTTGGCCGATCGGATGAACTGCTGGCGCCACAGCTCGACCTGCGACGCTTCGATGCGGGGCCGCGTGACGGCCAGGCTCAGGGCTTCGAAGGCCGCATCCTGTCCTTGGCTGTCCGACACGACGGACCAGGCCAGGCTGGACGCGTGGAGGGCACGGGCGAAGCGGACCGCCCGTCCGTCCAGGTAGTCCTTGAACGCGACCTGTGAGTAGTCCCCCGTCCCAGCCGCGGCCAGCACCTCGAACAGGAATCCCCCCAGGCCCTCCTTGCCTCGGGGAACTTCCGAGGACTCCAGGGCCGCGCGAAGCTCCAGCCGCACGATCGGGCGCTCATGGTTCTCGGACAGGACCATACGGAGGCCGTTGGGCAGCCGGTACGTCTGGAGCGGAGTGGCGGCAGACAAGGTCAAGACCAGGGCAGGGATGAGCAGGATCGATTTCACGGTTTCACCTGGGACTGCAGAAGCCGCAGTGTCTGTTCCCGCTCGCGGAGGGAGAGCATCCGGAGCTGCCTCAGCGCATCCCGGACCACGGCCTCCACCTTGCCCGGACTCTCGAGCCTCGCCTCAAGGATTCTCGTCAACACCCGGGCGGTTTCCATCTCCACCTGATCCTGGGGCTGGAGGATGGGGTCCGGCTCCAGCATCACGATGACGGACTGGTCAGAGACGAGGAACGTCAGGGCCACGCCCTGGATCTCCTGCGGCGCAAGGTCGCGCTTGACCTGTAGGGCCCTGAACGCCAAGCGCCAGTCTCCCCCCTGGCACTGGGCCCTCCCCAGGCCGTTTGCCAGCTCCGCGGCGTCCTCCTGGTCCACGACCTGCGCCGTCTCCAGCAGCCGCTGGGCACGCCGGATCTCACCTTCCTTGAAGTTGCCCCGCTGGAGGCGGATGACCTCGCTTCGGATCACTTGCTCGAGCCCGCTCGATCCCAGGTTCGCCCCGGCCGCACCATCGACCAGCAGCAGGCTGGGATCCCGGCCGCCAGGGACATGGGTGCGGACACGCACGTTCAGCCGGGAGAGCTCGCCACCGGCAAGCATCTGAGCCAGCACCTGCAGAGCCTGACAATCAGGATGGGTCCTGGGAGGGATGCGCCAGCCCATGAGCAGCCGGTTCTCGCCGGGCATGTTGACCTGGATGCGGCGCCCCCCGGTGCCTCCCGGCAGGATCATCGTAGAGTCATCCCGAAGGCTCGCGTCACTCGGTCCGGCTCCGAGGGTGCCAAAGGTGGCCTGCAAGGTAGGGAGGGTGCTGGCCATGCGAACGTCTCCGACGAGCACCACCACGATCCGTTCGGAACCAACAGCTCGTCTCGCATAGCCGCGCATGGCCGTCCAGGTGAGTCCCTCGATGGCGGGTGGTTCCAGGAACGCCGCCTGGGCATAGGGTTGTCCCGGGAGAGCCGTGCTCAGGACCACGTCCAGGGTACGTCGGGCCTTTTCCGATTCCGGATCCCGGGTTTCGATCAGGCGCTGCCGCTCGAGCGGGAAACGAGCCAGGAGCGGCTCCTTCAGGCGGCCCGCGAGATGGGTGATCCAGGCGCCCAGGGCGGAAACAGGCAGGTCCGCACCATAGGAGATCAGGTCAGCCTCCACGCGGATCTCCCGTCGGCCGGCCCCCATGGCATCCATTGGATCAGGTACTGCGCCCAGCTTCCGGAAGCGCTCGAGGAGCTGGCGATGGACCCGTTCCAGGTCCAGGGACTCGCTGTCCTGGGGCAGGTTCGGCTGCCGAGCCCGCTTGAGCAGCTCGGTCCTCAGGGACTCGTGGACACCTTCCTCCCACTTGAGCAGTGCCTCCAGATCACCCTGGGACTTCGCTTCTCCATCCAGCGGCGGACCGAAAAGGCACCGAGCCAACAGGTCCGCGGCTGGCGAAGGGAGCGATCCCGTGTCGGCCTTTCCTCCCACCAGGAAGACCTGGGCACGCACCGCCCCCAGGCCGGGACGCTCGACCAGCAGCACCCGTGCACCGTTTTCCAGGCGCCGCTCCTGGACATCCGGGAGCAGTGCCTGGCTTTGGAGCCACAGCCCCGGGGCCCACAACCCGATCACCATCACCACGCGGAGCATGACACGACGCATACGGCCAGCTTAGCTCACTCGCGCACGGTGATGGTGCCGTTGGTCGTCCGCAGGACGATCTTCTGCATCCTCCCGGGGACCCGCAGCAGGGCATGCTGCTTGGAGGTCTCGAGCACCCGTGCGCCGGGGAGCCGGATATCCAGCATGCCCTCGACGCTTTGCGCCGACACATCGCCGGTGGCATCCCCCAGCGACACATGGATGGATCCGTTCGTCGTCGTGAACGAGATGCCCTCACCCCATCCATCCAGGTTCCGGGCCTCGATGCTGCCGTTTGTCGTCTCGGCGGAGATGCCGCCGAACACATTGGCCAGCAGCACCTGGCCATTGGATGTGGTGGCCCGCACCCGGGCGCTCAGATCCACGCCCTCCAGGGATCCGTTGCGGGTGGCCATGTGGATCTCCCCGCTCGCGTCCGAGACGCGGACATCGCCATTGGTCGTCTCGCATCGGGCGTATCCCTCCACGTACGACACATGCAAGGACCCGTTGGTGGTCCGGAAGTAGCCCGACACCTGTTTCGGCACGAACAGCGTCATCTCGCACCGCGGGCTCAGTACGACCCCCCAGCTGAACGACCACATCGGCTCCTGGAAGAGGGTCTCGATGTCCAGTCCCCCCTCCTTGGGACGGATCGCCAGTTCCACGCGGCGGCGATCCGTGTCGCGGATCTCGGCCGTGAGGTGCATCTCCTCCTTGTCCCACCCCATGACACGGATGTCCCCGTTCCGGTTCCGTACCCAGATCTTGGCCCCTGGCGCCAGCTTCTCGGAGCGGACCAGGACCCGCGAGATGGGGGGGATGGAGGTGGACTCCTCCACGTCCGGGGTTTCAGGGCCGGACACCACCTGGGCCCACAAGCCCTGCTGGAGCACCACGAGGAGCAGCGGGGCGACTCGACCAGCAAGTGTCATGGCAATCCCGGGCAGATCGAACGGCAGTGAATCAGATAATGGAGGTTCCTTCGCTTCTCAAGGGTATCAAAACCCACGGATGGTCACGGGCCCCATGCTGTCGGAAAATGGGAACCCAGGCCGCTTTCGCGACCCCACGGACCAGGAACACGCATGGCTGCAGAAATGATCACGATCCCGCTGCACACACTTCCTCATGGAGTCGGGCTCCCCCTGCCCGCCAGAGCCACGACCCACGCCGCCGGCATGGACCTGCGTGCGGCGATCCCCCAGTCCGATTGCTGGACGATCCTGCCTGGAGACTGGAAGCTCATCCCCACGGGTCTGGCCATGGCCATTCCCGAGGGATTCGAAGGGCAGGTCCGCCCCCGCTCGGGCCTGGCGCTGAAGCATGGCGTCACGGTCCTCAACGCCCCCGGGACCATCGACGCCGACTACCGGAACGAGGTGCAGGTCCTGCTGGTGAACCACGGGAAGGAACCGTTCGATCTGCACCGGGGAGATCGCATTGCCCAGATCCTGTTCGCCCCGGTCACCGGATGCGAGTGGGCTGTGGTCGACTCACCGGAAGCCCTCGGGCAGACCGGACGGGGACTCGGCGGATACGGATCCACCGGGCGATAGACAAGAGGGGCGCAGGTTCGCCGCCTGCGCCCCAGCACATCGAGCTGCGGGCCTTACGGCTTCTTGACGGGGGGTGCCGCCGGAACCACCACGGGCTTGCCCGGGGTCGCAGGCTTCCCGGCCGGCGCGGCTGCGGGCTTGGCCTGCGGCGCCGACGCATCGAACCGCTTCGCGACCTCCAGCGAGAAGGCCCTCACCCAGTTCTCGTCGGCCCACTGGATCAACTGTCCGGCCTGGGCCGATTCGCCCGATAGAACAACCTGGAGCTTCTGCTCCTTGGCCAGGGCGTCGATGATGGGTCCGGCCTGGGTGTAGATCTCCCCCAGCACCTTCTGCTGGACACGGTTGAACTCCAGCTGGCTGTCCTCCTGGAGCTTCTTGTACTCGAAGTCCAGGTCACGGAGCTGCTTCCGGATCTGGTCCTTCCCCTGTTCGCTGAGGCTCCCGCCCTGCAGTTGCTGCTGAAGCTTGTTGCCCTCCTCCGCCTTCGCCTTCAGCTTGGTATCGAGGGTCTTCTGGGTACCCTCGAGCTCGGCGAAGATCTTCTTTGCCTTGTCGCTGTTCTGGACCAACAGTCCCAGCGTGAAGAAGGCGAATCGCGGGGGCTCGGACACCTTCGGAATCTCCTGGGCGATTCCGGGCGTCATCGCCGCCAGGGACAAGGTCAGGGCACGGGCGTTGAACAATCTCGGCATGGTGTCTCCAGCAAGGTTGGCGGTGGAAAGGAGGGATAGTCCCTAGAAGGTTGTCCCAAGGCTGAACTGGAAGTCCATGGCACTCTTCCGGTCCCATGGATAAGGATTGAGCTTCCGGGACCAGATCAGGCGCATCGGGGCGGGGCTGATCGGGAGGAAGATCCGCAGTTCCAGTCCCACGCTCTGAAGAAGCTTGGGGTTCCTGTAGTCCACCGTCACGCCCGTGTCCGGATTGGAGTAGTGCACGAGGTTCTGGTTGAACATCTTCTCGCCAGGGCCCCAGGCATTCCCGGCGTCATAGAAGGCCACGGCCCGGATATCCTCGGTGATCTTGAACTGGTACTCGAAGTTCGCAACGAACTTCTTGATCCCACCCACGACGATCGGCTTGCCGTTGTCATAGACAATGGAGCCGATCTGGCCGTAGGAGTAGCCCCGAACGGAGTCCTCGCCTCCAGGCTTGTAGTAGTTGAAGTAGGGAAGACCCTCCTTGCTCGTGTTGTTCGTATAGCCGTAGCTAGCGTTAATTCCGAATACATGCCTGTCGCTGAAGCTGAAGAACTTCGTGACATCCAGCGAGGTGCGGGTATGCGGCCGGTCCGTTCCCCATCCCGCGAAGTCGTACCCCAGACGGACCAGCGTGCCCCGCGTCGGCTTGAACGGGTGGTCCACCGTGTCATAGGCCAGGGACTGGCTGATGGTTGTCGTGTTGAGGGTGCCAATATCGCGGTACAGGTAGTTGGAACCACCGCTGAACTGATCGCGCTGGATATTGAATCCGATGCTGTACGTGGTGTAGAAAGCCCATATGGGCTCGGGGAAGAAGTTGCTCAGACGGGCTCCCAGGGTTGCGCCCAGGCTCCGCGACTTCTGGTTGTATGCGTTATCCTCCCCCACCTTCGATTCGTCATAGTCCGTGTCGCTGTCCGAGAAGCTTGCAGACAGTGAGTAGGGGAGATCGAACAGGTAGGGCTCCGCATAGCTGATCGACAAGCTCTTCTGGTACTGCCCCCGGTTGATCCCGAAGCTGAGGGTTTCGCCTCCGCCCCCCAGGTTCTTCGTGGAGTAGCTGGCGCCGAACGAGAATCCGAAGACGCTTCCGTACCCGCCTTGGAACTTGATTTCGTTGGTACCCGCCTCCTGACCGCGCATGGTGACATCGACTTCGGGCTTGTCCGGGATGAACTCCACCTTAGGTTCCTGGCCCCGGACATCGAAATACCCGAGCTGGCCGATGCTGGTGAACGACTCACGGAAGAGATCTGTGCGGAAGGGTTCTCCCTCCCTCAGCAGCATGGCCCGGCGGATGACCTTGTCCTTCGTCAGGGTATTCCCTTCGAAATCGATCCGCCGCACCTTGTAGGCATCGCCCTCCGAGACCTTCAAGGCCACGTCAACCTTCTTCACGCCATCCTCTTCGCGGACCGTCAGGCTCTTCTGCGCGTCGAACATGACATGGGCCTTGTTGCCGTACTCCTCGCGCATCTTCTCGATGCCCTCGTTCACGGCATCGAGATCGAAGGGGCGCAGCTCACCGGGGGGCAGATCTTCTAGATCCGGCTTGATCCCGAAGAACTTGCCCCAGCGGGAGTGGTGGTTCCTGCGGGCCTCCGCGATCCGCAATCGATAGAGGTCCTCGCCTTTCTCTCCCTTGAAGACTTCGTTGTTCCCTTCGACCTTGAAGGTGCCTTCGAAGTACTGCTCCCCCTCCAGGACTGGAATGGTCAGCGTGGCGCGGAGATCGTACTTCGGGCTCTTCCCTTCCTCGATCCGGACCTGGTTCTTCCGCTTCTGCCTCGGGCTCGTGAAGTCCTCGATCTCGACCTGGGGCTGGCCGACGAACACGTCCTTGTGGCCGATCCGCCAGTAGGCCTTCTTGATGTTCTCCAGGTCCCCTTCCAGGTTCTTGTCCACCAGCAGCGTCTTGGAGGAGAGCCAGTTCAGCCATCCCTTCGTGCGCGTCTTCTTCATCGCCTTCTTCAGCTTGGAGCTGGACAGGACCTTGTTCCCTCGGAACAGGATCCTGTAGATTCGGGCCTTGCCGCCTTCCTTCACATCGAAGACCAGGCGCGCCACGCCGGGGGCGATGGGCTCCAGGTCCACGTCCACGATGGGGTTCCGGTAGCCCTTCTCGGCGCACTTCTCGACGATCATCTCCTTGA
>JADHEF010001857.1_pt1 | contig 11326 bp, 10 predicted proteins | sample 8952391 | NCBI WGS metagenome assembly JADHEF01 (sample SAMN16124439, study PRJNA663245) | bioreactor sludge metagenome | isolation source: sludge (nitrite) | place: India:Bengaluru | collected 2019-02-28
CTGTTTTCTATCATTATTCTAGACTAACATAATTATTCTGCTAGTCTAGAGCCTATGAAATATACATGAATGGTGAAACTTTCCACGGTAAAACGGATAAAGAAGGGTTTACTCATTTTATTACTAGTGAAACAGAAGAAGAACTAGAAATAAGAATAATTTTAGAGGATCATGAACATGGCGAATAGAGTAACAGGCAGAGGAAATCCTAAAAATACTGTTTTAAAGAGTATAACTTCTAAATTACAAAAAATAGATGCAGAGATGAAAAATCAAGCTGCTACTATTATTAAAGTCGGAAGTAAAAGACTGTTAACTTCTGGTGAAATAGCTATGTCTCGCCTGATTTTTAAAGATGCAATTGATTACTCTAAGGTCTGGATACATTTAGGTGGCTTAATACATACAAAAACAGGTAATGCCATGACGCCTGCTGGGGAAATCTATTTACCGAAAGATGATTACTTAAAAACACCTGACTATAGTAAGGCTTTAGGTCAAGACAGACATTGGTTTATTCATGAAATGACCCATGTTTGGCAATATCAAATGGGAGCATCAACAGGTTGGCTTGGGATAAACCAATTATGTAAAGGAGGATATACTTCGGAGGTCAATTCTGTTGACTCGGACAATGAGTTAGAAGCCTATGACACGGACTTAGGAGGTCGAGATTTAAATAAAAAATTTCAAGATTTTAACTTTGAACAACAAAGTAGAATTATTGAGTTTTGGTTTGATGCTTGTTATTTACAAAAAGTTAATCCCCAACGGGATCATCATCAAAAAAGTTTACAATTATTAGGCTATGTTGAGAAAATATTAAGAGATTTTTTACTTAACCCCTCAAATAAAAATTTATTACCGAAATCGTGATTATGAAAAAAATAATATATAGTTTTGTAGCAATGGTGCTTATAGGTTGTAATCAGCAGAGTCGAGATCTTAATACAAAAATTATTGATAATAATTTATGTATTTTTACAAATGAATCTAGAGACTATGGAAATGACAGTTTTTTAGTTGAAACAGGAAAAATTGACTATTCTAAAGAATATCAAAGTGAATATATGAAATCGTATAAAGACACTAAATTCCCCATTAATGAAAAAAGCTGTGTACTCATTCCTTTAACTAAAATAGAGAAAAATGTAGCTTATACGATTACTTTAAGTACTATTAACAAAAAATTTAGCTCTCAAATTTGTATTTTAGAAAATAACAGCGGTATTAGTATTAAACAGGTAGAGGCTGGAAAAAGCACATGTGAATAACTCCTATCGCATTAATCCACTTTAAAATTAACATAATTCATGCAATACAAAAATAACACAAAATTTAATAATATCAATATATTGCAATATAAAAAACCGTCCTTGAGGACGGTTTTCTATTTCAATTAAACTACTTCACGTCAAAACGGTCTGCATTCATTACTTTCACCCAAGCTGCAACAAAGTCTTTTACAAACTTCTCTTTGTTGTCATCTTGCGCATAAACTTCTGCATATGAACGTAAAATCGAGTTTGAACCAAACACTAAATCTACACGTGTCGCCGTCCATTGGGTTGCCCCTGTCGCACGGTCTACAATTTCATAACGGTTTTTACCCACGGGTTTCCAGTTATATTTCATATCCGTTAAGTTGACAAAGAAGTCATTGCTCAATACCCCCACGCGAGCCGTCAACACACCTTCTGGTGTACCAGCATAGTTAGTACCAAGCACACGCATACCACCGACTAAAACCGTCATTTCTGGTGCAGTCAAACCGAGTAATTGTGCACGGTCTAACAACATTTCTTCAGGCTGTACGCTGTAATCTTCTTTGACCCAATTACGGAAACCATCATGCTTAGGGAGTAAATCTTCAAAAGAATACACATCTGTTTGCTCTTGAGTCGCATCACCTCGTCCTGCAAGGAACGGAACTTTGATATTCACACCCGCAGCATGCGCCGCTTTTTCAACAGCTGCCGTACCACCCAATACAATCAAGTCTGCAATGCTGACTTTTTTTGCCAGACCCGCCTGAATTTCTTCAAGCTTCGCCAAAACTTTGGCTAAACGCTCTGGTTCATTACCCACCCAGTCTTTTTGTGGTGCAAGACGGATACGTGCACCATTGGCACCACCACGATAGTCGGAACCACGGAAAGTCCGCGCACTATCCCAAGCAGTATTAATCAATTCAACCGAAGTTAAACCACTATTCAGCAACTTCGCTTTTAAGTCTTCAATTTCAGCTTCAGACAAAACATAATCGACCGATGGAATTGGGTCTTGCCAAATCAGATCATCATTCGGTACATCTGCACCTAAGTAGCGGGATTTTGGTCCCATGTCACGGTGAGTCAGCTTGTACCAAGCACGCGCAAACACTTCAGACAAGTAAGCTGGATCCGCATAAAAACGCTCTGAAATTTTGCGGTATTCAGGGTCCATTTTCAGCGCCATATCGGCATCGGTCATCATTGGGTTGCGGCGTACATTCGGGTTATGTGCATCAACAGGTTTGTCTTCCTCTTTGATGTTAATCGGTTCCCATTGTTTCGCACCCGCTGGACTGGTCGTTTTTTCCCATTCATAAGTGAACAGTAGATAGAAAAATTCGTTATCCCATTTGGTCGGGTGTGTGGTCCAAGCCCCTTCTAAACCACTGACCATGGTGTTCGCGCCATTGCCTGTACCTTCAGAGTTATGCCAACCGAGACCTTGAAACTCCACATCAGCGCTTTCGACATCTGCCCCTAAGTTTTGAGCTTTACCATTCCCGTGCGCTTTCCCTACGGTGTGACCACCCGCAGTGAGTGCGACAGTTTCTTCATCATCCATTCCCATACGGTCAAAAGTGACACGCATGTCTTGTGCAGTACGAAGTGGATCTTGGACGCCATCAACCCCTTCTGGATTGACGTAGATTAATCCCATTTGTACCGCAGCTAATGGATTTTCAAGCGATTTACGGTCTTGGTCATTGGCATAGCGGTTTGCCGTTGGTGCCAGCCATTGACGCTCTTCACCCCAGTAAATGTCTTTTTCTGGTGCCCAAATATCTAGACGACCACCACCAAAGCCAAAGGTTTTCAGGCCTGCTTCTTCATAAGCTACTGTGCCTGCAAGAACGATTAAATCGCCCCATGAAATTTTGTTGCCATATTTACGTTTGATTGGCCAAAGTAGGCGACGGCCTTTATCAGTGTTGACGTTATCAGGCCAACTGTTGAGGGGTGCAAAGCGTTGGTTCCCTGTGTTGGCACCGCCACGTCCATCTTGTTTACGGTAAGAACCCGCCAAGTGCCATGCGGTACGCACAAACATCCCAATGTAACTGCCATAGTCAGATGGCCACCATTCTTGGCTGCTGTTGATGAGTTCACGGAGATCTTGTTTCACCGCTTCTAAATCCAATGATTTGAATGCAGCTGCATAGTCAAAATCAGGATCCATCGGGTTGGTTTTTTTATCGTGTTGCGAAAGGATGTCTAAATTGAGCGCATTAGGCCACCAATCAGAATTATTGGTGCTGGCTAAACTCGTTTGTCCACCATCTTTCTGGTGAAATGGACAACCTGATGCTTGCATATTCTGTGTCATGTCGAGCTCCAAATTTGATCATCAAATTATGATTATCATGAACCGTTTAAAGTAATTATTACTGTTCTAACATAGCCCCTTTTGATGACAATCTAAAGCGAGTTTTACGAATAAAAACAATCGGATTCTCCTATGTAAATATTTAAGAAAGAAAGAATTTTAACTTTTCAACAAGATAAGATCCGATGAAAACACAGCAAAAAGAAAGGCTTTTGATGCGAGGTTGATGGGCATTTTCAATTGAGTTTATCGATTAAAATTTAGACGACCCATAAGTAATGAACGCGGCCCAAATTGAGTGAAAATTAAACAATCAGAGAGACATACTTTCGGTTTTTAGATTTTATTTGAAAGATATTTTGGTGATGTCCGTATGGTCTCGGTGATGACTGTTTTGCCAGCCATCACCTGATCTTATACTTAAAGCGTTCATTACACGCTTAAACGTCGACCTTCTCTTAAGCAGACAAATGGATTCATCAGCTTCGAGCTATTTTTCATCGCCACTTTCAAGTCAATCTCAGGTTGTTCACGACTTTCATCAGTCAGCTGAAAGGTGCGATAGTGAATGGCCATTGAGCATTTGGCATGCAGGTCTTTATGCGCCTGAAAGGCATCTTGCGGATTCATATGCATATAGCGCATCAGCTCACGCGGTTCATACGCTCCGATAGGCAGTAACGCAATTCGTGGTGCGCCAAAACGTTGATGCAGCTCTTTAAAGTGCGGCGAATAACCTGTATCCCCCGCAAAATAAGCATAGTCAGCGCCACAGTGAACACTAAAACCGCCCCATAACGCACGATTTTGATCGCGCAGACCACGGCCAGAACCATGCTGTGCTGGGGTATAGACCAGTTTTAAATCATGCAGACGCGCCGACTGCCACCAATCCATTTCCAGCACTTGTAAGTGCTTGGGTAAATACCATCTATTACCTAAGCCTGTATAAATGGGCATGGCGAAACGCTCATACAACCAATTCAGACTGGCAATATCCATATGGTCATAGTGGTTGTGGCTCAAGAGCACCGCATGGATGGTCGGTAAATCTTCCAAGGCAATGCCAGCTGGCATAACACGGCGAGGTCCTCGCCCTTGCTTCGGACTGACATATTCAGCCCACACAGGATCGGTCAATAAGTTATACGGCCCAATTTGGAGTAATACTGTGGCATGACCCACAAACCACACCTGCCAATCCTTTAAATCGGCATGGGGCCTATCTTGCGGCAGGCTTTTTTTATCGGCATGAAAGTGTGCATACTCTTGCGCCAAATCCACATTCCATGTCGAAGATTTACGCTTAATCAACCATTTCAGCAAGTCGCCTCGGCTACGTCCCTCAGGTCGACGAACCGAATTGACAAAGCGAGTCCCGTTATAATGGTCGGAGTGTAGAAACTGAAATTCGGTCTGTCGCCATGTATGGGACATGGTATTTTCAGTCGGAATTTGATAATGGAGTTCAGTTGATTTTGGCTTCATTTAACGTCGTTATCTTTATTGCAATACACCAGTAACAGGACCAGTTTTGAAAACTGACCTCTACCTTAACCTATTCCAAGCGTCCTTGCATTCGCTCTAACCACACTTTTTTTGATTGCGGCTTCACAAAGAGTGCCACAATTTCAGGATGTTTTTGTTTAATTTTTACTTCAATTCGATTAACACACGCTTCTATCTCATCGGTCGTGAGGTGATCTTCAAATTCTACACTCAACGAGGCCAAAATCTGTTTGGCACCCATTTGCTCGGTCAGTAAACCATTGGCCGACAGTACGCCTTCATCGTCTTGGGCAATTTTTAAGATATTTTGCCGTACATGCAGGTCTGCGGTCTCACCAAGCAGCAAACCTTTGGTTTCTCGTGCCAGCAGAAAAGCGGACACCGCCAGAACCAGCCCAATCAGAATGGATGCCACCCCATCCAGTGCAGGCATATTTAAACGATGTGCCAAATAAATACCCAGAAAGGCAATCAACAGACCAATTAATGCAGCAGAGTCTTCAAACAGAACGGTAAATGTGGTGGGGTCTTTACTACGACGAAAAGCTTCAAAATAACCTTGCTGACCTTTCACCTTACGAAACACTTTCAGAGCAACACACCATGAAATACCTTCACTTACAAATGCAAAGCCAAGTACAACATAATTGATGGTCGGGTTTAGAATGGGTTCAGGATGCAAAATGTGCATGATCCCATTGTACATAGACACCAATGCCCCTAAGGCAAAAACCATGAGAGATACAATGAAGGCCCAAAAATACAGCTCTCGCCCATAGCCAAAAGGATGATTAAAATTGGCAGGTTTATTTGACTTCTTCAGTCCATATAACAGTAAAATTTCGTTTAAGGTATCCACAACAGAGTGAATGGCTTCACTCAACATGGCTGAGCTATTGGTCAGATAAGCCGCAATAAACTTTACCAGCGCAATGGCTAAATTACCCAACAGCGCGGCATAGACCACCAGTTTATTTGAATCTGCCATATCGATTTTTAGCCCATATGTTCAATTAAATTATATTTATGTTTTTATCATATCCAATTTCAGCAAAACGCAATTGTATTTTTATGTAGTTCACCTCACCCGATTTTCAAGTGATTGGTATGAACTATTTTTAGTACTTAATTAATACCTTTTAGCAATTATTAAAAAAGTGATTTCGTATAGAAAAGTCTTAAGACTCAATCCAAGATCATTTATTTTCTAAATAATTGAATCATCTTCACGGCATTGTTGTTTATCGATTATACTTTACGGCAGTCATGGTAAGACATTTTTTGGATTAGTCAGTGGGTTATTTATATGGAACTTAGACACCTTCGCTATTTCATTACTGTTGCTGAAGAACTGAACTTTAGTAAAGCAGCACTGAAACTTTATACCGCTCAACCCTCATTAAGTCAGCAAATCAAAGACCTTGAAGAAGATGTCGGTGTACAGTTATTGTATCGAACCAAGCGAAAAGTTGAACTCACGGAAGAAGGCGCTGTTTTCCTTGAACAAGCACGTCTCACCCTAGCTCAGGCAGACAAAGCGGTTGCTATGGCACGCCAAGTGTCACAGGCCAAACAGCAGATGCTCCGCATTGGTTTTGTCCCTGTGGCGGAAATGAAAATCTTTCCTTATGTACTGCCCAATTTACGAGTACAAAACCCAGAGTTAAAAATTGAGTTATTCAGTATGAACAATACTGAGCAACTACGTTTGCTAAAAAAAGGGGAGTTGGACATTAGCTTTACGCGAAATAATGTCCATAGTGATGAAATTGAAAGCCAGTTTGTACTGCGTGAACCACTCATTTTCCTGTTGCCAAAAGACCATCCTTTGGCCCAATACGAGCGAATTCCGGTTAAAGCATTAGATGGCATTGATTTTATTATTCCCGCAGCCGAGCAGTCAGAGACTTTACACCAGACCATTTTAGAATTTGTCAAAGCTCATAATGTCGAATTCAACATTGTGCAAAAAGCGGACAATATTCTATTCAATATCAATGCGATTGGCTTGGGGCTCGGCTGTACAATTTTACCTGGTTATGTTGCGCCACTTAGCATGAACAACACGGTAATTCGTCCACTTGAGGTTGAGCTGCCGTATTTGGATCTGTATGTGAACTATCGTAAAAATAACAGCTCACTGGCAGTGACTAAATTTATAGAATTACTGACTCGGGTATTTTATTTGGATATTAACCGCGAATAAATCCGCAGTGGGTTCTAATTATTCATCCCATTCGGCGCGCCACTGTTTTCTGAATAAATAGCTACGTGCCTTTCTCACAAACCAATCCTCTACATGAAAAGCGGATTTCCACCCTTTTTTTTAGCGATGTCGATGACATCTCGTTTTTTCATTTTGTATTCTTTTTAAGCTAGGATAGGCTAAGAAAAACAGGCTTTTGTCAGGTTCCCTACAACTGAAGTCCAAACACAAACTGATGCTGAGGTAGAAAATACAACTTTAGCTGCACAGAAAAACAATAAAACAGAGAAGGAGAAAATTATGCCGATGCCCACTTTGCAGCGTTTAAAAACAGCAATGAAATTTCGCCCCTTCTTTTTCATTAGTTTTTTGCTGACTGCTATTTTTTATACGCTGCTGAATACATTTACCGACTGGTCTTGGTCGACCAATTTATTGATCAGTTGGAATATTGCCGTCTCAAGTTATTTAGTGAAAACTATGACCACCCTGTGGTCTGTTGACCATCGGCACATTCTGCAACATGCACAACAGCAAGATGCCAGTAAATGGATCATTCTACTGTTGGTGATCATGACTTTGCTCATGTGCTTAATTGCGATTGTATTGGAATTGACTCATCTCCCGAATGACCCAACCATCAAATATGGGCATTTGGCTCTGTCCTTACTCACCATTATTAGTGCATGGTTCTTTATTCATACTGTGTTTGCCATTCATTATGCGCATGATTATTATCTGGCTCTCGCAGATCAACAAGATGCAGGCTTAGACTTTCCCAAAACGGCTCAACCGACCTATCCCGACTTTTTATATTTTAGTTATGTGATTGGCACTTCTGCACAAACCGCGGATGTTTCCATTACCTCACGTTCGATGCGTATTCTCAATATTCTGCACATTATTTTAGCTTATGGTTTTAACACCTCAATTCTCGCCATTAGTATCAATGTCGCGGCAGGTTTTATCACGCTTTAAACATCTTATTTTTCATTTCTTGGTCATCCTCTCAAATGACAACCATCCAATATGAAAGCGATGCTTGAAGTCATTTCGAGGAAAACATCACAACAAAAAAAGCCCCCTCAAAGAGCTTTTTCAAATCACAAACCCAACAATTAAATCAACCGTTCATCAGCCTTAAAGCATACTAAAAACAAAAGCTTTAAAGATGATCGCCCCAAAACAGGCCGGCTCACTCTGACCATCATCCACAGGCCATATGTTTAGATCACTCAAGTTAAATCACTTGTTTAAGGTCAACATATTGTAATAAATGCTGCTGCAAGCTCGGCACATCATCCGCGATGGCCAAAGGTTGATATTGTCTGAGCGTTTCAGGTGTATGCACCCCATAACTCACCCCGATTCTCGGCATGGCAATATTACGCGCCATTTCTAGATCATAACTGGTATCACCGACCATAATCGCGTGTTCAGCAGACACACCCGTTTCAGTTAAAATTTCTTCCAACATTAAAGGATGCGGTTTAGATTTGGTCTCACTGGCAGCACGCGTTGTCACAAATAGTGCTTGGCTCTGTGTTTGTGCCAATACTCGATCTAATCCTTTACGACTTTTACCTGTCGCCACCGCCAACTGTAAACCCGCTTCACGTAAGCCATTCAACATATCGGCCACGCCGTCGAACCAGACATCACCTTTCGAGTTCGCCACATAATGCTCGGCATAGCATTGCAAAATCTCAGCATGTAACTCAGGTACTTGAGGAAATAATCGCTGCGCGACCTCTGGCAAACCTAAACCAATAATACTTTTTGCTGCATCAGCAGATAAGGGTTGTGCAAATTGCTGCGCGGCAAACAATAAACTCGCCACAATCTGCCCCACTGAATCAAATAAAGTCCCATCCCAATCAAAGATAATCAGTTCTACAGGTTTGTTCATGCTGGGGTTCCAATATTTACTTTTATGAAGACAATTTACACGATGCATTTGCTACGCGATGGCGAAAAGCATGACGCCGTTGAGCTGACTTGCACTTCGCTTTAAAGCAGTGCTTAAAGCGCGTTCAGGATGTTCCATCAGCCCAAAAAAAGATTTTTGTTACTTTTCATCTTTAAAATTAAAGATGACCAATACAGCATCATTTTAAATTAATCACAACCAACAAAAGTCATGGCTTTATCACTTCTCCCAAAATGAAAGGGAAAAGAATTAATCCTTCTTCTGCGCTCTTAACTGCGCCACAATACTCTGCATATCTTCAGGTAACGGCGCTTCAATCGGTGCATAACCAGGAATGTCTAAACGCATTGCATGCAGACATAAACGACGCGGTTTCGGTCCTTTATATTCTGTTTCATGACCATACTTATCGTCACCGACCAATGGATGACCAATGCTTAAACCATGCACACGAATTTGATGGGTACGACCTGAAAGTGGCGATGCATAAACTAAGGTTGCATGCATAAAACGTTCAGCCACATTCCACTGCGTTTTAGACTCTTTACCTTCACTTGACACACGCACACGACGTTCACCATTGGCCAGTTCATAACGGTGCAAAGGCGCATCAATTAACTGCTTGTCTAAACTCACCACACCTTTGACTACAGCAGCGTAAGTTTTCTTAATTTTGTGTTCACGCAACATGTCTTGCAAACTTTTTAACACACTACGCTTTTTAGAAATCATCACCAAACCTGAGGTATCACGGTCAATACGATGAATCAGTTCTAAGTATTTTTTACCTGTCGCGGCACGTAAGCCTTCAATCAGACCATAAGCCACGCCACTGCCGCCATGTACAGCAATGCCTGATGGCTTATTGACAACCATCAAGCCCTCATCTTCATACACCACACGGCTGAGTAAACTCTGTGCTACTTTGTCAGAAACAGGCGCCGCATTTTCATCTTTTTGTTCATAGCGAATCGGGGCCACACGAATCTGGTCACCAATAGACAACTTAGTTTCTGCTTTTATACGCTTTTTATTCACGCGAACCTGACCTTCACGAATCAGGCGATAAATACGACTTTTAGGCACACCTTTTAAACGGCTAAATAAAAAGTTATCAATCCGTTGCCCTGCTTGATGCTCGTCCACTTCAAACCACGTCACGTTTTGCCATTGTTGGGTAGAATTCATACAGTTACTGCGACCTAAAAAATACGGAATTTGAATAAAAAATGACCATTTAGGCTATGCTTTACACAAGAAAGACTAGCTTAGCCCATAGGCAGATGGTACAAGGTTTGATATAGTCAGCGCACGGATACCACCATAAGTGAGTCAAAAGCTTAATCATTTCAATTTTAAATTGAATAGTTAAGAAAATAACTCAACTCAGCTTGGAACGGTCCCAAAAGAATTATGCCGACGCCGAAGGCTTATTATATCGGCAAAACAGCAAACTGTTAGGTTTAATTGTGCATCTGCACATAAATCAGTTTGCCCCAAAAAAATATGTGACCAACGAAGGTTGGTTTTTAAACGTAAACTGATATACATCAGATTAGTCGCTCCCTGATGTCGTATTCAGGCCACAGCGTTGATGCATATGGATCTGTTCAGTTGTAAAGGTACGATGATAATTCCGTATCAAGACACCCTATCCAAAAAGAAGGGTTGCTCTTCGAGCAAATGTGACAGTGAAAGTTACTTACATCCAATGCACCGCTTGTCCGCCAGTGAAACGCGCAGGAGACTTTAATCGTTTAAAGATTGAAGCCGTATTGCCATCATCAATATGTGAATCAAAACCGAAGCCGATCAAAAAGGCAGGTAATAAAACTCAGACCACAATCGGTTTATTTGAGATCTGAGCAAAATTGGTCCGTGATGTTTGATGTTCGCTACGTGTTTAGCGATAGTTTGCTGTGTATCACTATTAGGTGTTACACCCATGAAACGTATGTTGATTAATGCAACACATGCAGAAGAGATTCGCGTTGCACTTGTCACTGGGCAGCGTCTTTACGATTTTGACTTAGAAAATCGTACCCGTGAACAAAAAAAATCCAATATCTATAAAGGTCACGTGA
>JADHEF010001859.1_pt1 | contig 11317 bp, 9 predicted proteins | sample 8952391 | NCBI WGS metagenome assembly JADHEF01 (sample SAMN16124439, study PRJNA663245) | bioreactor sludge metagenome | isolation source: sludge (nitrite) | place: India:Bengaluru | collected 2019-02-28
AAAAGCTTGGCTACCCCCTGATTGTAAAACCAAACAGGGAGGGGTCTACTGTCGGGCTTTCGGTAGTAAAAAAACCTGAAGATTTAGAGGAGGCTGTAAAGACTGCCTCAATGTATGACCGGGAAGTTCTGCTGGAAAAGTTTATTCCCGGGCGGGAACTCACAGTCGGTGTGCTTGATAACAGTCCCCTCGGAGTAGGTGAGATTATCCCGAAATTCTCCGAAATATTTGATTATAAGAGCAAATACCAGAAAGGCGGAGCTGAGGAAATATTTCCTGCTAAAATAACTGCGATACAGACCAAGCTTCTTATGGATACAGCACTCAAGGCCCACCGGGCGTTGAAAATGGAAGATTACAGCAGGGTTGATTTCAGGATGGACCCGGACGGAAGGATATGGTGCCTTGAGGTCAACACATTGCCAGGCATGACAGCAACAAGCCTTCTGCCTCAGTCTGCTTCAGTCATGGGGATAAAATTTCCCGATCTGTGTGAAAAGATATGTCTTCTTGCCATTCAGCGGAGATTGGGTAAATAAGGTCCTTGTGTTTTATTCTTCTGTGGAAATTTTTTCCGCAAGCATATTGCCGTAAGTATAAAGATAATCAAGAAAAAGGTACTGAAGCCCGCCGAAATAATCCCTTTCCAGAGCCGCGCCCGGGCGTGTAATATACCGGAAGTGCCAGGGTTCGTACATATAGCCTGTTTTATCCTCAAGCCCCTCTGGATAGGAGAGGGAAAACCCGTATTTACGGCTGTTTTCTGTCATCCATTTTCCTTCATTTGTATCACGAAACTCAAGTGTTACAGACCCGAAATCAATGGCTGTTCCAAGCTGGTGCTGGGATGCGCCCGGGGGGGCCGAGAATCTGTCAGTCTCATCAGGCCCGTAAACACCCATATAGTAGCTGTAGAGTTTTTTCTGGTAGTCGTACGATCTGAATGCTGATGATATAACAAGCCTTAAACCTTCCGATGCTGCGTCAGCTGCCATTTCCTTCAGGTCGCTCATGACAGCTTTCCTGATTTTCATTCCCTCCTTGTTAAGGAGAAACCCCTCATTATCAAGTGACACAAGATCTGACGGTTCAAAAGACTCTTCAAGCATCCTGCTTCTGTCCGCCGGATAAAGGATGAAGTTCCCATCATCTTTTACTGCCTTGAGCACCTCAGCCAGGAGTGATGTAAATCCTGATTTATACTGAATAATGTTCAGCCTTATATCTTCAGGAAGAGCTCCGAGTGTCGCAACCAGCTCCTCTTCTGTTATCCTGACCGGCCCTTCAATAAATGTTTTTTCCGCTGCCCCCGACTCGGCTTTCAGGCATGAGACTGGCAGAAGAATCGCTGCCGCAATAAAAACATGAATCGCGAGAAAAATGTTCCCTGTCCCCGGTTTCAAGTGCTTCAAAATATAACCCTTATGACATCATCAAATGATTCTACAGGATAGAAGTGAATCCCTTTCTTGATATGCTCCGGGATTTCTTCAAGATCCTTTTCGTTCTGTTTGGGAATTATGATGTTTTTTATATTGTTTCTTCTTGCCGCGATTGTCTTTTCCTTGAGTCCGCCTATGGGAAGAACAGCTCCTGTAAGGGAAAGCTCTCCTGTCATCGCGAAATTAGCTTTAATGATCTTTTTTCTCATAAGGGAAAGTATGGCAGTTGCCATTGTTATTCCCGCAGAAGGGCCGTCTTTGGGAGTGGCTCCCTCTGGAATATGGAGATGGAGTATATTGTTTTCAAAAAAATCCTTTCCAATCCCGAACTGCGGCGCAATAGTCCGCACATAAGTATAGGCGATGTTGGCTGATTCCTTCATTACATCTCCCATCTGTCCTGTAAGCTTGAACCCCTCTTTACCTTCGCTGCATACAGATTCTATCATCAGGGTATCGCCGCCGAAATTGGTCCATGCAAGCCCAATCACCATACCCGGCTTTGTAACCTTTTTGATCTCTTCCGGCCTGAAACTTGGTTTCCCAAGGTATTTTTCAATGCTGTCTCCCGTGATTTTTACGGGAGGTTTTACATTTTCAAGTACAAACTGTTTCGCAATTTTTCTGTGTATCTTATCAAGCGATTTTTCGTAGTTTCTTACCCCTGCTTCGCGCGCATACTGGTCCGCAATAATGGAAAGAGAAGCAGGATCGTAGCTCACGTTTTTTTTGTTAAGCCCGCTTGCGGCAAGGCTTTTGGGAATAAGGTATTTTTTTGCTATCGCTATCTTTTCCTCTTTTATGTAGCCGGAAAGCCTTATTATCTCCATTCTGTCACGCAGGGGAGAGGGGATGGTGTCAAGCGTATTTGCAGTTGTTATGAAAAGCACATGCGAAATATCAAACGGGAGATCAAGATAGTGGTCCCTGAAGCTGGAATTCTGCTCAGGGTCAAGGACTTCAAGAAGGGCTGATGACGGATCGCCCTGGAATGAGATACCCAGCTTGTCAATCTCATCAATCATGAATACAGGGTTTTTTGTTTTGACGATTTTAAGGCCCTGAATTATCTTGCCAGGCATGGCACCTATATATGTTCTCCTGTGTCCCTTTATCTCGGCCTCATCCCGCATTCCTCCGACAGAGAACCTGAAGAATTCCCTTCCCATTGCCCGCGCTATTGATTTTCCAATCGAGGTTTTGCCTACTCCCGGGGGGCCAACAAGGCAGATTATAGATCCCTTTGTGTCTTTTTTGAGTTTCCGTACAGAAAGGTACTCGATTATCCTTTCCTTTACATCTTCAAGCCCGTAGTGGTCTTTATCAAGAATTTCCTTTGCCTTTATAATATCAAGGTCTTCTGGGGCAGGATTGTTCCAGGGAAGGGAGACTATCGTATCAAGGTAATTACGTGTAACCCCGAACTCTGCTGAAACAGGTTCCATAAGTGAAAATTTCTGGAGTTCCTGTTCAACCTGTTCCTTTGCCTCTCCTTCAAGATTGAGTTTTTCAATCGCTTCCTTGAACCTGAGGAATTCGCTGCTTTTCGAGTCAACAGGCATTCCAAGCTCTTTCTTTATTGCTTTAAGCTCTTCCTTGAGAAAGTATTCCCTCTGGCTCTTCTCAATCTTTTCATTGATCTGCATCTGTATCTTTTTCTGTATTCTAAGCAGTTCCTGTTCCTTTTTTATAAAAACAAGAACCTGTTCCATCCTTTTTCTTACATTGAGTGTTTCAAGGATTTTTTGCTGTTCAGTCCTGTCTATGTTTATGATGGAAGCAATGAAATCCGCTATTTTCCCCGGCTGGTCTATGTTTACCATGTTCAGCCTCATCTCCTCCGAGAAGAGGGGATTGTTCTCGGAAATCTGCTTCATCTCGGATATTATCGAGCGGGTTAGTGCTTTGACCTCCATGGTTTTTTCAGCTTCGTCATTGAGAAATTCGACCTCCGCTGTAATAGGCTGCTGGTCAGAGATATACTGCCTTATTTTAAAGCGCTTTAACGTTGATATGAAAATATTCATCCCGCCGTCAGGAAGATTGATCTTTTTTACTATTTTCGCCGCTGTGCCGACATTGTACAGATCCTTGTTTGATACCTCTGCCGGTTCCTCATCCCGAAGAAGCACAAGCCCAAGCATGTTGTCGTTAAGCAGGGACTGTTCCACTACCTCAATGTCTTTTTTTGACATTATCATGAGAGGTGTGAAGATCCCCGGAAAAATGGGTTTTCCGGAAAGGGGAATAATAAATAATTTGTCAGGCAGTAGCTGCCCGGCCGGTATTATTTCCTTTTGAGACATCAGATTTACTGCTCCTGAAAGAATTTAAATTTTGAAAAATCACACTAAGGTTAGCTTAAAGCTACTTATTAATATATAATGTTGTCAAGGAAAAAGAATTGGCGAGATGAAAAGAAATCTTAAAATAGACGGCATCATTATCCGCAATTACAGGATACAGGATTATCATAAAGGTGCAGTGATTTTCTCTCCGCAGGCAGGAATTCTTCACGCAGTGGCATACGGCGGATATAAGGGGAAAAGCAAGCTGGGCCCTTCTATACAGTCGCTTAACCGGGGGATTTTCGATATATATCAGGACCCGGTAAAAAAAAGCAGTAAAATAATAGAGTACGAACCGCAGAGAGTATATGAAAACGTTAAAAATGACCTTAACAAATACTTTACAGCGCTTCTCTGGCTTGAAATTGCCATAAAAACACACGGCGGCGGAGAAGGATGCCGGGAGCTTTATCAGCTGATGTCTGACTCTCTCGACCTTCTTGACATGGAACAGACCCTTACAGGTGACCGCCTCATGATCCAGTTTCTTCTTAGAAGTATTGTCCTTTTCGGCGGCAGTATGGCTGCGGATGAGTGCGGCACCTGCGGAAGGGAACCAGCGTCTGATGAGACTGTATATTACGATCTTTCCGCAGGCTCTTTTGTTTGCGGCAGATGCGCATCGCCCGGAATGCCGAAGATACCTCCCGGGATAAGGAAATATATTGAATATTCTTTTCAAAATGACATGATAACAGCATTAAATGCGGGAATTGAAAATAATTTATTGAAATATCTTAAGTCTTTATTATATAGTATTATCCAGGAATATCTGGAAGACAGTCTGTCTACCCTGCAGACAGGTAAGGATTATCTTGTCTGATTTACTGCGTTTCATGCTGATCCGGGTAAAAAAATATTTTAATGAAATATAACAAAAAACCGATTGATTCGGATTCCGTCAAGGAAATATCCACACGCTATTCCATCAGCCTTCTGATGGCATCAATACTTGTCAGAAGGGGAATTACCAGGCCTGAAGACATTATGTTTGTTCTTGAGGAAGACCTGAAATATATCCATAATCCTTTCCTTTTCAATGACATGGAAGATGTAGTAGACAGGATTCATGCTGCTTCTGATGAAGGCGAAAAGGTCATAGTCTTCGGCGACCGGGACGCGGACGGAATAACATCGACAGTCCTCATTGTCAAAAAGCTTAAGGAAATGGGAATAGATGCAGCGTGGTCTCTTCCTTCGGGCGATGATTCTTACGGATTCAACGAGGAAAAGGTGAAGGATTTCGCCGAAACAGGCGGATCACTGATAATTACTGTAGACTGCGGTATTTCAAGCGTCAGGGAGATTAGATACGCCTCAGAGCTGGGTATCGATACGATAATCATGGATCATCACATGCCTGGAGAAACCATTCCTGAAGCATTTGCCATCATCAATCCCAAAATGGAAGATTCAGGCTATCCGTTCAGGGACCTGGCCGGATGCGGTGTTGTTTCAAAGGTTATATGGGCGCTTACATTTTCGGAAACAGAGCTTTACAAGAAAGATATATGCCTTTTGAACATGGTTCCAGGCGACGGCGGTTCTGTCATAGCCGAAGCGCAGCACATGTTTAACCTTGTAAATGAAAAAGATCCTGTCCGCGAGGTTTTTGTTCCCGGCGTGATCAACGATCCAGGCAGGACAGCACTTGTCAAATACATGGAAAACTCAATTATCATGGTTTATAACGCTGCGCTTCAGAAAAAGCTTTTCAGCGACATTTTCGGGCGGAATGTTGATCTTAACGTGTTTGACCTTTCGGGACAGGCTGTTGAGATGTTTCCCCGTCTTAAGGGGATGAGCCTTCTCAAGATGAGGGAGGTGAGCAGGGATGCGCGGTATAATGAAAAAACAATCAGTGAACTTGACATACTCCGTAACCTCTTTATTGCAATAATTCTGAAACAGAACCATTTACTGAGTGAAAGGCTTGAAGGGATAATGGATCTGGTTACAATCGGGTCTATAGCGGATATGATGCCTCTTGTAAATGAAAACAGGATTATGGTCAGGCATGGCCTTAAAAACATACAGAAAACTGCAAATAAGGGGCTCCATGAACTGCTTTTCCGTCAGAAGCTACTTGAAAAACCGATTTCTACCTCTGATATTGCCTGGAACATAACCCCCCTGATCAATGCAACCGGAAGAATGGGTGTGCCAGAAAAAGCAGCAAAGCTTTTTTTCTCTGATGATATTGAGGAAATAAGGGTGCTGGCTGACGAGGTAATATCACTTAACAAGGAAAGAAAAAAGCTCGGGGACAATCTCTGGGACACGCTTTTCAACTCGGCGAAAAAGAGTTTTGAGGAAATGGATGAGTCACTTGTCGTTACAGGCGGAAGCAAGGTAAACAGGGGAATTACAGGGATACTTTCCGCGCGGTTTGCCTCATATTTCAGTGTCCCGGCGATAATCTTTACTGTTCTGGATGACAGGATAGTAGGCTCTGTAAGAAGCATGAGAAATTACCCAATCATGGCAATGATGAATTTCTGCGGCGACCTTTTTACTGATTTCGGCGGGCATGATTTTGCCGGTGGTTTTTCAATGGAGGCCGGAAATCTTGAAAAACTAAAGAAACGGCTGATGGAATACCTGAAAAACAACACCATAACCTCTGATGCGGAAAGGATTCCGGAGATTGACGCTGAGCTACCGGAAGGGTATCTCAATCAGGAAATCATAGATGTAGTAAGCGTCATGATGCCTTTCGGGGAAGGCAATCCGTCCCTCCTGTTTCTGGCGAGGTCGCTGACTGTAAAAAGCATGGAAATAATGGGAAACAAGGCTGCCGGACACCTTAAGCTTGTTCTTGAATCAGGAGGGACACCCTGGCCTGCCGTGTTCTGGAATGCTGCCGAAAGGGCTGGAAAGGATGTCGCGGTCGATGATAAAGTCGACATAATATTCAAGCTTAGGAACAATCACCTGGCAAACAGCAATATCCCCCAGCTTGATATTATTGACATGGAACGCAGGCAGAAATGATTTTTCTTTTTTCCCGCAAAAAGAACATAATCCACCAATTATTCATAACCTTTCTGGTATTCGCTTCTGTTCCGGCATCCATTTATTCAGAAGCTGTCATCACCTGCCCGGAGGAGTCTTCTCCCGGCGGGATAGCACGGGTCATTGCTGTTTCGAACACCGGAATAGATAATCTGCGGGCTGAACTCAGGACTGAAAAGGGAGAGAGGATAGCTGCATTCAGGGGATTCAGGTATAATCCTGATTTTTTGTCTGAAATAAGGAACGAGCGGAAAATAGAGCTTGAGTGTTCAATGATAATAGTGGGTTTTGATCCGGGACTTAAAAGCGGAAACTACATCATCTCTGTAACAGAAGGAAATGCCGGCGGACAGCCTATGGATTTCTCCATTTCCCTGAAAGACAGGACATTCAGGAAAGATATTATACGCCTTAATGAAAACCTTTCATCCCTTCGCGCAGATGACTCGGAAAGACGAAAAAAGGAAACACTGGAGATTGTAGAGATATTCTCAACTTTCAACAATGAATGTTTAAAGACTGACAGCAATTTAATGATGCCGCTCATGAATAACCCTATAGTCACATCCTTTTATGGTGATTTGCGGAGTTTTATCTATAAAGACGGTGGAAAGGAATATTCAGTCCATAATGGAATTGATTTCACGGTTGAAACAGGCAATCCTGTCCATTGCAGCGCCTCAGGCAGGGTTGTCTTTGCCGGGGAGAGGATTATAACCGGAAACAGTGTCATTGTTGAACACCTGCCTGGGCTGTACTCCATTTATTACCATCTTGACAGGATTTATGTCCATAAAGATATGTTTCTTTCAAAAGGGGCTGTTATTGGTCTTACAGGCAGCACCGGACTTTCCACCGGTCCTCATCTGCACTGGGAACTCAGAAATCAGATGGTTCCAGTTGACCCGGCAGTCTTTATAACTGATCCGATGATTGACAAAGATAAAATAATAAGTATTATTAATTCTGATTTTTCGGATATGGCCAGGGGGAGGTGATTTTTATCGCTTTTGTTAAAATAGACGAAACTGAACCGCTTGAAAAAGCTCTTAAAAGATTCAAGAGAATGGTTGAAAAAGAAGGTATAATAAGGGAATGGAAAAAAAGGGAATTTTATGAAAAACCTTCCACAATTAACAACAGAAAGAAAAAAGCAATCGTCAGAAAACAACAGAAAAAACTAAGAAAAATGCAGAATACCAAAGGTTATTGATTGGAAAGGGGACTATCAAAAGTCCCCTTTTGGATTTATGGCACCTGAAGTTTGTGCTATAATATGGATATGGAAAGAATCGTAATGTTATGCATAAAACAATATTTTATGAAGGAGTCAGGTATGTTAAAAAAATTACTGTTAATTGCCGTAATGGTCATGCTGCTCGCAACTATCGGATGCGCGTCAAAGCAGGTAAAAGAGGAAAAGAAACAGGAAGATAAAGCGCAGGAAGCACTTTCTGATGTGCCTCAGTTTTTTTTAATGCCTCCTGTGGCAGAGGACGCGTTCTATGGTGTAGGTGTGGCTAAACTATCATCTATTGATATGTCAAGGACAATGGCAATCGCAAGGGCAAGGGATGATATCGCGAGACAGACAAGCCTTCAGGTTCAAAACGCTATTACAGATTATGCGCAGGAAGCAGGCGTAGGCAGCTCCCAGACAATTAAGTTTATTGAGACAGTTTCACGGCAGATAGCAGATACAAAGCTTCAGGGAGCAAAACCCAAGGAGATGTATGCTGCCAAAGACGGGACTATATATGCGCTTGTAGAATATAAGCTTACAAATTTCTCATCTGATGCTGCTGAAGTATTCAAACGCAATGAGGAAGCCGGATTTTCTGAATTCAAGGCTGCCCAGGCACTTGAAAAACTCAATTACGAGCTTAAAAATAATCCTACAAAATCAAATCCTGTAAAAGAATAGTCAATAAACCATTTTTTGCAGGTGTCAGTTTTTTATTGAACATTATCCCGGCTGATAGCTTTTCCGGCCGGGAATATAATCATAAAAGCTCTTTAATGCGTGGATTTGATACCTATGATAAAAAATAATAAATATATTCTGAAAAAACTGAAATTGCGCTATAATTCCATAAAGGTTAATCCTGATGATGTGAAAAACTTTTATTTTTTTGATGTTTTGCCTGATAGCAGATTCTCTAAATGAAAGGAGATTCCAATGTCTTTTAAGAAAATAACCTATTCTGCAGTTCTTTTACTGATAATTGTCTTGTTCTGTCAAAGCTGTGGCGCAACAACGGCTAAAACCGTAAAAGAGGAAGAAAAACGGCCTGTCTGGATTGACAATTATCCTGTAGACAGCGCCTATTTTGTAGGCATTGGTTCCTCAAAATCAGGCGACAAAAATGCTGACCTTGATGCCGCAAAGGCAAAGGCCCTGACTTCACTTGCGTCTGCCATCTCTGTAAGCATCAAGAGCTCACAGGAATTTACAGTCAGGGAGAATTCTTCGGGTAAATCTTCCCAGACTGCTGAAATACAGATAACTCAGTCTGTAAACAGCAACTTCAAGGATGTTGAGGTTTTTGACTCATATTATTCGGATGACTCAGGATACTGGTTTTATTACAGGATATCAAAGGCAAGATGGGCGGAAATTGAAAGACAGGCAAAGGCTGATATTGCCTCGCGCGTAAGCGATATAGTATCACCTCAGCTCTCTGCCACATCAGCTACTGACTTTGAAATCCTCTCCGCGCTTGGAAAAGGGTGGCTGCTTGTGGCGGAATCTCCGTATGAGGGAGATATAAAAACACAGCTTAACGGGGAAAATGGTATACTTATTGACATGCTTGAAAACAATGTATCAAAAGTGTTTTCAAGGCTCACTCTCCAGATAGAACCTGAAACAGTCATTACCGAGCCGGGAAAGCTTGAAACCATAAAAGTAAAGGTGACAGACAGGGAAGGGAGGGTCCCTGGGCAGTTTAAAATAGATATCTGCAGCAAGGCTGATAATAAAAAAATAACTGAAATTACAACTGATAAAGAAGGAAATTACTCAGGGAAACTGGGTTTTCCCGGTCTTCCTGTCGGCAAAAACGGATTATACGCGTCACTTTCCATGCCATATCTTGGTATAACCCCAGAAGGCTTCAGGAAGACGGTATCGCCGCCGCAGAAGGACTTCGCTGTTACAGTAAACCAGATAAGCGTTATTTTAAAGCTTGTCATAAACGGGGATGCGGATATAGAAAGCCTTCCAGACTCAGTAAGGGCGCTTTTTTCCAGAAAGGAGCTTGCGCTCCGTCTTTCTCCGGGCGGAAGCGGCGAAAAGCATACTATCCTTTTTACCATGTTTTTCAGAAATATGCCTGAAAACGCGCATGGACTTTTTATCACCAATGCAAAGGCGACAATCTCACTGTTAAATGAAGGAAGCAACATCTATTCCTATGAAACAAAGGAATACAAGGAAGTCGGCCTGGACTGGGATCAGGCACAGGAGCGGGCAGCGATCAAGATGTTCAAGGATATTAATAATGACAGTGTTTTTATCCATGAATTTTACAATGCTGTTTATGCTGGTCTGTCGCTGGACTGACAGGCATGCCGGAAATTAAATAACTGTCCATGAATCAGCAGCAGATAAAGGAAAACCTCCTCAAACTGGAGGAAGTCCCGGATTTTACTGTTATCCTCTCCGGCAAAGCAAGCAAAAAAGTAGACGGCCTGTACAAACCGCTTTCGCGCGAGATAATTATACATAACAGGAACATGAAGGGTGATAACGATACAATGTATACCGCCATACATGAGTTCGCCCATCATGTGCATTGCTGCGGTTCGGGAATTCCCGTATCAGGAAGATGCCATACAAGGGAGTTCTGGGCAATACTTCACAGCCTGCTGAAAAAGGCGGAAGAGAAGGGGCTTTATAAAAATGCATTCCGCAGTGATGATGAATTTGAAAAACTGACAGAGAAAATCAGGAATCAGTATATAAAAAAGAACGGCATGCTCATGAAAGAGCTTGGCGGGCTGCTTGCAGATGCGCGCAGGATGTGTATAGAAAGGCACTTGAGCTTTGATGATTATACAGACAGAGAACTTGGTATACACCGCAGCATTGCGATAGCCCTGATTAATGTTCATGGGTATGATATCTCTCCCGAAATCGGGTTTGAAAACATGAAAACCGTGGCATCAATCAAAGTGCCGGAAAAGAGATTTGAGGCAGAGAAGCACTTTATCAATCACGAAAGCCCGGATTCTGTTAAGGCATCTGTCATAGACAGAAAACTTCCTGAAAGCAGCGCGGAATCTGATCCGGTGCAAAAGCTGGAGGCTGAAAAGAAGAAGATTATTAAAACAATTGACACTCTTGAAAAAAAGCTTGCAGACATAGACGCAAGACTGAAAGAGTATGGGAAATAAGAGGAAAATATTTTCTATAATCATGTTGACATCAAAAAAGCAATATGATATCTTCGTTTTTGTAAGGGCGATTAGCTCAGCTGGGAGAGCGCCTGCCTTACAAGCAGGATGTCG
>JADHEF010001860.1_pt1 | contig 11285 bp, 13 predicted proteins | sample 8952391 | NCBI WGS metagenome assembly JADHEF01 (sample SAMN16124439, study PRJNA663245) | bioreactor sludge metagenome | isolation source: sludge (nitrite) | place: India:Bengaluru | collected 2019-02-28
GCCACGCCGAGCAGGGCGGCGATGACCGGGGCCAGATCCTTGCCGAAGGTGGTGGAGGGCACGAACACGTGGCTGTAGCCGCCGGCCTTGGCCAGTTCGGCGATCTGCGGGCCGAGCACCTGGGCGATGGCGTGCTGGTTGGCCGGGTTGGCGACGGCGAGCACCTTGGCGACGCCGGCGATCTGCGCGGCGTCGGCAGCGATGGCGGCCGGGTCGGCGGCCAGCACGGCCACGTCGATGGCGTCCGCCTTCACCGCGACGGCGGCGCTGACGGTGCGGGCGGTGGAGGCGTTGAGCTTGCCGTCCAGATGTTCGGCGATGACGAGAACCTTGGCCATTACAGCAACCCCTTCTGCTTCAGTGCGTCCACCAGTTCGGCCGCGGTCTTCACCATGATGCCCTTGCTGCGCTTGGCCGGCGGGGCATACGTGGTGGTCTTGAGGAAGTCGCCCGGCGCCACGCCCAGATCGGCCAGCGGCAGCGTCTCGATCGGCTTGGCCTTGGCCTTCATGATGTCCGGCAGCTTGATGAAGCGCGGCTCGTTCAGGCGCAGGTCGGTGGTGACCACGGCCGGCAGGTCCACTTCCAGCGTTTCGAGGCCGGCATCGACCTCGCGGGTCACCGTGGCCTTGCCGTCGGCAATCTCCAGCTTGCTGGCGAAGGTGGCTTGCGGACGGCCCCACAGCGTGGCCAGCATCTGGCCGGTCTGGTTGGCGTCGTCGTCGATGGCCTGCTTGCCGAGGATCACCAGGTCCGGCTGCTCCTTCTCGACCAGCTTGAGCAGGGTGCGCGCGGCGGTCAGCGGCTGGATGGCCTGGTCGGTGACCACGTGGATGGCGCGGTTGGCGCCCATCGCCAGACCGTTGCGCAGGTGCGCCTGGGCATCGGCGGGCGCGATGGTGGCGACCACTACCTCGGTGGCGATGCCCTTGTCGCGCAGACGCAGCGCTTCTTCCAGCGCGATTTCGTCGAACGGATTGGGCGAGAGCTTGACGCCCTCGGTGACCACGCCGGAGCCGTCCGGCTTGACCTGGATGCGGACGTTGTAGTCCACCACCCGCTTGTACGCGACCAGAATCTTCATCCTGTGGGAGTTCCTATGCTGCGAGGGGTCCGTGCCGCCCGGCGCCACGGATCGGGTCCCCGATTCTAGCGGCCGCCGTCACGCCATGCGAGGCCGTATGGAGCGCGTATTCGACTAAGGACGTAGGCGCGCGTGCGCGTCGGCCTGGCCGCTGGCGAGGGTCCAGCCGGCGATGTCGCCGGCCAGTGCGTCCAGCAGTGCCGGTGGCGGGCTGCGCGTGCAGGAACACGCGCGAGGCCACGACGCGCTGGTCGCGGGCATCCAGCAGCTTGGCGCTGACTTCCACCGTGGCGGCGGGCAGCGGCTGGCCGGCGTAATCGGCCTCGAACCGGCGCACGTCCAGAGCGAGCTTGAAGTCGGCGCGCAAGCCGGTTTCCAGACGGGCCACGGCGCCGATGCGGCCGGAATCCTCCAGCGTGCGCAGCACCGCGTCTTCGACCAGACCGGGGGCCGGCTGTGTCCATGCAGCGCCGTGGTAGACCTGCAGTTCGTCCGCGCTCGGTCGCACGGCGATGCGCGGGGTGTCGATCACGGGGGCGGAGGTGGCCGGCAGCAGTGCCAACTGCCAGCCCACCCTGGGCCACGATGGGTCGGGCGCGACGTGGACGGCAGGGGCGTAGAGGGTCACCGGGTCGCGCTGAGTGCTGCCCAGCACCGAGCACCCGCTGGCGGCGAGCAGGCAGGCGACTGCCAGCAGGCCGCGCGCCAGCGATGCGGCAGACGAGTGGCGCGGGGAGGGGAGGACGTTCATTTCGGGTCGAACTCCTTGGGCGCATCGCGACCGAGCAGGTAGCGGGCAGGGTTGCCTTGCAGGCGGTCGCTGACCTGGCGCAGGTCGCGGGTCAGGCCGCGCAGTTCGCTGAGCGTCGGGCCGAGCTGGGCCAGCCCGTCGTTGGAGAAGCTGCTGATTGCGGCGCGGTTTTCGCCGAGGATGGCGTCGGCATTGCCGGCGGCCGAATCGAGCCTGGCCAGCGTGGTGTCCAGCTTGTCCAGCAGCGGCGGCAGCTTCTGCACGACGTTGCCGTCGATCTTCTGCATCATGCCGTTGGTGGTATCCAGCGTGCGGTCGAGGTTGCGCGCGGCATCGCGCGCGCTGACCAGCAGCGCCTGCACGCCTTGCCGGTCGTCGCCCAGGTCGCCGCTGAGTTTTTCCAGGTTGGCGAGCGTGGCATTGATGCGGGCGATGTTGCCGTCGCTGAGGATCTGGTCGAGCCGGTCGGCGATGCGGTTGGCGGTGTCGGACACGTTCTGCAGCGCGGACGGCGTGGTCTGGATCACCGGCTCGTCGTGACGGTCCACTTCGCGCAGCTCGCGCGCGCCGGGCGTGCCACCGCTGAGCTGGATCACCGTGGGGCCGGTCAGGCTGGTGATGCCGAGCTTGGCGCGGGTGTCGGTCTTGATCGGCGTGGTCGATTCGATGCGCACGTCGGCGATCACCTTGCGCGGGTCGTCCGGTGCCAGCGACAGCTTGGTGATCGAGCCGACCGCGATGCCGTTGTACTGCACCGGGCTGCCCACGCTCAGGCCGGTGACGGCTTCGTGGAAGACCACCTTGTAGTTCTGCCAGGTGCGGTCGGAGGAATACTTGGCGGCCCACAGCCCGAACAGCAGCAGGCCGAAGCCGATGATCAGCGTGAACGCGCCGATCAGGATGTAATGCGCCTTGGTTTCCATGCTCAGGTCTCCTCCTGGAGGGCGTGGCGGGCACCTTGCGCGGCGCGCGCGCGCGGGCCGTGGAAATACTCCCGCACCCACGGATGGTCGAAACGTTCCACCTCGTCCAGCGGCGCGGTGATGACCACCTTGCGGTCGGCCAGCACCGCCACGCGGTCGCAGATGGCGTACAGGGTGTCCAGGTCGTGGGTGATCAGGAACACGGTCAGCCCCAAGGCCTGCTGCAAGGTCTTGATCAGGTGGTCGAACGCGGCCGCGCCGATCGGGTCCAGCCCGGCGGTGGGCTCGTCGAGGAACAGCAGCGGCGGGTCGAGCGCGAGCGCACGGGCCAGGCCGGCACGCTTGCGCATGCCGCCGGACAACTGCGAGGGCAGCTTGGCCACGGCATCGGCGGGCAGGCCGGCCAGTTTCACTTTCAGCAGCGCCAGCTCGTAGTGCCAGGCATCGGGGAAGTCCGGGTAATGCTCCTTCAGCGGCACCTGCACGTTCTCGCCGACCGTCAGCGAGGAAAACAGCGCGCCGTCCTGGAACAGCACGCCGGTATTGCGCTCCACGTGCAGGCGGCGTTCGCGCTCGCCGGACAGCGCGTCCACGCCCAGCACCTCGATGCGGCCGGCCTGCGGCGGGCGCAGGCCGAGGATGGTGCGCATCAGCACCGACTTGCCGGTGCCCGAGCCGCCGACCACGCCGAGAATCTCGCCGCGGCGCACGTCCAGGTCCAGCCCGTCGTGCACGGTCTGGTTGCCGAAGCGGTTGACCAGGCCGCGGATCGAGATGGCGAGGGTGTCAGCCGGCGTGTCCATGCTCACCAGCCCATCTTCATGAACCACAACGCGGCCAGCGCATCGATCACGATCACCAGCGAGATCGACTGCACCACGCTGGAGGTGGTGCGCTCGCCGACCGATTGCGCCGTGCCTTCCACCTTCAGGCCCTGCAGGCAGCCGATCAGGCCGATCACCACGGCGAAGATCGGTGCCTTGGACATGCCGACGAGGAAGTGGCGGATCTGGATGGTCTCGTGCATGCGTGCCAGGTACATCTGCGGCGGGATGCCCAGGTCGAACGCGCCGACGGTGACGCCGCCGGCCAGGCCGGCCAGCATCGCCACGAAGGTCAGCAGCGGCAGCATCACCAGCAGCGCGACCACGCGCGGCAATACCAGCAGGTCGATCGGGTCGAGCCCGAGCACGCGGATCGCGTCGATCTCCTCGCGCGATTTCATCGCACCGATCTGCGCGGTGTAGGAACTGGCGGTACGGCCGGCGACGACGATGGCCGTCATCAATACCGCCAATTCGCGCAGGGTGGCGATGCTGACCAGTTCGACCACGTAGATCTCCGCGCCGAAGCCGAAGTCGCGCAGGATCGTCGAGCCGAGGAAAGCGATCACCGCGCCGACCAGATACGACAGCAGGACGACCAGCGGCACCGCATCCAGCCCGACCTGCTCCATGTGGAAGACGGTGGAGGTCAGCCGCATCCGGCGCGGCTGGCGCAGCAGGCGCCCGAGCTTGACCAGGTTTTCGCCGAGGAAATTGACCAGCGACAGGATTTCTCCGGCCATCGCGGTGGTCGTTTCGCCCAGCCGGGCCAAGGCATCGGCGACGCCGTAGTCGCGGCGTCTGGGCGGGCGGTCGTCGGCGACGTCGACGATGGTGCAGGCCAGCGCCTGATGTTCGGGGCGGAAAAGCAGGGCCTCGCCGTGCAGGCCGTGCTGGTCGGCCACGCGCAGCAACTGCAGCACGCCGGCCGAGTCGAGGCCGCTGATGCCGGTGGCGTCGATGGCGGTCAGGGCGTCGGGCACATCGCGCAGCGTGGCCGCTGCCGCCAGTGCGGTGGACAGGGTCCACTGGCCGGACAGCACGATCCGGCCGGGGGCCGCGGCATCGGGTTGGAATCGTGGCGGCAGCGGCCTGGCGTCAGTCACTGGCGCAGGATACAGGCTCGGATGCGGGGTGGAGCATGACGACTGTTCATCCGGTGCGTGGCAAGCGGCGGGCTTGCCTGCATACTGCTCGCCCATGTCCAGCCAAGCCGCATCCGTCGACGCCACCTACGCCCAGCGCATCGCCTTCGTCTGCGAAATCGCGGCCCGGCTGCACCGCTACGGCACCACCGCCCAGCGTCTGGAAGCGGCCGTGATGGCCTTGGCCCGGCCGCTCGAACTGGACTGCGAGCCGTGGTCCAACCCCACCGGCATGATCCTCAGCTTCAGCGACCCGACCAAGCCGCTGGGCACCAGCGACGTGACCCGGGTTATCCGCCTCGCGCCGGGCGACAACGACCTGAACAAGCTGTGCATGGCCGACCGCGTCGCCGATGCCGTCGCCGCGGGGCGGATGAGCGTCGCCCAGGGGCATACCGCACTGCGCAAGCTGGATCGGCCGATGGGCATGCGCGGCAAGCAGGTACAGGTGCTGGTGTACGGCCTGTCTGCCGCGGGCGTGGCCGGGATGTGGCGCTTGCCGTGGCTGGACATCGCCACGGCCGGCGTGATCGGCCTGCTGATCGGCCTGCTGGGCTTCTACACCGACCGCAAGCCGGCGTTGCGCGATGCCAACGATGCGCTCGCGGCCTTGCTGGCCGGTGCGGCGGCGGTGCTGGTGGCCAGTTTCGTCGGCCCGCTCAACTTGAACACCGTGGTCATCGCCGCCTTGGTGATCCTGCTGCCCGGCATGTCGCTGACCAATGCGGTCAACGAGCTGGCCAGCGGCCACTGGGTCTCGGGCACGGCGCGCTTCGCCGGCGCGGTGACGACGGTGCTGAAGCTGACCGTGGGCGCCGTGATCGCGGTGATGGCCGGTCACATGCTCGGCCTGGAGCCGGTGGCGCGGGCCTCGCGGCCGCAGCCGGAATGGGAGGAATGGGCCGCGCTGGCGGTGACCGCCTGCGCGTTCGCGTGGTCGTTCCGCACCAGCCGGCGCGATTTCCCGTGGGTGGTGGCCGCGGCGATGTGCAGCTACGCCATTGCCCGTTTCGCCGGCGACGTCTGGGGCAGCCCGGTCGGCGTGTTCCTGTCCGCGCTCACGTTCACCGCGTGCGGCAACGCATTCGGGCGCTGGGCCAAGCGTCCGGGCGCCACCATCCGACTGCCGGGCATCATCATGCTCGTGCCCGGCAGCACCAGTCTGCGCGGCGTGCTCACGTTGGTGCAGCAGCAGAATGTCGATGCGGGGCAGGCCGCGCTGCTGACGGTTATGAATGTGGTCCTTGCGCTGATTGCCGGCTTGCTGTTCGGCAATCTGCTGATCCCGGCGCGCAAGCACATCTGAGCCTGCGGGCGTTGCCGCACCGGCGGGGCGGGATTTTTCGAAAGTGGGCGCAAGACAAAAGAAAAACGCCGGCGACCCGGCGTTTTCCCGATGCGGGCAGAAAGCCTGCCGCCATCACTTCTTGATCAGGAAGTCCTCGACCTTCTTGCCGGCGGCCACCAATTCGGCCATCCAGCGCGGCTGACGGCCGCGGCCGGTCCAGGTGTCCTTGGCGTTGTCAGGGTTGCGATACTTCGGCGCGACCTTGCCGAGCTTGCGGCCGGCCTTGGGCGATGCCTTGGTGGCGGCCTTGCGGCCACGCGCCGGCGCGGCGGCACCGAACAGTTCTTCGACGGTATAACCCTCGGCCTTGGCCAGCTTGGTCAGCTTGGCGCGGACTTTGGCGATCGGCGCGCGCTTGGCCACCACGGCCTGCTGCTTGCGGGCCTGCTGGATCAGCGCGCCCAATTGCTTGGCGGAAAGCCCGTTGAGATTGATCGACATGGAAACTCCGGTAAATGGCGGTGGTGAATCGGGTGCCGATCCGTGGCCGGTGGCGCAGAGAATAATGGCGAATCAAATGCCGCGCAAACCGTTACATTCAACGGAGCGATTCAAACGAACGAATGAAAAAGGGAAAAGGGCGGAATGTCCGCCCTTTTCGTCATGGTTTCAAAACCGGCTCGGTCACGACGCAAGCCGCGAAAGCAGCGCGTCGTGGTCGAGATTTTCCGGTTCGGCCGAGGTGCGCGCACGGTATTCGAACGTGCCGGCGGCCAGGCCGCGCTCGGACACCACCACGCGGTGCGGGATGCCGATCAGTTCGATGTCGGCGAACATCTGGCCCGGGCGCAGGCCGCGGTCGTCGAGCACGGCGTCATGGCCGGCGGCGAGCAGTTCGGCCAGCAAGGCTTCGGCGGCGGCATTCACCGCTTCGTCGCGCTTGGGGTTGATCACGCACACGGCCACGGTCCACGGCGCCATCGCCTGCGACCAGACGATGCCGTTGTCGTCGTGGTTCTGCTCGATCGCCGCCGCCACGATGCGCGACACGCCGATGCCGTAGCAGCCCATCTGCATCGTCGCGGCCTTGCCGTCGGCGTCGAGCACGCTGGCGTTCATCGCTTCGGCGTACTTGGCGCCGAGCTGGAATACGTGGCCGACCTCGATGCCGCGGGCCAGGCGGATTTCGCCACCGTCCTCGGCGCGCTCGCCCTCGATCACGTTGCGGATGTCGGCCACGGTTTCGGCTTCGGGCAGGTCGCGGCCCCAGTTGACGCCGGCGATGTGGAAGCCCGGCTCGTTGGCGCCGACGACGAAATCGGCCATCGCCGCAACTTCGCGGTCGGCGATCACGCGGATCGGCTTCTTCGCGCCAATCGGGCCTAGGAAGCCGGGCTGGCTGCCGAGATGGTCGAGGATTTCCGCTTCGTTGGCCATGCGGTAGTCGGCCATGCCGGCCACCTTCTGCAGCTTGACCTCGTTGACCTCGTGGTCGCCGCGCACCAGCGCCAGCACGAAGCCGGCCTCGGTCATCAGCGCCACCGACTTCACCGTGCGCTGCAGCGGCAGGCCGAGCAGCGCGGCCACGTCCTCGCAGGTTTTCTGAGCGGGCGTGGCCACCTTGCGCAGGGTATCGCCGGCGGCCGCACGCGGGCCGGGCGCGGCGGCGCGGGCGGCCTCGATGTTGGCCGCGTAGTCCGAGCCGGTGGAAAAGGCGATGGCATCCTCGCCGGAGGCGGCCAGCACCTGGAATTCCATCGAGGCATCGCCGCCGATCGCGCCGGAATCGGCCTGCACGGCGCGGAAGTCCAGCCCCAGGCGGGTGAACACGCGGGTGTAGGCGGCGTGCATGTTCCAGTATTCGCGCGCCAGGTCATCGGCGGTGAGGTGGAAGGAATAGGCATCCTTCATCAGGAATTCGCGCGCGCGCATCACGCCGAAACGCGGGCGGATCTCGTCGCGGAACTTGGTCTGGATCTGGTAGAAGTTGACCGGCAGCTGCTTGTAGCTGGACAGCTCCTGGCGGGCGAAGTCGGTGATAGCCTCCTCGGCCGTCGGGCTGTAGCAGTATTCCTGCTCCTTGCGGTCGCGGATCTTCAGCAGTTGGCCGCCGAACTTCTGCCAGCGGCCAGTTTCCTCCCACAGCTCGCGCGGCTGGATGGTGGGCAGCAGCAGTTCGATCGCGCCGGCGCGGTCCATTTCCTCGCGCACCACGCGTTCGACCTTGCGCAGCACGCGCAGACCCAGCGGGGTCCACGTGTACAGGCCGGAGGCGAGCTTGCGGATCATGCCGGCGCGCAGCATCAGCTTGTGGCTGACCAGCTCGGCGTCGGCCGGGGTTTCCTTGGTGGTACGCAGGTGGAACCGGGAAAGGCGCATCGGACGGACTTGGAAGACGTGTGAGGCCGGCTATTCTGCCAGCCCGGCCGCCGCCCGGCGATGCGTCAGGCGGCGGCTCAGGGCGCCTCGGGCTTGCAATAGGCCTTGGCCGCGGCTTCGGCCAGGTTTTTCTGGGCTTCACGCTGGCTGTCGTCCAACGCCGTGTCGGGCTTGCCGTCGCCATCGGTGTCCTGCATGACCCGGCCCTTGCCTGACAGCGTGGCGAGGTTTTTCCTGGCCAGCGTGCATTGCGGGTTTTCGGCGGCAGGCTCGGTTCCGGCGGCGGAGGCGGGTTCCGGGTCGCGCTTGTTCAGTTCGCGCTCGCGGAATTTCTGCCCGGTCGGCGGCGTATCGGACGCGTGGGTCACGCCATTGGCGTCCTTCCACTGGTAGAGGGGGTAGGCCAAGGCGGGGGCCGCAAGGCAGGCACCGAAGGCGATCAGGCAGAACGGGCGGACGAGGCGGGACATGGCGGTTCCGGTGGCCGAAGGCGGGGTGCCGCCGATTCCAGCACCCCCGCCGGGGGCTGGCAAGTCGATTAAACTGCGCCGATGGAGACCTCGACCAAGCAGACCGCCGCGCCGACGGCGCGCCCGCGCAGCATCTATCTGTTGCCGAACCTGTTCACCACGGCCGGCCTGTTTGCCGGCTTCTACGCGATCATCGCCGCCGCCAACGGGCAATTCGTCGATGCCAGCGTGGCGGTGTTCGTGGCGGCGGTGATGGACGGGCTGGACGGCCGCGTGGCGCGTCTGACCGGCACCAGCAGCGAGTTCGGCGTGCAATACGACTCGCTGGCCGATCTGGTCAGCTTCGGCATGGCTCCGGCGTTGGTGATGTACCACTGGTCCTTGTCGGCGTTGCGCCTGGACAGCCCGGTGATGGGGCGGATCGGCTGGGCCGCGGCCTTCCTGTATGCCGCCTGCGCGGCCTTGCGCCTGGCGCGGTTCAACACGCAGGTGGCGGTGGTGGACAAGCGCTGGTTCGTCGGCCTGGCCAGCCCGGCCGCCGCCGGGCTGATGATGTCCTTCGTGTGGGCCTTCGCCGACGGCAACCTCGGCTGGACTGGCGAGGAGCTGCGTTTCGTGGCGCTGGCGGTGACGATTGCGGCGGCGCTGCTGATGGTCAGCCGGATCCGTTTCTGGAGCTTCAAGGGCGGTTCCGAACACGGGCCGAAGTCCGGCCGCGTGCCCTTCGTCGTGCTGGCACTGGTGCCGGTGGCGATCGCCATCCTCGTGATCGACGTGCCGCGCGTGCTGTTTGCGGTCGGCATCGTCTATGCGCTGTCCGGCCCGTTGGCGTGGGCATGGCGGCGGATGCGCCGCGAGGGCGCGGCAACGTGAACGACGGCGCCGCCCCGCTCTGGTCGGACGATCAGCGCGACTGGTTGCAGGCGCTCGGCCACGTGGTGTACGTGCAGGCGGCCGATGCGGTGCCTGCCATCGAGGACGAACCCGACAGGTTGCCGCCGGTGCCGGACGCGCCGGTGCATGCCTCGATGACGCCGCCCGGCGTATCGCAAGCCTCGTCCGTGGCCGATGTGCCGGCGCCGGGGCACGGTTCCCATCGTGCAGCCGCCGCACCGCAGGCACCGACGACGGAACCGGCATCGGCAGGCGAGCGTCGCGCCGGCGGTTTCGCCCGGCGCCCGGCCGCACGCTTGCCCGACCGCTTGCAGATCGCGTTGCTGCGCGCGTCGGGCTGCAACCCCAACCTGCCCGAGACGCAGGCCTTGATCGATGCCTGGCCGATTGCCGAACTGCGCGGCAACCCGCAGGCCAAGCGCGCGCTGTGGCCGCAGTTGCGCGCACTGCGCCGTGCCGCCGGCAAGGGGCGTTGAGGCGTGAGCGCGCTTCCGTCTGCCAGCCTGGATACGCTGCAACTGCGCGCGATGCGCGAATCCGATCTCGACGAGGTGATGGAGATCGAGCTGCGTGCCTATCCGTTCCCGTGGACGCGCGGCATTTTCCGCGATTGCCTGGCGGCCGGGTATCCGGCCTGGGTGGCGCTGGAAGCCGGGCGGATCGTCGGCTACGGCCTGCTCAGCATCGCCGTGGAAGAGGCGCACGTGCTCAACGTGTGCATCGCGCCGGAACGGCAATCGCACGGTTATGGCCGGCAATTGCTGCGCGCGCTGGTCCTGCATGCGCGCGAGGCCGATGCGCAGCGGGTGTTTCTGGAAGTGCGTCCGTCCAACCCGCCGGCCATTGCGCTGTACGAAAGCGAAGGTTTCAACGAAATCGGCCGGCGGCCACGCTATTACCCGGCCAACCATGGCCGCGAGGACGCGATCGTGATGGCGATGGAGCTGCGTTTCGACGGCATGGGCTGACGCCCGTTTGCCCCGGCCTCACAGCCAGCGGCGCACCCGCTGGCAGTAATCGATGTAGGCCACGCCGAACTTCGCGCGCAGCGCACGTTCTTCCGGGACGATCTGGAAACGGCTGACCCAGCCGAGGTAGAGCGGCAAGGCGAGAAATGCCGCCGAGTGGTGCTGCCAGAGTGCGAACCCGAGCAGGATGAGGGCTTGCCCGAGGTACATCGGGTTTCGCGAGAACCGGTGTAGGCCATCGGTCACCAGTTGCGTGCTGGCCTGCGGGCGCAGCGGGTTGACGGTGGTGCGTCTGCGGAGAAAATGCACGCCGGCCACTGCATCGAGTCCGGTGCCGATGCTCGCACAGGCAATGGCCAGAGCCCGGTCTCCTGTCCATGCAGACAGGGTGATGCCCGGGCATGCCTGCGACAACCCCCACCCCAGTCCCGCTGCCAGCAGCATGACCAGCGGCGGCGGGATGCGGGCATCGAGCCGGCTCACAAACGCCCGCGCTGCCCCTGCAGGCCTGCCAGCTGAGTACTCCAGTCCGCCAGTCGCTGGCGCTCCTGTTCCACCA
>JADHEF010001845.1_pt1 | contig 11284 bp, 10 predicted proteins | sample 8952391 | NCBI WGS metagenome assembly JADHEF01 (sample SAMN16124439, study PRJNA663245) | bioreactor sludge metagenome | isolation source: sludge (nitrite) | place: India:Bengaluru | collected 2019-02-28
ACGGAGCCGAAACGGGCTCCAATCGTGCTTTATTGAGTGAATGCTATCATGGAAGTTTGAAAGAATCAATTCGCCGAATCGGTTCTGTATATAAAAATATTGTATTTACATTTAAAACACACTCGATCGGCTACACCTCGGCGCGCGGACCCGCTATAATTCCGGCATCTGAGGCGGGGAATGGGCGAAAAAGTGCGGATGTCGAGGAAAGAGCAGGCGGAGGAATCGAAGAACCGGATCTACGATACCGCCATCGAGCTGTTCGAGGAGAAGGGATTCGAAGCGGCGAGCATAAAGGAGATCGTGTCCCGGGCCGGCGTTTCCGTCGGCGCGTTCTACCATTACTTCGGGTCCAAGGATGGGGTGCTGGAGGAGAATTTCCGCCGGGCCGACGAGACCTTCCGACGGCTCGCCCACGGGGAGCTTCCCGACGGGCCCGCGGCGGAGCGGATCGTGGCCTACATGGAACGCTACGCGCTCCTGGTCCGCAACGACACGGGGCTCGAGATGTGCAAGCGGCTCTATACGCCGATGAACAAGCTCTTCGTCCGGCCCGGCCGCTACATGCAGACCGAGTTGGCGACTATCTTCGACGAAGGCATCGCGAGCGGAGAGATCCCGACGGACCTCAGCGGGTCGGAGGCCTGCGAGTACCTGTTCATAGGCGCCCGGGGCCTGGTGTTCCACTGGTGCCTGAAGGACGGCTCCTTCGACATCGTGCAGGCGATGAGGACCTACACGATGCGCGCCCTCCGCGCCCTCGCGCCCCTCTGAAGGGGGCTCGCGCCCCTCAGCGGGGCGCGGCCGAATACGGCTATAGCCTCCGGGCTATGGCGTCCACGAATTCCCAGGAGTCCAGGGCGCGCTTCGCCGGAGGATTCGCTAGGCGGGCGAGGTCGCCGGTCATCTCGCCGCCCTCGATGGTGTCGAGCACGGCCCGCTCCAGCTTCTGGGCGAAGGCCCCCAGCTCGGGGGTGCCGTCAAGCTCCGCCCGCTTGGCCAGCGCGCCGGTCCACGCGAATATCAGGGCGACCGGATTGGTGCTCGTCTTCTCGCCCTTCTTCCATCGATAATAGTGCTGCTGGACGGTGCCGTGTGCGGCCTCGTACTCGAAGGCGCCGGAAGGCGACACCAGGACGCTGGTCATCATCGCCAGGCTTCCAGACGCGCTGGCGACCATGTCGCTCATGACGTCACCGTCGTAGTTCTTGCAGGCCCAAAGGAATCCGCCGTCTCCCTTCACCACCCGGGCGACGGCGTCGTCGATGAGGGTGTAGAAGTAGGAGATGCCTGCCTCCGCGCACTTCTCTTTGAACTCGGTCTCGTAGACGCGCCCGAAGACATCCTTGAAGCGGCCGTCGTAGGTTTTGGAGATGGTGTCCTTGGTCGCGAACCAGACGTCGATCTTCTCCTGGAGGGCGTAGAGGAAGCAGGCACGGGCGAAGCTCTCGATCGAGGCGTCGAGGTTGTGCATGCCCTGGACGATCCCCGGACCGCTCATGTCGGCTACGAGAATTTTCTTCTGCATGCCGTCCGCGCCGGTGTAGACGAGCTCCACCTTTCCCGGGCCGGGGATGGCGAGCTCGGCGTTCTTGTAGACGTCCCCGTAGGCGTGGCGGCCGATGACGATCGGCTTGGTCCAGGTGGAGACGGTCGGCTTGACGTTGGAGAGCGCGATCGGCTTGCGGAACACGGTACGATGGCTTTCTTCATCGGTATCCGTGCGGCCATGCTGGCTCCTTTCGCAAGGTTATTCAATTCAGCCGTATAAATATGCAAAACAAACCAAAATCTGTCAACGTACAAACAGAACCTAAAAAATTGTCCGCCTCCGATGAGGTATGCTATACTGCGAAAAAGACGGAGTACGGAAATGCGTGCTGCACGACCGGGCGCCAAGCCCGTCCAGGCCAGGGGCCCGAAAACGATAGCGTCTCCCCTTACCGCCCGCGAGGCTCCGCGGGAGCGGAAGCGTTGCTTGGATCTGCGGGGCCGGGTGGTGCTTTCCGGAGACGGGGCGCGGTTCTTCCTTCCCCGGGTTCCGACGCTCCACCGCTTCGATTCGGGGGACGGCGAACCGCGCTTCGGCTTCCGCCTCCGCTCGGTCGACGTTCCCTGGCTCAAGAAGCTGCTCCTCGCGGGGTTCGTCGACAAGGCCGAATTCCCGGTCCGGGAGACCGCGGCCGTCAAGAACGAAATCACCGACCTTTCGCGCCTGGTAGTCTTCTCCATGCTCTACGGTCGTTTCGGTTCCGCGGCGCTGGAGCGCGCGGTGGAGACGGACGTCATCCACAAGTGGAACCGCCAGCATCCCCAGCGCGCCCTGGACGCGCGCAACGTCTCCGCCGGCCCCGAGCTGCGCTCAGCGCTGATGGCGCGGCGGGATCTGATCGAGGTCCTCAAGGCGGAGATCGGAGACCCGGTGATCAGGGAGCTCGCCGGAGACCCCCGCAAGTCACCCGAGGACGCCTCTCGCCTGTCCCTCTTCGCCCGGGAGCTCCTGGACTTCCTGGATCCCACCGTCTATTTCGCCCTCCTCGGCAGCTCCTCCGACGCCCGGCGCGCCCTGTCCCGCGACATCGGCCGGGAGCTCCGGTCCTGCCTGGACAAGTCGGACCTCGCCGACTACCTGGTGCTCATGGTCCTGGAGCTCATGGGCGCCGCGGAGCGCACCACCCTGGTCGAGCTCATCGGCCCCGGGGTCCCGCCGGACCAGATCCGGCAGCGCCTGGAGCGGCCCGACGAGCGCGCGGCCCTGCTTGCTCGCCTGCCGAACGGACTCTCCGCGTCGATGGTCTGGTCCCTCGGCCGCCGCTGGAGCCTCGGCCGCTGGCGCTACCGGCTCCGGCTCGGCCTCTACGACGGCTCCACCTCCTACGAGGATACGGTGCGCCTCTTCGAGGAGCGGGGGCGGATCGCGCAGGTGGACCGGAGCCTGCAGGACTTCTACGAGCAAGGCGACGGCCCCTACGGCGACGACGGGCTGGGGTGGTACTACCTGTCGTTCCTCGGAGAGGCGTGCAAGTCGATGGGCGTCAATTTCGAAGCCTCGGTGCGGCAGCGCAAGGGCGGCAAGACCGCGTCGGTTAACCTCGTCTTCGTCTTTTAGTCTTCCGCCACCGCGAAATCGATGAACAGGATATGGTCCCCCGCCATCCGGGCGGCCAGGGTCCGCACAGGCACCCCGGACGCGATGTCCCGGTAGGGGGCCGATACAGTCCATCTGCCGATTTCGCCGGCGCTCCGCTCCACGTGGTCGAAGAAGTATGGGCGGCAGGACCAGCGGCGGCCCCGGGCATCCGGATCCAGCTGCACCGTTCCCCCGTCGACGACGCAGTTCGCCGTCAGCTGCTTCCCGCGGAGGTCGGTCGCGTAGATCCGCGCGATGCCGGCGTCGCCGCGCTCCGCGAGCCGGGCCTTCAGGTAGACCTCATCGAATTCCCAGGTTCCCGGCCCGGCTGGCTTGAGGATTTCCTCGAGTCGCAGGCTTTCGGCCGCGGCGACCAGTTCGCGCGATCTCGCCTGGGTCCGCGCCACCTTCGCCATCCGCTGCCGATAGTAGTGGTCCATGTGGCGGTCAACGGTCTCCGCGTAGTCGTCCGCGCCGGCGAAGGTTTTTTGGGCCGGAGAGAACAGATAGCCCTGCAGGTACCGGGCGCCGTAGGCCAGGGCGTTCTGGAGGTCCTCCGTCGTTTCCACTCCCTCGAAGAGGACGTCCGAGCCGATCCTCTCCGCCATCTGGGCGAGGGCGTCCAGTATGTGCCGGAACGCCCGATTGTCGGCCGAACCCTTGAGGAGCCGGTAGTCGATCTTGATGATGTCCGGAAGGAACACGCCGATCCGGTCGAGATTCGAGCCGGCGCTCCCCAGATCGTCCAGGGCGATGAGGAAGCCCTCGGCTCGGTACCGGTCGACGAGCTTCCGAAGTTCGGCCGGGTCGGTATCGACCTGCTCCTCCGTGATCTCCAGGACCACGCGGCGGGGATCTATGCCCGCCTCCCGGGCGGCGCGTATCGTGTGGGGCAGCTCCCCGGGATTGCGCCGGAGGTGGCCGAGCATGAGGGACGGCGTGACGTTTATGAACAGCTTTCCGCCTCCGCCCGCTTCGGCGGCTTTGCGGAGCGCGTCGGTGCGCACCGCGCGGTCGATGCCGGTCTTGAACTCGGCGAAGTCCGCGCGTTCGCGCTCGTCGGCTCCAGCGGGGGGGCTGGAGAGGAAGAAGGGGCCGAGGCTCCGGCCGTCCCCGTAGCGGCCCAGGGCTTCGTGGCCGAAGACCCTGCCCGTGTCGGTGGCGACGATGGGCTGGAAGTATGCGGCGACGCCCGCTCCGTTCAATGTTGCGTTCCAATCCGTCGTGCTGCCCATATCGCCTCTATCCGGATCATACCTGCGCGCGATGAGGAGGGACAAGGGCCTGTCCGCTTCTTCACGACCCTTGCGTCGGAGGCTTCTATGGAGTACAACCAAAATCGTGAACACCAACGATGGAACGACGGGAACCCCCGCCGCGCTCGGGTACCGGATGCCCGCGGAGTGGGAAGCGCGGGACTTCACCCTCATGGCTTGGCCCGTGCGGCCCGAGGCGTGGCTGGCGGGATTGGAAGAGGCCCGGGACGGGTACGCGGAGACGGCCCACGCAATAGCCGAATTCGAGAAGGTCGTGATGATCGCCCGGCCGGAGGTCGCCGCGGACGCGCGGGCGAGGCTCTCGGCGGCCGTCGAGGTCTGGGAGCTGGACCACGACGATTCCTGGGTCCGGGACAGCGGTCCGACCTTCCTCCTGGACGACGCGGGAGGCCGCGCAGCGGTCAACTGGCGCTTCAACGCCTGGGGCCGGAAGTACTCCCCCTACGACGCCGACGACCGGCTCGCCGCCGAGATCCTCTCCCGCATGGGCGTTCCCCGCTTCGACGCGCCCCTGGTCCTGGAGGGCGGCTCCATCCACTCGGACGGGGAGGGGACCATCCTCACCACCGAGGAGTGCCTCCTCAACCCGAACCGGAATCCCGAGCTCTCCCGGTCCGACATCGAGGGCCTGCTCCGGGACTTCCTGGGGGTCCGCGCCTTCGTGTGGCTCGGCAAGGGGCTGGCCGGGGACGAGACCGACGGCCACGTGGACAACCTGGCCTGCTTCGTCCGGCCCGGGACTGTCCTGGTCCAGGGGCCCCTCTCGGCGGAGAACGCGGCCGCCCTGGAGCGCGGGCGCGACGCGGCGGGGCGTCGCCTGTCGGTGATGGCCGTCGACGCGCCGCCACCGCGGAGCTGCGCCGGAGAAGCCCTGACCCTTTCGTACGTCAACTACTACCCGACTTCGGGCGGAATCGTCGTCCCCGTCTTCGGCAGGGAAGACGGCGCCGACATGAAGCGCGCCGACGACCGGGCCCTGGGCGTCCTCCGGGAAGCCTATCCGGACCGGAAGATCGTCGCCGTAGACGGCATGAAGATCATCAAGGGCGGCGGCAACGTCCACTGCATCACCCAGCAAGTACCCGCGCCGCGGGGGAGGAAGCAATGAGGAAGGTCGTCGTCGCCGCGACGCAGATGTCCTGTTCGTGGAACCGGGACGAGAATATCGACAAGGCCGAGCGCCTGGTTCGGGAAGCGGCTTCCCGGGGGGCGAACATCGTCCTCCTCCAGGAGCTCTTCGAGACCCCCTACTTCTGCCAGAAGGAGAAGGGCGAGTTCTTCGGCCTCGCCACCTCCCCCGCGGAGAATCCCGCCCTGGCCCGCCTCTCCGCGCTTGCCAAGGAGCTCTCGGTTGTGCTGCCCGTGAGCTTCTTCGAGCGGGCCAACCGGGCCCACTACAACACCGTGGCGGTGCTGGACGCCGACGGCTCGAACCTGGGGCTCTACCGGAAGAGCCACATCCCCGACGGCCCCGGCTACGAGGAGAAATTCTACTTCAACCCCGGCGACCTAGGCGCCAAGGTATGGCGCACCCGCTACGGGACCATTGGCGTCGGCATCTGCTGGGACCAGTGGTACCCCGAGCTCGCCCGTGCGATGGTCCTGGAGGGGGCGGAGCTCCTCTTCTACCCGACGGCCATCGGGAGCGAGCCGCAGAACGCGGCCCTGGACTCCATGGAGCACTGGCGCGTGGTCCAGCGCGGCCACGCCGGGGCGAACCTCGTCCCCGTGGTCGCGTCCAACCGGGTCGGCGCCGAGACCATCGACGACTCGTCGATCGCCTTCTACGGCTCCTCCTTCATAGCCGACGAGCACGGTGCCCTGGTCAAGTCCGCCGGCCGGACCGAAGAGACCGTCCTGGTCCACGAATTCGACCTGGACGAGCTGGCGGTCGTCCGCGCCTCCTGGGGCATCTTCCGGGACCGGCGGCCCGACGTCTACGGCGCGGTCCTCTCCTACGACGGCGTCAACCGCCACATCGGGAGCCGTTCCTGATGGCCCCCTGGAGCGTGGACGACGCGGACGCGCTGTACGGCGTGTCCAAATGGGGAGCCGGCTACTTTTCGATCGACGGGACCGGGGCCATTTCGGTCAGCCCCCTCAAGGACGAAGCGCGGATCAGGATAGCCGACGTGGTGGAGGAGGCCAAGGCCCGGGGCCTGCGCCTTCCGCTCCACATCCGCTTCCAGGACATCCTCCAGGACCGGGTCCGACGCATCAACGAGGCCTTCTCCTCGGCGATAGAGGAGAGCGGCTACAAAAGCCGCTACCGCGGGGTCTATCCGGTCAAGGTCAACCAGATGCGGGAAGTCGTGGAGACCCTCATGGACGCGGGGAAGGAGTTCGGTCTCGGGATAGAGGCGGGCTCCAAGCCGGAGCTCCTCCTGGCCCTCTCGATCCACCGGGACTACGACCGGCTCCTCATCTGCAACGGGTACAAGGACGCCGAATTCCTGCGTTTCGCCCTCATGGGACGCAAGCTCGGGAAGAAGGTCATCGTCGTCGCCGAGAAGCTGGAGGAGGTGAAGTCCCTCATCGAGGTTTCCCGGGAGCTCGGCGTGCGGCCCCTGGTCGGCATACGCATCAAGCTGTCCACCCGCGGCTCCGGCAAGTGGGCCACTTCTTCTGGGGACAACGCCAAGTTCGGACTCACCACCGTGGAGCTCTTGGAGGCGGTGTCGATGCTGGAGGCGGCGGGGATGAAGGACTGCGTGTCCCTCATCCACTTCCACATCGGGAGCCAGATCCCCGACATCCACACCGTGACGCGCTCGGTGCGGGAGGGCGCCCGGTTCTACGCCAAGCTGGCCCGCCTGGGCTGCCCCATCGAGTACCTGGACTGCGGCGGCGGCCTCGGGGTGGACTACGACGGTTCCCGGAGCGCCGTGGCTTCCTCGGCCAACTATTCCCTGCGGGAGTACGCGAACACCATCGTCTACGGCGTCATGGAGGTCTGCGACGAGGAGAAGGTGCCGCACCCGACCCTGGTCACCGAGAGCGGCCGGGCCCTGGTGGCCCACCACTCGATGATCGCCGTGGAGGTCTTCTCCAAGATCAAGAAGCTCAACGCCGTCGGGAATTTCCACATCCCCAAGAATGCCCACAAGGTCGTCCGGGATATCCTGGAGGTCCGTGACACGGTGGACGCGGGACACTACGACGAGGCTTTCCACGACCTGGTGTTCTACCGTCAGCAAGCCACGACGCTCTTCGACCTGGGCTACCTGGACCTCCAGTCCAAGGCGGCGGTGGAGTCTATCTCCTGGGAGATCGCCTCGGAGATCGCCCGGCACTTCGACGGCAAGACCCGGGTCTCCGAGGAGATCAAGGAGCTCTGCTCGGGGATCAAGGACCAGTTCCTCCTCAACTTCTCCGTCTTCCGGTCCCTGCCGGATTCCTGGGCCCTGGACCAGCTGTTTCCGGTGGCGCCCCTCACCCGGCTAGCCGAGGAGCCGGTGGAGAAGGGGACCATCGTGGACATCACCTGCGATTCGGACGGAAAGCTGGACTCCTTCATCGGAGACGGGGAGAACGACCGGAACTTCCTCTGGTTCCACAAATTCGACGGGAAACCCTACTACCTGGGCTTCTTCCTCACCGGCGCCTACCAGGACACCCTGGGGGACATGCACAACCTCTTCGGCCGCATGGACGAGGCGCACGTGGTCGTTGATCCCGACGAGGAATCGGGCTGGTACATCGACGAGACCATAGAGGGCGATACGGTCCGGGAAGTCCTTGAGGAGAACGAATACGCCCCGACCGAGCTGGTCAGGTCGATGAAGCAGCAGATAGACCAGGCCATCAAGGCCGACGTGGTCAAGCCGGGGGAGGGCATGAAGATGCTCGTCGAGTACGAGGGCGGCCTCAAGCGGTACACCTACCTCTCGGTGCCGAATCCGTCGGAATGATGCAGTCCGTCGATTCCTACCCCTGCGAGGACCCTTTGGCCCTCGCGGCCGAGGTCGGGCGCCGCCTCCTGGAAGCCGGCGGCGAGACCTACCGCGCCGAGGACGCGGTCGTGCGGCTCTGCCGCGCCTGGGGCTTCCCGGACGCCGAGTGCTTCGCCACCGTCACCGGGCTCATGGCCTCCGCGGGGGAGGGCTGCTCCAGCCGGGCCGTCGTCCGGCGCGTCGCCCGGCGCTCGGTGGACCTCAACCGGATCGCCCGGCTGGACCAGGAGGTCTCCCGCGTCGAGCGCAGCGCCGGCGGGCCGGCCGAGTTCCGCCGCGCCCTGGACGCCCTGGTCGCCGAGAAGGTCCACCCCTACGCCGTCGTGCTCCTGGCCGCCGGACTGGCGGCCGCCTTCTTCACCCTCCTGTTCGGGGGCTCCGCGCGCGACGCGGCGGCGGCCTTCTTCGTCGGCGTATGCATCAAGGCGACCGCGACGGCCGGGCTTTCCCAGCGCTTTCCCGACTTCATCAACAACATCGCCGGCGGCGCCGTCGCCGCTGCCCTCTGCGCCGCCGCGGTCGCCGCGGGCTTCGCGGAGAACCTGGACAAGACCGTCATCGGGTCCATCATGCTCCTGGTGCCCGGCCTCGCGACGGTGAACGCCATCCGGGACACCATCGCCGGGGACCTCGTGGCGGGGGTGGCCCGCCTGGCGGACGCCTTCATGGCCGCCGCGGCCATCTCCTTGGGCGCGGGCTTCGCCTTGTCGGCGGCGGCCATCCTCGGCGGGGTGCTGCCGTGAGCCCCGCCTGGGGCGTGCTCTGGGCCGCGCTGGCGACGGGCACCTTCGCCGTGGTGTTCAACGTGCGCGGCCGGGACTTGGCCGTTTCGGCGCTCGGCGGGGGACTGGGGTGGGGGGTGTACCTCGCGGTCGGCGCCGCCTTCGGCTCCGACGGCTTCGCGTACTTCGCCGCCGCCGTGGCGGTGGAGCTCTACGCCGAGATCGCCTCCCGGCTCCGGTCCCGGCCGGCGACCACCTACGTGGTCTGCGCGATCATCTCCCTGGTCCCCGGCGGCGGGATGTACTACATGATGTCAGAATCGCTGAAGGGCGATCTCCAGGGAACCCTGTCGGTGGGCTTTCGGACCCTCGGCATCGCCGGGGCCATCGCGGCCGGCCTGGCGGTGGGCTCGGCCTTCGCCCGGCTCATGAAGCGCCTGTAGGCGGCTCCCCGCAGTCGCGCCCCGCGCCCGGCGCCGCGCGGACCGCCGCGCAGTCGGGGCAGTAGCCGGTGAAGTACAGGGTGTGGGTCAGCACCTTGAAACCCCGTTCCCGCTCCAGCGCCGCGACGATCTCTCCGGCGAAGCATCCCTCCACCGGCAGGAAGCGGTGGCAGCCCTCGCAGTGGAAGAAGTGGCCGTGGGGGTGGCGCTTTGAGACGTAGTAGCGCTCCACGCCGCGCTCCTCGCAGGCGAAGGCGAATTCCTCCACGTACGCCGCGTCGGCGAGCCAGTGGAGCGCCCGATACACGGTCACCAGGTCCGCGTTTTCCCCGAGGATTCCGTGCACGTCGCCCGCAGAGACGGGGCCCGAGGCTTCGTCCACCGCGGCGAGCACCGCGCTCCGCGCTTTGGTCATCTGGATTCTCCCGTCTCAGATTTCCGGATCGGCGGTTTCCGGCTTCGGCGGAATCACGAGGACCTTGTCGATCCGGTTGCCGTCCATGTCCACGATCTCGAAGCGGTACCCGTTCCACCCGAAGGTCTCTCCGGTCCGGGGGATGACGCCGAGGACGTCCAGGACGAAGCCGGCCAGAGTGTGGTATTCCCGGTGCTCGGGGATGGCTTTCCCGAGGCCGAAGAGCTCGGCGAATTCGTCGACGTTGAGCAGGCCGCCCAGGAGGTAGCTGCCGTCTTCCCGCTTGACGATCTCCTCGTCCTCGGTCCCCGGCGCGGACAGCTCTCCGACGATTTCCTCCACCAGGTCGCGGATCGAAAGCGATCCTTCCAAGCCGCCGTACTCGTCGATGACCAGGAGGGTTTCCGAACCGTCCTGCTTGAAGATCTCGAAGGCCCTGAGGGCCGACATGGTGCTCGGCACGAAGGCGGGCTTGCGGATGAGAGGCTTGAGGCCCGCGTAGGTGCCGCCCAGGAAGGCGGCGAGGACTTCCCGGGCGGAGACGACGCCGATGACGTCGTCCACGTCTTCGGCCGCGACGGGAAAGGTCGTCTGGTCCGGAGCGGAGAGGATCGTCTCCCGCACGGTTTCGGGATCGGCGTCCTGTTCGATCCAGGCGAGGTCCGACCGGTGCTTCATGAAGGTCTCCACCGGTCGGTCGCCGAGGTAGAAGACGCCTTCCACCATGCTCCGCTCGCTCTTCTCGACGATGCCGTGCCGTTCGCCTTCCATCAGCGCGCCGCGGATCTCCTCCTCGGTGATCGCTTGGTCCGAGCTTTCGGTCACCCTGAGGACCTTGAGGATGAGGCTGGTCGCCCGGGAGAGGAAGGAGACGACGGGGCGGAACGCGAAGGCGATGACCTCCAGGATGGGGACGACGAAGGCTGCGATGCGCTCCGGCCGGGAGAGGGCGAACTGCTTGGGAGTCAGCTCGCCGAGGACGATCGAGAGGATCGTGATCGAGAGGACGACGGTCCCGAGGGCGAGGGCCTCGGAGTAGCGTCCGACGACGGGAAGCGTCGAGAGGACCTCGGCGAGGGGCCGGGCGAAGGCGGTGCCGCCGAAGGCGCCGGAGAGGATGCCGATGAGGGTGATGCCGATCTGGATGGTGGAAAGGTAGCGGGCCGGGGTCTCGGCCGCGTGGAGCGCCCGCCGGTAGCCGACGCGGCCCTCGTCGGCCTTCGCCTTGAGGCGCGCCTTCCGGGAGGACACGATCGCCATTTCCGACATGGAAAAAAAACCGTTCAGCAGGATAAGCGACAGGAGCACGAAAAAACTTATATACGCCGGGCCATCGTCCATATA
>JADHEF010001831.1_pt1 | contig 11283 bp, 6 predicted proteins | sample 8952391 | NCBI WGS metagenome assembly JADHEF01 (sample SAMN16124439, study PRJNA663245) | bioreactor sludge metagenome | isolation source: sludge (nitrite) | place: India:Bengaluru | collected 2019-02-28
CTGGACGCCCTGCGCGACCTTCGCGGAGGCGGGGAGGTAGGCGACGCGGTCGACCCTGACGCTCTGGATCGTCTCGACGAGGGAGGACATGACGCTCTGGAGCTTCTGCATGAGGAAGATGTCGCGGGCGTTCGGGCCGGCGGCCTTCCACGTCTCGATCATCTGCGTGAGGACCGCGGCGGTCGCCCGGCCGTCCTCGACGATCTTCGCGGCCCGGCCGCGCGCCTCGGCCTGCTTCTTCTCCATGTCGGCGCGAGCGGGGGCGACGACGTCGGCCTCGAGCTTGAGACGGACCTGCTCGAGGCGCGCCTTCTGGACCTTCAGCTCCGCCTCGGCCTTCGCGATCGCGGCGGTCACCTTGCCGACCTCCTCGGCGATCATCGCCTCCTGGCCCGTCACGCACTGGGTGATCCGCTTCTCGGCCTCGGCCTGGGCGATCGCCCCCTCGGCGTCGACGAGGGCGAGGCGGGCCGAGAGGTTGTTCTCGGCCTCGCGGACGGAGGCTTCGGCGTGGGCCTGCGCCTCGGCGACGCGGGCGCTCTTGTCGAGCGCGGCGGTCTGCTTGCGGCCGAGGGAGTTGAGGTAGCCGACGTCGTCGGCGACGTTCTGGATCTTCAGGACGTCGAGGATCAGGCCGAGGCGCGAGAGGTCGTGCTCGGCCTCCTCGAGGAGCTTCTCGGCGAAGCGGAGCTTGTCCTGGTTGACCTCCTCGGGGGTGAGCTGCGAGAGGACGCCGCGGAGGTTCCCTTCGAGCGTGTCCTTGGCGACCTGGATGATCTGGGGGCGCCCCCTGCCGAGGAGCCGCTCGAGGGCGTTGTTCAGGAGCGGCTGGTGGCCGGCGACCTTGAGGTTCGCGACGCCCGCGATCGTGAGCGGGATGCCGCCCTTGGAGTAGGCGTTGCTCACGGCGACGTCGACGGTCATGTTCGTGATGTCCATCCGGTCGACGCGCTCGAGGAGCGGCGTGCGGAGGGAGCTTCCCCCCTTGACGATCCGGTAGCCGACGGGGCGCCCCTCGACGGTCGACTTGCCGCCGGAGAAGACGAGGACCTCGTTCGGAGAGCAGATGTGGAAGAGGCGCTTGACGACGACGAGCGCCGCCGCGCCGAAGAAGAGGACGACGCCGATCGCGACGCCGACGACGGAGCCGAAGTCGCCGATCACCGCGCCACCTCCGCCGGGGCCGGGGAGAGGAGCGCGACGACGTCGACCCCCGTCGTCCGGCTCACCTCGGCGAGGACGCTCCGAACGGCCGCCGGGTAGGAGGCGACGTACGTCGCGAGGGCGGAACCGTCGCCGTTGTCGAGGAGGTGGGCCTCGCCGACCTCCATCTCCTTCACGCGTTCGACGACGGTCCGGAGGATCTGCTCGAGGTTGTGGATCAGGAAGATGTCCTTCGCGTCGGGGCCGGCGCTCACCCACGCCGTCGTCATCAGCTTGAGCACCTCGGCGAGCGCCCAGCCGTTCTCCTCGATCGTCGCCGCGGCGCCGCGCGCCGCGAGGGCCGCGGCCTGCTGGGCCGCCTGCGCCGGGAGGACCTCCTCGGCCGTCAGGCGCGTCTCCTCGAGCTCCTTGCGGATGGCCTGGAGCTTCTGCTCGGCTTCGGCGCGCGCCTGGAGCGCGGCCTGGACGGCGGTCTCCTCGGCCGCCTTCGCCTTCGCCTCGAGCTGCGCCTTCAGCGTCTTGAGCTCGTTCTCCTTCTTCGCGATCTGGGTCGCGGCCTGCTGGTTCGCGACCTCGCCCGTCCGGCGCGAGACGGCCTCGCCCTGCGAGGCCTCGGAGCGGGCGAGCGACTCGGCCATCTCGGCGTCGCGGAGGACCATCGCGATCCGGGCGCGGCCGATGTTCGCGAGGTAGTTCGCCTCGTCGGAGATGTTCTGGATCTTCAGCGTGTCGAGCGTCAGACCGAGCTTGCGGAAGTCGGCTTCGGCCTCGTCGACGAGGCCGGTCGCGAACTTGAGGCGGTCCTCGTTGACCTCTTCCGGCGTCATGTTCGCGAGGACGCCGCGGAGGTGCCCCTCGAGGCTCTCCTTGGCGACGCGGGCGATCTCGGCCGGGTCGCGCCCGAGGAAGCGCTCGATGGCGTTCCCGACGACGCGCGGGTCGGAGGAGACCTTGACGTTCGCGATCGCGTGGACCCGGAGCGGGATGCCGCCCTTCGAGTAGGCGTTCGAGACCTTCAGGTCGATCGGGATCGACAGGAGGCTCATCCGGTCGACCCGCTCGAGGATCGGGATCCGGACGGAACGTCCGCCGAGGACGACGCGGTAGCCGACCTGGCTGCCGTCGGCGAGCTTGCGCTTGCGCCCCGAGAAGATGACGACCTGGTTCGGCGGGCAGATGACGAGGATCGACTTCGCGAGGAGCGAGAGGATGCCGAGGGAAACGGCACCCGCGACGACACCTGCTCCGATTCCGGCGAGAGAGTCGAGCACGAAGACCTCCTGGTTCCTGGTGTGGCTATTCCTTCCAGGGCGCGGGCTCGACCTCGGCGATCCCGTCCCGGAAGCGGACGACGACGACGCGTTCGCGGATCTGGATCGGCTCGCCCCCCGTCCGGGCCGGGAGCTCGACGTCCTGGTCGGCGACGTGGAGACGGATCTTCCCGAGGCCGTCGGGAAGGAGCGGGAGGACGACCTCGCCCTCCGTCCCGAGGAACGCCTCGGTCGAGGCGGGGCTCGTCGCGGCGCCGCGGCCGAGCGACCGGAAGAGGGTGGCGACCCCCGTGCCGACGACGAAGCCGAGGACGACGGAGACGGGGACGTGGACGGGAGCGCCGACGCCGAGAAGCGAGAGCGCCGTCCCCGACATGCCGAACGCCCCGAGGGCGTAGGTCCAGAAGCGGAGGGAGAAGAGGTTCGAAAGGAAGGCGCCGTGATCGGCGTCGCCGTCGCCGTGATCGTCGCCGGTGTCGTGGCTGTCCCCGTCCCCGTGGAAGACGGAGGCCCCGATCAGGACGAGGCCGAAGGCCAGCGCGGCGAGATAGACGGTCAGCATGGTGCGACCAGTTTACGCCGGGCCCGGGAAGGCTAGACTGAGTGTCTGGTGGACGGGCCGATGGACCAGGATCGCGAGCGAAGGCGGGAAGGGGAGACGTCTCCGGCGGCGGCGTTCCTCGACCTCCACGCGATCCTGGAGTCGATCCCGGAGCCGGTCGGCCTCGTCGACCGCGCGGGGCGGATCCTGGCGTTCAACGGGCCGGCCCGGAGGGTCGTTTTCACAGCGCGGACCCAGTCCGTCGCCCTCGGCGACGACCTCTTCTCCTTCATTTCGCCTCACAACATGGCGGGCGTTCGGGGCAGCCTCGAGCGGGCCTTCTCGGGCGAGGTGCATACGCACCGGACCGAGGCGGCGGGCCACCATTTCGAGACGGTCTACTCTCCGGTCCGCGGGCCGTGCGGAGAGGTGGCGGCGGTCTCGATCCGGGTGAAGGACGTTACCGAGAGGGAGCGGGCGCTCGCCGAGATCGCCGCCCTGAACGCGACCCTGGAGGAGAGGGTCGCTCGGCGGTCGGAGGAGCTCGAGAGCGTGAACGCGGAGCTCGAGAAGGCGGCGCGCGCCAAGGACGCCTTCCTCGCGAGCATGAGCCACGAGCTCCGGACGCCGCTGACGGGGATCCTCGGCGCCGCCGAGCTCCTGCGCGCCGGAGCGCACGGCCCGCTGAACGAGGCGCAGCTCCGGACGCTCCGGACGCTCGAGGAGGCGGGGCGGCACCTCCTGTCGCTCCTCGCGGACCTCCTCGACCCCGCGAAGATCGGCGCGGAGCGGCTGTCGCTCCACTCTGATGCCTGCATCCTCGCGGACGTCTGCGAGTCGGCGCTCTCGATGGTGAGGAACGAGGCGCAGCGGAAGGGGATCGTCCTCGTCCTCCGCGCCCCCGACGCGTCCGTCCGCTTCAGGGCCGACGCCCGGCGGGTCCGCCAGGTGCTGGTGAATCTCCTGTCGAACGCGGTGAAGTTCACGCCGGCCGGCGGGACGGTGGGCCTCTCCGCGTACGGCGACGTCGACGCCGGCCTCGTCCGGCTCGAGGTGAGCGACTCGGGCCCGGGGATCGCGGAAGAGGATCTCCCGAAGCTCTTTCAGCCCTTCACCCAGCTCGACACGCGCCTGTCGCGCGAACACGCCGGCACCGGCCTCGGCCTCGCTCTCGTCCGCAGCCTCACGGAGCTGCACGGCGGCCGCGTGGAGGTCGAGTCGGCGCCCGGGAAGGGAAGCCTCTTCCGCGTGACGCTCCCGTGGCGCCCCCCGAACGCCCGTGGATCGGGGGCTCACCGCGTCCTCGTCGCGGAGTCGCTCCCCGCGTCGGACGGCGGGGCCGCGGCCCGGGTGCTCCTCGTCGAGGACGACGACGCGAACAGGACGATCCTCGGCGAGTTTCTCCGGACGCGAGGCTTCGTCGTCGAGGAGGCGGCCTCGGGGACGGAGGCGCTGGAGCGCGTGGCGGCGTCCCGGCCCGACCTCGTCGTCCTCGACATCCAGCTCCCGGGCATGGACGGGCTCCAGGTCCTCGCGCGTCTCCGGGCGGGCGCCGCGGTGCCGCCTCCCGTTCTCGCGCTGACGGCGCTCGCGATGGCCGGCGATCGGGAGCGGATCCTCGCCGCGGGGGCCGACGCCTACCTGTCCAAGCCGGCGCCGCTCGCCGTCCTGGAGCAGGAAGTGCGACGCCTCGTCGGGCCCCGGGGATCGAGAGAGAACGCCTCGGCCATCAACTCGGTGAAGTAGCGGACCGGGATCTCGGGCGGTTTCGGTGCGACCGCCGCGAGCGGCCCGGGGAGGGTCCGGAGATTGTGCCGACAGCGGGGGCAGGCAACGGCGATCACGTCGACCCGCCGCTCGGCTGCGGACCGAAGGACCCGGTCGACGAGCGAGGCGGCGACCTCCGCGCTCGCCTCGGAGGCGCGGCCCCCGCAGCAGTGCGACCGGAGGGGGAAGTCGACGACGTCGGCCCCGAGCGCCTCGAGGAGCCCTTCGAAGCGCGTCTCGAACCCGGCGGACCGGCTTTCGCGCGCGTCGCCGCCGCGGACGGCGAGGCAGCCGTAGTAGGCCGCGACGCGGCGCCCCGACAGCGGGCGCGAGACTCGGGCGCGGATGGCGTCGGGCCCGACGTCCTCCCAGAGGACGTCGAGGAGGTGGCGGACGCGGACGGCGCCGGGCTCGCACCGGAACCCCTCCTCGGCGAGGCAGGCGTCGACCTGCCGGCGGAGGTCCGTGTGCGTCGCGAGCGCCTTCCGGGCGCGGGAGAGGTTCCGGAAGCAGGCGGTGCACGGGCTGACGATCGTGGGCGGGCGCCGCGGGAGGGCGCCGCGGCCGAGCCGGGCGGCGAGGGAGAGGATCCTCGCGACCCGCGCGTAGGCCGGAAGGCCGTTCAGGGATGGCCGAGGTCTGGCGGGCGCTCGACCTCGGGCTCGAACGCTTCGTCGCCCTGAAGGTGATCTCGCCGGACGCCGTCCAGTCCGACCCGTCGTTCGTCCCGCGGTTCCTGCGGGAGGCGAGGCTCGCGGCGCGGCTGGAGCACCCGCACGTCATCCCGATCTGGGACTTCGGCCAGTCCGACGAGCTCCTCTTCCTCGTCATGCCGCTCCTGCCGGGAGGGTCGCTCCGGGACCGCGCGCGGGAGGGCGTCCCGGCCCTGGTCGCGATGGACTGGCTCGAGGCGCTCGCCGCCGCCCTCGACTACGCGCACGGCGAGGGGATCGTCCACCGCGACGTGAAGCCCGCGAACGTCCTCTTCGACCGGAACGGCAGGCTCTTCCTCGCGGACTTCGGGCTGGCGCGAGAGTCGGGGAGCGCGAGCCTGACGGTGGCCGGGACGGTCCTCGGGACGCCCGTCTACATGTCGCCCGAGCAGGTGAGGGGCGAGCCGGCGGGGCCGCGCTCGGACCAGTACGCCCTCGGCGTCCTCGCCTACTACCTCCTCGCGGGGACGCCGCCGTTCGAGGCGAACTCGGTCTTCGTCGTCATGGAGAAGACGCTGCGGGAGGAGCCGGCGCTGCCGTCGGACATCAACCCCGGGCTCCACCGCTCGGCCGACTACGTCCTGCTGAAGGTCCTCGAGAAGCGCCCGGAGAACCGCTTCGAGTCGTGCCGCGAGTTCGTCGAGGCGCTCCAGCGCGCCTCGCGCCGCGGAACCGACCCCGGCGTGAAGACGCGCGCCTAGCGCGCGCCAACCCGATCCACTGCTCGAGTGCCGCTAAGATGGGCCTCGCGGTGGCTCGTCACCCTCATTGATGACTCGATGACGACTCTTCTCCCCGGCACTCTCGTCTCCGCGCGCGGCCTCCAGTGGGAGGTCGTCTTCTCGCAGCCGGCGGGGGAGGAGACGCTGTACCGGCTCCGCTGCCAGGAGGGGTCCTTGCGCGGCGCCGAGCGGGACTTCCTTTCCCCTTTCGAGAAGCTCGAGCCGGTCTCCACGGACCTGCGCCCCGAGCGGGCGGCCCCGCTCGCCGACTGGCGCCTCTTCCACCAGGCGTTCCTCCTCGACCAGGCCCTCGGCCCCGCGGCGTTCCAGGCCGTCCAGCCGGGGCGCCTCACGATCCAGCCGTACCAGCTCGTCCCCGTCATGCGCGCACTCCGGATGAGCCGTGCCCGCCTCCTCCTCGCCGACGGCGTCGGCCTCGGAAAGACGGTCGAGGCGGGCCTCGTCCTCGCCGAGCTGATTGCCCGGCGGCGAGCCCACCGCATCCTCATCGTCTCGCCCGCGGGGCCGCTCCTTTCGCAGTGGCGGCGGGAGATGCGCGACCGCTTCGGCCTGAGGTTTCGGGTCCTCGACCGCGACAGCCTTCAGGAGATTCGCTTCGCGTCGGAGCTGAGCTCGAATCCCTTCTCGCACGAGTCGTACGGCCTCATCTCGATCGACTTCGCCAAGCAGGAACCGATCCTTCAGCAGATCGAGGGGGCGCAGTGGGACGTCGTCGTCATCGACGAGGCCCACCACTGCGTCCGCCTCGGCAACGCCGGCGACCGGGACGACTCGCAGCGCCGCCGCCTCGCCGAGACGCTTGCCCGCCGGACGGACGCGCTGCTCCTCCTGACGGCGACCCCGCACGACGGCTTCGACCCGCACTTCGCCTCCCTCGTCGAGCTGCTCGACCCGAGCCTCGTGGACGGCCGGGGGAACCTGCGTGGAGAGGCCTACCGAAGGCACGTCGTCCGGCGCCTCAAGTCCCACGTCAAGGATCCTCGGACCGGGGCGCCGCTCCTCCCGGAGCGACAGGTTCTTCCGCGCCCCGTCTCGTTCTCGAAGGAGTGCGAGCCCCTCTTCTCCGAGCTTCAGGAGCGGCTCCTCGGCCTCGTCGCGCCGCGCCTGCGCGCCGCCCTGCGGCAGAAGCGCCACGACGACGTCTTCTCGTTCCTCACGCTCCTCAAGCGCTCCGTCTCGACCGTCGCCGCGTGCCGGACGACGCTCGCGGCCGTCGGGCGGCGGCTCGGCCAGCTCCAGTCGGAAGGACTGGAAAGGGAGGAGGCGAAGAAGCAGCGCCTGAAGACCCTGCGCGCGCTCGAGAGGCAGATGGCCCGCTTTGGGACGCTCTCGGCCGAGGACGAGGCCGAGCACGCCGGCCTCGAAGCGGAGGAGATCGCCGCCGAGCTGGCCGAGCAGGCGCTCGAGGGCGACGACGCGGCCGGCCTCGCCCTCGACGTCCGCCGCGACCGCGGCCGCCTCTCGCGCCTCGACGAGACGCGCCGGGGCCTCGAAGAGCTGGAGAGGCTGGCGGCAAAGGCCGAAGCGGAGGACCCCAAGCTCCGCCGCCTCGTCGAGGAGATCCGCGAGATCCGGGCCACGGAGAGAGGCGCGAACGTCCTCGTCTTCACCGAGTACGCCGATAGCCAGGGGGCCGCGGTGGCGCGCCTCCGCGCCGCGGTCGCGGCGGGGCAGCTCGGCGGAGAGGTCCTTTCTCTCACCGGCCTCGCGGCCGACGAGGGGGGCGAGGAGCAGGCGGACCTCGCGAAGGCCCGCGAGAGGATCCTGTCGCGCTTCTCGAAGGTGGACGGCCTGATCCTCGTCACGACCGATACCTCCGCCGAAGGCCTCAACCTCCACGAGCGTTGCCACCACCTTCTCCACGTCGAGCTCCCCTACAACCCGAACCGGCTCGAGCAACGCAACGGCCGCATCGACCGCTACGGGCAGAAGAAGGAACCGGTCGTCCGATACCTCTACCTCGCCGGCACGTTCGAGGAGCGGCTCCTCCTCCGCCTCGTCTCCAAGTGGGAACGGCAGCGCGAGCGGCTCACGTTCGTCCCGAACACCCTCGGCGTCGTGTCGGGCGAAGGGGCGGGCGCGGTCCGGCTCCTCGAGGGAATCGTCGAGGAGGAAGGGCTCCTCTTCACGCCGGCCGGCCGACTCGACTTCGCCTCGGGCGAGGACGAGGACGCCACGAGCGCCCCGTACCGCGAGCTGCTCGAAGAGGTGGACCGGGCCTTCTCCGGCTTCGAGAAGGCGGCGAAGACGCACGCGTGGCTCGCGGAAGCGGGCCTCGGCGCGGAGGCGTCGACGCTCACCGAAGCCGAGAGAGCCCGGAGCGCCGGGAGCCGCCTCGCTTCTCCCGACCTCGTCTCCTTCATCCTCGACGCCGTCCGGGCCGACTCGGGAGACCCGAACGCCGTCCGTCCGGCCGGCGACGGCCTCTTCGACCTGCGCCTCCCTCCGGGCTGGACGCACGGCCTCGACGAGCTGCCGGGCTGGGAGGCCCAGGGGCGACTCCTCCGCCTCACGACCGACCCGGACCGAGCCTCCGACGCCTCGGAACGCTCGCTCGGCTACCTCGGCCGCGCGCACCCGATCGTTCGGCGCGCCCTCGACCGAGTCCGGCAGTCCCGCTTCGGCGCGGCGGACGAGGTCTTCGACCGGCGCGTCGGCGTCGCCCGGTTCGACGAGCCGGATTCGCCCCGGAGGCCGAGGCGTTCCGGGCCGCGCACGCCGAGGAGATTTCGCGCGAGCGGGAGTCGCTCCTCGCCTGGCTGAAGGGGCGGGTGGCGGAGATCACGGGGTCGTCGATCGCGCCACGCCAGGGCGGTCTCTTCGCCGAAGCAGAGGGAGCCGGGCCGGGCTGGGCGGCGCTCAGCGACCCGGCCGCACGTCTCGCCTCGTTCGCGAAAGATCCGGACACGCCGTCGAAGGCCCGCCACGACGCGGAGGGCGTCCTCCGCCTCTTCGCGCAGCGCCTCGACTTCCTCGACCGCCGCGCGCGCCTCGAGCCGCTCGCCGTCGAGCCGCTCGGGATGCTCCTCCTCGTCCCGGCGGCCTCCGTGGCGAAAGCGGGGGCCTGACGTGCTCGATCTCCGCGACTGCGCCTTCTTCGGCCACGCCCTCCCCGAGCCGTTCGTGAAGCTCGAGCTGGAGGGCCGTCTCGGGAAGGCGGGCCTCCTCCCGAGGGTGGTTGGCGCCGAGAGGAAGCGGCTCGAAGAGGAGTGGGAAGCGTATCGCCGCGCCCTCCGGAACCTCGGCTCGGCCGGCGGACCGAGCCACGTCGTCAACCGCGTCGTCGCGCCGCTCTGCGAGCCGCTCGGTTACCTCGCCCTCGAGAGGGAGGAGGCGGTCGAGACGCGCGAAGGGGAGGAGGACGGCGGCTGGCTCCTGAACGCAGCGGACACCAAAGCGGGCGGGGCGCGCCTGCGCGCGTTCGCGTTCGACCTCGGCGCCGACCTCGACGCCCCCTCCCGCCGCGGCCGCGCCTACCGCTTCAGCCCGGGGCGCATCGCCCACCGCGTTCTCCTCGCGAAGGGCGAGCGGGCCGGCCTCCTGACGAACGGCCTCCAGCTCCGACTCCTCCTCTGCGACCCGGCCCGCCCCGAGAGCCACATCGCCTTCCGCCTCGACCGCGGCTCGGGGGGCTGGGCCGCGCAGAGGCACGCGCCCGACTCCTTCCGCCTCCTCCGCGCGCTCGGCTCGCCCGCCGGCCTCGCCCTCCTCCCCGACCTCACCGAAGCCGCCCGGCTCAACCAGACGACCGTCACGAAGAGCCTCCGCCGGCAGGCGCGGGCCGCCGTCGAGGGCTTCGTGCAGGAGCTCCTCGACCGCCCCGAGAACGCGCCCCTTCTCGCCGCGCGTTCCGACCTCGCGAAAGACCTCTGGCGCGAGGGGCTCGTCCTCGTCTACCGCCTCCTCTTCGCGCTCAAGCTCGAGGCCTCGGCCGACCCCGCCCGCGCCTTCAGCTTCGCCTCCACCGCCCTCTGGCGCGACACCTACTCCCCGAACGCCGCCCTCGGCCCCGTCGCCCGGAAGGTCCTCGACGAGGGGGCCGAGACGGGGAGGCTCCTCGAGGACGGCCTCCGGGCACTCTTCCGCCTCTTCTCGCGCGGCATCTCCTCGAGCGAGCTGCGCATCAGCCCGCTCGGCGGCGCCCTCTTCGGCGAGGGGACGACCCCTCTCCTCGACGCCCTTCGCTGGGGCGAGCGCGCCGTCGCCCGCCTCCTCGTCAACCTCCTCTGGACGAAGGGAGACGGGAAGAGCGGCGAGATGCGCGTCCACTACGGGACGCTCGACGTCGAGGACCTCGGCCGCGTCTACGAGTCGCTCCTCGAGCTGGAGCCGGGCGTCGCCACCGAGCCGATGTGCCGTCTCCGCCGTCAGAAGCTCGAGGTCGTCGTCCCGCTCGCGCAGGGGGAGCCGTACCGGGTCAAGGCCGCGAGTGAGGCCGGCACCGACGGCGTGGACGAGGCCGGCGACGACGCCGACGACGAGACGAGCGAGGACGACGAGACTCCGAAGGGGAAGACGAAGGTCGTCCGCGACGAGAAGGAGATCCGCGCGGGCGAGTTCTTTCTCCGCGTCGGCCTCGGCCGGAAGGCGACCGGCTCCTACTACACGCCGCATCCCTTCGTCCGCTTCCTCGTCCAGGAGACGCTCGGCCCGCAGGCCGCCGAGCGGAGCCCCGCTCACGAGCCCGACCCGGGCGCCCTTCTCGCTCTCTCCGTCCTCGACCCGGCGATGGGCTCCGGGCACTTTCTCGTCGAGGCGTGCCGCTTCCTCGGCGAGAAGCTCTACGAGGCGTGTCGCCTCTGCGACGAGCTGGCCGTCCAGGCCGACGAGGCCGCCGCCGCGGCGGATTCGCCTGGCGAGAAGGCCCGCCACGAGGCGCGCGCCGCCGAGCTGCGCCGCCGCGTCGAGGCGCTCCCCGACCCCGACGACCTGATGGTCGCCTACCTCCCGAGCCGCGTCGCGGAAGGGGAGTCGGCCGGCCTCTCGCAGACGAAGGCGCTCGCCCTCGCCCGCCGACTCGTCGCCGTCCACTGCCTCTACGGCGTCGACAAGAACCCGCTCGCCGTCGAGCTCGCCAAGCTCGC
>JADHEF010001863.1_pt1 | contig 11282 bp, 7 predicted proteins | sample 8952391 | NCBI WGS metagenome assembly JADHEF01 (sample SAMN16124439, study PRJNA663245) | bioreactor sludge metagenome | isolation source: sludge (nitrite) | place: India:Bengaluru | collected 2019-02-28
CAACGGCTCGCTTGATTCAGAGGACAACGACCTTAACGGGGTACTCGACCTGGAGGACGCCGACAATATTGTCACGCTCGATCTTGAAGACTTAACCTCGTCTACAACCCCCTTAAGCGATATTTCAGCAGGCGGTTCATGGGTCAAGATTAGCCACAATTTCACATCTGATGAAAAAAAGCTTCTTACTCAGTCATCCGCTGTCAGGTTCATATACATAAACAATTCAGGGTCAGCAGCTACAGGAAAAATACTTATTGGAGAGCTTTTCATAGAAAGCTCATCATTTAGCGCGACAGTATCTGTTGCCGGGACCGGACCAACCTACGCAAAGGAAGTATATGAAAGATATTCATCCTCGGAAGCCCCTCCCGAAAAACTGGTCGAGGCATACCCGGAGGTCGAGAACATATTTTTCCAGAATTTTGATATATCATCAACACAGAAAGTGCTTATGTCAGGATGGGACGGTACAGATTATACTTTGACAGGCTATTCAGACCCAGTGCCATACGATGTTTATGAAACACTGGCAGGATATATCCGCATCCCGGAACTTGGGACAGATCCGGCTGAATTCACGATATCATATACCGACACATCAGGGCGCGGGATTAAATGTGTTTTTTCTGCATCTTCTTTCAATGAATGGAAAAAACTCAAAATCGATCTTTCCAAAAAAAAGGTATATCTTGACGGAGAAGACATGAAAGGAAGTGTAAGCGTCACTTCTACAGACACAGGCCTTTCAATGCTGAAAATAAAATCAACATCAGAAACCGGTACAATATATATCGATGAAATACACCTTACAGATCCCAAAATATCGCTGAGCGGTGCGGTCGCCACAAGCTATGAGCAGCACTTCCCCGGTACCCTTGTTTCATTTAGGGGAACGGAAGTGATCAGCGACCTTTCCGTTAAGGAATATTTCATGCATGTAAGGGAGGATTTCAGCACTGACTTAAGCGAAAACTCGGACGCTAACAACACAAGGACCAAAACATCGGTAAAGACAGGAATATTCAATTCAGACCTGGAAACCAGTGTTGACCTCTCCTGGGTTGAACCGGAATTCTATTCAGTTATTGATCATAGTTTTACCTCACCGCTTGGTACTGACTACCTGACATTCACTGATTATTACAGCGAGTCAAAAGAACCTGACTCCTTGTCGTTCTCCAAAAAAAATGAGATCAGGTCCGAGGTTGGGGAGACAGGCTCTGCAAGCGCTTCTGTCGAGTCAGTACTTCTCTATGACGACCTTTCGCAGACATGGGATTTCAGGTATAAATCAGACACATGGGGAAGAATAAGCGGAACATCAAGCCTTTCTTTTATAAAAACATCATCGGGCTATATCGCAGATGACTCATGGTACATGGAAAACTGGATCAGATCATTCTCCCTTCTTGCAGCTGACGACAGCGACCCATGGCCTGACCGCACCATAGTAACGGAGAACAGCCTGACACTGAAAAAAGAATCTTCAGGAATTGATATTTATGCCGACGCCGGAACAATCTCCTCAGGCGAAGATGACGACAGGGAACAGGACAGCACAGGCAAGCTGGAACTTCGGTTCCCGTTTTTCAACTCCGGGCCTTTTTCCTGGAAAATTACCCCGGGCTATTCCAGAAGCTTTTCATACACAAGCGGCAATGCCCGCGGGGATGGTTTTCTTGATGATGTTTCCCTGTGGGGAGATGATTTTGCCAGGCAAAGCTATTTTTACACAGGAATCCCGTTTGCAGAATTCTTTTCAGGCGATTTTGAAGAGACGTTCAAGGATAAAAGCAGCTATCTGGATGAAGGCACCTATACCCCGGCCTTTTTCATCAATTTTTCCCGGGCCAGGAATTCCTCCATAACAGATCTTTTCGCCCCGTCTGAAATGAACATCAAATACTCAAAAGATTTTACCAAAGATCAGGATACCTACGTCAACACGTACAGAATAACATATGACTATACCGCAAGGGCAATGAACATCTTTGGCTCAGCAGGGCTTAACCCTGTTTTCAGTTTCTATAAAACAGACGAATTCATTACGAAGCTTTCCGTGACAGCAAGCTCAACAGACACTCCAGTGCCGCAGGACAGGGAATACACCATCAGCAACAGTCTTTATTTTTCAGGGCACAAGGATACCGAATTCATAATAGACAACAGATACAGGCATGTATATGACCATTCATCTGATCAGGATTATTACTATGACAACGCATCCCTCGCCTATACATGGATACGCCGTCCGCAGAAGAGGATACACATAAAGCATCTTGCGGAAGAAGATGATGACCCGGCGTATTTCTCACATACAGAGTCTCTTGTTTATGAGACAGCGCCTGAAAGCTCTTCAGGCACATATAATTTCTGGACAATGCTGGTCACACATGAATCTGCCCTGGTTTTTCCCGAAAAAGGGAATTTCAAGGCAGTGCTGTCTGTTGGTATAGAAAGGCACAAGTATGAATATCTTAGTGAGGATGAAAGCGCCTACCTTCTGGGCATACAGGCAGGTATATTCGGTAAAGTAATGTTCTGACAGCCTTTATTCATGCTATAATCAGGAAACGAAAATGGGAAAAATCAGAATACTTGAAAATTCAGTGGCTCTTAAAATTGCAGCAGGGGAAGTTATAGACAGACCTGCATCTGTTCTCAGGGAACTTCTTGATAACGCTATAGACGCGGGAAGCACGGAAATATCCGTCTATATAGAATCAGCAGGCATGAAAGAGATCAGGGTCACAGACAACGGGACAGGGATGGACAAGGCAGATATTGAAATATGCGTTCTGCCTCACGCCACATCCAAAATTGAAAGCGCCGAAGATCTTTACCGCATACATACACTGGGCTTCCGGGGGGAAGCACTTTCAAGCATAGCATCATCATCCCGTCTTGAGATTATCACCTCTGCGGATGAGAATTCAGGCGGATATATTTTAAGGACAGACAGCAGCGGACATACTGAACTCTCATCAGGCAAAGGAAGAAAAGGGACAACTGTCTCGGTACGAGACCTGTTTTATGCCTTCCCTGCCAGAAAGCAGTTCCTGAAAAGTCCGTCATCCGAAACATCACTGTGCAAAAGCCTTTTTTTCGAGAAAGCAGTTGCAAGGCCAGATATCTCTTTCCGGCTTTACATTGACTCTCTTCTCATACAGATGCTTCCGCCCTCATCGCTCAAAGATCGTGTGTTCCTTACATATAACACTGTTTTTAAAAATGGATCGCTTTTGTATGAAGCAGGCACATCACCAGAAAATGAGGACAGTTACTCAATAAAAGCAGTCCTCTCGGATCCCGCTCTCTTCAGGAAAGACAGGAAATACATACATATTTATCTTAACGGAAGAAGAATTCAGGAATACTCTCTTATCCAGGCAGTTGTTTATGGATACTCCGAATTCCTCCCCGGCGGGCATTACCCATGCGCGGTGCTTTTCATTGAAAACAGCCCCGAGCTTGTTGATTTCAATATTCACCCCGCGAAAAAAGAGGCAAAGATCAAGAACCTGAACCAGATACATCATTCCGTTACTGAAATCATAAAAAAAACACTTTCAGCCAGGTATGCAGAAGCGTCAGCAAATCAGCCGCAGGAAAACGTCCATCATATACAGCCCTTTATCTCAGGGCTGGAACACAGCGATGACTATACGCTAAATAACAGACTTGAAAGTATATATAACGCCTCCAGCTCAGATACAAAAAGTGTATTTGCAGTTGCTGAAAAACACTGCGGGGATAGTGAAAGCACGCAAAACATGGTCTCTTATCAGGAGAATGATCTGAAAAAAATTACAGAAAAGATTTTTCATGAAACATCATTATCATCATCCTTTTATTTCCGCTACCTGGGACAGCTTTTCAATATCTTTATCCTCTGCGAGCGTGATGAGAGCCTCTATATCATTGACCAGCATGCCGCGCATGAGAAATCAATTTACGAATCATTCATAAACAGCAAACCGCTCCTTCAGAAACTGCTTGTTCCTGTTTATCTTCCTGAGGATATGCATCTTACGGAAAAGATGATTGCCGACTATAAAATGGCCGGGATCATTCTTGAAAAAGACGATACAGGTAGCCTTTTTATTGATTCCCTGCCTGAAATACTGAACTGCGTCAAACGGGATATAATACCTGTCATGCAAAAGTCACCCGGCAACGCTGATGAGGTAAGGAAACGGCTTTATTCAACAGCCTCATGCAAAATGGCAGTCAAGGGAGGAGATGAGCTGACTGAAAGCGAGGCGCTGGCAATCATAAAGGCAGCCTTCTCGCTCAAGACGCCTTACTGCCCTCACGGAAGGCCGGTCTGGAAAAGAATTACGAAAAAGGAACTTCTGGAACAGATTGAGAGGATTATATAAAAAAAGAGCGCCCCGGAATAAACAGGAGCGCTGGCAGCTAACAGTTTCATCCTTTCGCGCGGCCGCGCAGACTATCCTATCAGCCCAAGTATTTCACTTCTTTTTTCATAATCAGGTTTTTTGTCCAGAAGCTTCCTGAAAATTTCCTCAGACTTTTTCTGGTCGCCTTTTTTTATGTATAAATGCCCAAGCCTGTAATAGGCATCATAATAATCAGGATTAATCTTTATCAGTTCGTTAAGGGTGCTTATGGCAAGATCGTCCTGTGATGTTTCGATATACGCAATCCCGAGATTATACCTTGCATGCGTAGCGTTAGGCATTGTCTTTATGGCACTTAGAAGATGCTTGATGCTGTCGTTATAAAGCCCCTTATGCAGGTAGACAATCCCAAGATTGTTGTTGACCGCGAACTCGCCGCTGTCAAGCTTATATGCCTTAAGCAGCAGTACCAGCGCCTCATCATACATTTTATTGTCATCATATATCTTTCCGAGATTTACATACGGCAGTTGATACTCGGGGTCTATCTTAATCGCAGCGGTATAGGCCTTTATGGCTGTATTCTGGTCCCCGTCCCCTTCCGCTGCCTGCCCAAGAGTGTAATTGTACTTTGCCGACTCGGGTTCATTCTTTACCGCGGTTCTGGCATATACAATGGCTTCGTCATATTTGCCTGTCTGTATCTTAGCCAGGGCCATGTTGTTGTTTATTTCAGCTGACTGCGGCCGCATTGAAAGGGCTTTAAGATAGTATTCTTCAGCTTCTGCGTGTTTTCCCTGCCAGGAGAGAATATTCCCTATCTGTATTATATATGCAGGCTGCTGGCCATTAATCCCATAGGCTTTCATATACGCCTGATATGCGCCATTATAATCTTTTTTGTTCTTTAAAACATTCCCAATTTCGTAATACGACAGATCAAACCCAGGATCAAGCTTTACAGCTGTGTTGAACGAGGCAAGGGCCCTGTTTTCATCTCCAAGCTGCTGATATGTCTTGCCGAGACGATACTGGGCGTTTGCAAAATCCTTTTTGATATGTATGCAGCTTTCAAAAGAGCTTTTAGCGCCCTGGAACTGTCCGGCAGAATACTGTGCTTTTCCAAGCTCATAGAAAATCATGTAGTTCTCAGGATTTAGCTTTGAAGCCTGGCGGTATTCATCAATGGCGCTCGAATAGTCCTTTGTCTCGTTATAGACCTGCCCAAGGACAAAATGGGGAATCCAGAGATTGGGATCTTTCTCAATCGCTTTTCTGGAATTAAGGACTGCCTGTTTCAGGTTGTCGGGATCACTGTTGTTTTCTGCAAGAAATGACTCACCCTTTCGTGCCCATGCCTCTGCTGAGTCATCGTCCAGTTTTATCGCTGAATCAAAGTCGGATCTTGCAGCTGAATGCCGCCCCGCATTCATTTTTTCTACACCCTGCTTTATCAGAGAGTTTACCTGCCGCTGTTTCTCTTTTTCAGCGGCGGATAACTGCTCTTTTGTGTTATTGCCGGCTGTTGACGCGGCAGGCTGAGGAGGAGTCGCGTATGATGCGGGTGCGGAAGTGCGTTTTTCCTGCAGGCTGCTGCCAAGCTCATCAATACTCTCCTTTAGTTTTCCCTGCAGTGACAATTCCTTTTCCCTTTCCTCTTCCGTTCTGGCGTTTTTCTCCGACAGTATGCTGTCCCTGAGGCTTTTGGCATCATAATCATCAGGGTCCTTTATCAGCACGCTGTCCAGAAGATCAAGCGCTCTCTGATATTCGCCCTTCTCAAAGTATTCCCGCGCCAGCTTTACAGTATTTGCCATCAGTACATCCTCACTCCCTCCGGCAGATGAGGATTTGCCTTTTACGGCAAAAAATACAAGAAAAAAAATCAGCAGCAATATAATAACTGCGCCTGCAATCAATATCTTACGGTTCATTTGTTTTTTCCCTTATTTATTCCTTGAGCTCAAGCTCTTCGTCATAATTACCTATCTTTTCCGTACCGGCTGAAACCTTCCTCGTTTCCTGACCTACATCCTTGAGCGAATCAAGGACATCTTTAAGCATCTCCTGCTTTCTCTGCTCCTCAGCAACTTTTCTCAATTCATCTTCCTGCTTCCTTGCTTTTTCATCCTGCGCGTTTTTCTCCAGAAGCGCTATGAGCCGGAGTATAGAGTCTTTCTGATAATTCTCAGGCTCAATTGAAAGATAAACCCTGTAATCCGAGACCGCATCCTCTTTCATATCCATGGAAAGCCTGGCATTTGCCCTGTTGAGGTAAAGGCTGCCCCTGCTGCCGTTCTCTCGTATTGCCCTTGAATACATTTCTTCAGCGAGAGGATACTGCTCCATAAGGTAGTAAATGTTGCCTGCATTATAATAAAACAGATCGCGGTCCCTCAAAGCCTTTCTCGCCCCATCCTTGAAGGAACTCACTGCCTTCTCATAATTTTTGGTCTGCGAATATGCAATCCCGAGCATCATGTAGGTTTTGTCATTATCCGGGAATTGAGAGAGGGAAGCTGTAAGCACAGGAATAGCCTCCACCGGCTTGTTTTCCATAAATAGCTTCTCACCCTTCTCAAGCATATTTTCCTGTGCTGAAAGATTGATAAAAGGGACGATAAATAATAGTATTAAAAAAATAGGTTTGTTTTTCATATATACACACATAAGATATTACATTTGACAGCTAATTAAAATATATTTAATCTATAAACAATAGGAGATTTAAATGTTTCTTGTCACTATTACTATTGTCGGTATAGCAATCCTTCTTTTTATAACAATATTGATTAAATCTCTGTTAGTTCCAAGAAAAGTATCATCAATAAATAATCTTATAAAAAACGGTAAATATCAGTCAGCAGTCAAGCTGGGAAAACAGCTTCTCATAAAAGATCAGTCCAATTCAGAACTTCATTATCTCCTTGGTCAGGCATATCAGCTTGACGGGAAGCCCGAGCTTGCGCTCATGGAATTCATAAAAGTCAATGAAATAGGTAAATTCACAGGTGTTATTGATGAATATGTATTTCGGGAAACCATTGCGGGACTTTTCATACAGTTCAATCAGGATGAGGAAGCACTCAAGGAATACCTTCTCCTTATCAAAAAAGATCCTTACAACTCCAGCCACCAGTATATGGCAGGAGAGCTTTTTGAGAGGAGGGGCAAAACCGAAAACGCCATAAGCTATTATCTCAAGGCAATAGAGCTTGACAAAAGAAACCATAAAGCTCATTTCAGCCTCGGGAAAATACACTACAACGCCAAGCAGCTTACTCAGGCAAAAGCTGCTTTTGAAGAAGCGATTAAATATGATCCCAACAACATGCAGGCGCAGTTTTTCATCGGTAAAATCAACAAGGACAGCAGGAATTTTACGGCAGCAATTACAGCTTTTGAAAAAGCGCAGAAGGAACCTGAATTGAAGATCAAGTCAATAATTGAAAAAGGCGTATGCCAGATGCTTAATGGCAAGAATGACGCTGCGATTACTGAGCTTGAAAGAGCAGTCAGGATAGCGAAGGAAACATCTGAAAATGAAATGCTTTATGCAAGATATTTTCTCGCAGCCTGTTATGAAAAAGAGCGAAAAATCATGAATGCGGTTGAGCAATGGGAAGCCATTTATGAAAAAAAGCCCAACTTCAAGGATGTTGAAAAAAAGCTGAGTCAGTATCAGGAGATAAGGACTGATGATTCAATGAAAGACTTTCTCATCGCCGGCAATGACAAGTTTGTTGAGCTTTGCATAAAGATACTTGAAAACCGGGGTTATGCCGAGAGGGAAACAAAATCCATCAAAAACGGCTGCCAGATAGTTGCTGTTGATAAAAACTCAGGCAAATGGAGAAACATTAAGGTTCAGTCACTGCTTATAAATTTTTTCCGTCTGCCGGAGCCAATAGATGAGTCCTATATCAGAACATTTATTGAAGAAATGAAAAAGCTTAATATTATAAAAGGTATAGTGTTTTCAACATCAAATTTCACCAGAAAGGCGCTTTCTTTTATTGAAAACAGGCCAATAGATATTGTCACAAAAGAAGAAATACAGGAAGAACTCAAAAAGATTAATACCCAGGGATAACAAGATTGTAGGGGCCTGATACCAGAGCATACCCGCCTGCCCTGTCATATCTGTACACATAACATGCCGCAGCTTTTTCAGGAACAGAAATGCTTTTTTCACTTCTCCCTTTAACCTGTACTTCACTTAAATATTTCATCTCCGTGTTATAAAACCAGACAACCTCAGTATTGGATGAAAAACTCAGCATATTGTTGCTGAGCTGCGCTGAAGGGAACTCCTTTTCCTCAAAACCGTCATCATACAGCCCTATATTGATTTCACTCTCCTGCCTCTCCCCTGCGTCATCAATAAAAACAACCCTGTATTTTCCGGGAGGGAAGGCAGAATAATCATGCATGGCCATCGAATTAAGACCAAACCACTGTTCTTCCTTGTTTGATTTAAAAACCCAGTTTTTATCAGTAACTTTCCACAGTATCTCTTCACTGTCATTGATAAGATATATTGTTTTTAGATCCTCTGCCCCGTCTTCATCCTTTGCTTCGACGAATAGGGAAAGCCTGTCATAATATTCTCCTGTTACCACGTCATGGTATTTATTAATCTGCCAGAAAACCTGGTTTATTTCAGGCTGGTTTTCAGAACAGGAGACAGAAAAAAAGCAAGACACCACCACAATCAGTCTGACAGTCCAGAAATGCACGGGATCAGTATTTTTCAGCATTTTCCACCGGTTTGGCATAGGCTCTCAGGGCATGTATCCTGATATTCTCAGGCAGCCTCCTGAACCTCTTTGTGAATTTTTCCCTGTATTTTTCATCATACATCGAAGAATACTTATCTGTTTCATGGACAAGATCGTATGAGAGGTAGTTTGACGGCCACAGCTTATAGTTTGTATGTATGAATCTGTCTATTTCTTCTGCCACGCTTTTGCTGTCTTTCCAGTTTCCTTTCAGGACACTGCCGTACGCAAGGTGAACCCTTCCCTTGAAGTCCTTTATCCCCTGGACCATGCTGATGAAATCCTCACCCTTCCTCTTTTTGTAAACCTCTTTTGTTTCCCTTCTGTAAAGTTCCCTTGCCTTGAGTTTATCGCACGGATCAAATTCATAGGATATGACCATTGGAACTATTTTAAGTTCATTTATAAAATCCGAGAATTCAAGCGTGCCCCTGCGCTGTGAAAGATAGAACATTTTGATGAGGGCCGGGTTGGTCACATCATCACCGTCTTTTGCCCTTCCTTCCTTCTGGGCGATCCAGACAGAATCATTTGTGTGAAGCGTATACCAGATATATTTGGACAATATTATTGTGGAATTAAGCTGCTCCCTCGGCATCTGGTTTCTTTTTACAATAAAAGCCTTGTTTATCCTTATCAGGTCTGTCACAAGCTCATTTACAAGCAGGTTGTCGCCAAATGCGATCTCAAAGGTAGGAAGGCTGTTTCTTGTCATTGAGTAATTGGCAAGAGCCGGGTCAAGGATAATATCCCGGTGATTTGATATAAAAAGATAACGGTTATCAGGCAAGAGCTTATCAAGGCCGGAAAAGGTAAGTTCACTTATGGTCTTTTCTATCATCTTGTTGATTACAGCCTTTATAATGCTTCGCTGAAACTCATAAGGTGTTTTGACATTTCTCAAGTGATGTCTTATGAATAGTTTTATTAAAAAATTGAGTAAAGGATCGAAAACAAAAGGAGAATCAGGAAAAGCCGCAGTCCTCAGGTCTTTGATCAGTGTCTTGTTATTTTTCAGCCTCTCAAGCGCCGCAAGAAAATCATTGTCCCTGTAAGGCTCAATTTCCCTGAATTCTTCCAGAAACTCTATATTTGATTCTTCCATTATTTTATTGATAACTCCTTGACAAGGCAAAATAATAAACAGTTTGTTTATCTTTTTCCATACCCTTTAAAAATATATAAACCTTCAATTTTGATATATTATACTCTATTGAAATATTATCGTTATAAAATTACTATAAAAAAAATGAATATTATACTTTTTGAGGCTGAAGAGATTGGAAAACCCCTGCTTTTGACTGATGAAAGGGCAATGCACATTATCAATACACTTAAATTCAAACAGGGTGATATGTTTGACGCAGGCATTGTCAACTCAGTGACAGGCAAGGCAATTATACAGAAAATTGACACCAGCTCTATCCATTACACTTTCTCTCCTGAAAACAGGCCAATTAAAAGAAATCCTGTATCACTTTTGACTGCTGTCACCCGCCCCGGAGAGGCGAAGAAGATACTTCAGAACTGCTCCACGATAGGCATTTCAGCGCTTTACCTTGCGGTTTTTGACAAGACTGAGAAATCATATATTGAAAGTTCACTCTGGAAAGAAAGCAACTACAGAAAATATTTCATACAGGGAGCCTGTCAGGCTTTTTCCTCAGACATTCCCGATCTTTTTCTCTATTCTTCACTTGATAAATGTCTTGAGAAGCTGCCGATGGAATATACAGTCAGGGCCGCACTTGACAACTACGAGGCAGAGGAAAGTCTTTGGAATATTGAATCTTCTTTTACGGCAGGCGCAGGTGAGAAAACTCTTCTTTCAGGACTGCCGCCTTATGCGATCCTTGCCGCTGGCGGCGAAAGGGGATGGAGCGCTAGAGAGCGGAACCTGCTCAGGGATTACGGGTTCAAATTATACAGCATCGGTAAAAGGGTACTAAAAACAGAAACTGCATGCATTGCCGGGCTGACTGTTTTGCTTGGAAAGACAGGCTGTTTTCAGGATTGAAAGATCAGAATACGACCCCTTCTGTCTCAAGGAGCCTTCTCTTTATATCAATCCTGAAAACAGCCTGTCTTTCCTGAATATCCCCCGATTGAACCATCTGATGCAATTACCCTGTGG
>JADHEF010001864.1_pt1:5000-11263 | contig 11263 bp, 16 predicted proteins | sample 8952391 | NCBI WGS metagenome assembly JADHEF01 (sample SAMN16124439, study PRJNA663245) | bioreactor sludge metagenome | isolation source: sludge (nitrite) | place: India:Bengaluru | collected 2019-02-28
AACAAATTTCAGAAAGATGTGCAGTTTCTTTATTCTTTCTTTGGCTATAAGGAGGATTCATTAGTCCTACTGTATATTTATCTTTTTGTAACTCTTTAGGATCAATTTTTAAGAAATCTTCTCTTCTAAGATTACTTTTACCATCACCACGTAATATCATATTAGTAGTTGCTATGGAAAACATATCTTCACGAACTTCAATACCATATATCTGATTTATTTTAATTTGGCTGATTTTTTCTTTTTTTATTTTAGGGCTTTTTTCTTTATCATTTCTCACATCTTCAATCATTTTGTGCATTCCAGCTAGCAAAAAACCTCCTGTACCACAACATGGATCGAAAATCACATCATCTTGGTTCAATTCTACTAAATCACAGAATAATTCTGTGATATGGTGTGGAGTTAATACTACACCTAATGTTTGACCATCACCCCCACTATACTTCATGAACTCCCCATAAAATTTGCCTAAAACATCTGCAGGTGATTTATAAGAATTAATCTTATCAGATATGTTGTCTTTAATGAATTCAGTGAAATATTTTAAAGGAGTTTTCCCAAGCCTATTATCAATTTGATTTAAGATAGACCTATCTTTGATTATTGTGAATTGATTTAAGATTACTTCCGTCTTTTCAGGTTTCACTTTTGAATTTTTTAAACTTGTATCAAGAGCATCAAATATCCATTTCCCATCTGTTTTTGTTTTTCGCCCTTTAAGATTATCTAATAAATTTTCGTTTTCACTATCATTTAATGCTAATAAAATAGCAGAGACTACTAATGGTTTTTCTGTTTCGCCTAATTGTCCGTAGTTTCTTAAATATTCATGGAGGTTTTTTGATTTTTCACAAAGAGTAATTATCTCTTTTTCTTCTTCTGGCATTGCACCCAGGACTTGTTCATTATAATAATTTGCAATGTTTTCTTTGGTGAAATTTTCAAAATTTTCCACTTCAGGTAATATCGTATACGTGTTTTCATCGACAAATATCGGTCTTATTATATGGTGTTTTTCATCACCACTACAACCAAAGGCAAACACTTTTTTGAAATTTGTTTGCGCTGTGATTATTTGGGCGTAATGTAATGCCCCATTTTCAGCATAATTTTTTATAGCCTTTTGCTCCATCGACAGAATATTCTTGTCCACATTTTCATAGAGAGCTTGTTTTTCAAGGTCGGCCTTATCTTCAATTACAAGTATAAAGTCCTTTGATTGTGCTGTGAATTCTGGAAAACCTTGTTTTCCTGTTTTATTCTTAGATGCTGTCTTTAAGGCTTCTTGTACTTCCTTGTTAATTCCTTCATTAGGGATGTTTTTAATTCCAGATTCCTCTAAAAGACCAGCTATAAATATGTCAGTAATTTTTTCATTTGTCATTTACATGCCCCTTGCCTTTTTCATCATTTGAATCTTCGAGTATCTGGTTATATTTGATGATACTTTCACGGATTGCATTTCTTACGAAATCCGTTCGTGTACGAAATCCTAATTCTTCTTTAGATATTATTTCATCGATCCGACGCATCATAGGAACTGGTACATTAACTGTTTTATCCCGTTCCTTACTTGCTTTATCTTTAGGTACCATACTTACCACCAAACTTACTGTAAACCCACGGTACTAATACTGTATAAACACTGTAAAAAAACAGTATAATTACAGTTTTAATACTGTATATCTGCAATACATAAAAATGTTTGCATAAAATGACATGATTAATCATAAAGATTTAATCAAAAAAATTAGTTGGACTAAACATAAACAGATTACTTCTCAAATGCTCTACTCCTCTACCCTTAATATGAGATCCACTAAACTCAATCACTAAGAAAAAAACCTATAGTAAGTTATTGTAAAATGTGAGAATTCACAGGGGCTATTGGTCGCCAAACGTTCACCCCAGGAACCTCACACTGCAGACTTACACCATAGCAAACTGTAAGGAGTGGTATGGATGCTGCAAATTAAAAGTGTATTAGGAAAAGTAAATATATTTTCTGTTTTGAAAAGGCGACCCCAACATAATTGTGTTGGGGTGGCATTGTGAAAACCGAGTTAGACAGGTTACGGGAAAAATTCGATGAGAATTATTCTACCTGGAGTCCTGATCTTCCTTATGAAGATAGGGAGCGTTTAACTCGGGAGAATCGTCGGATTTTTAATCGTATTTTAGAATTAAATCAACAAGGTAGCCATGGCCAGGTAGGAGATAGGTACAGTTTCGGGAGGTTCAAAAGATGATGAATCTCCTTAAATTTGAAAATAAAAATTACTCAGAAGTTTATTCTTTCTCTTTCTCAGGAACAACAATAATTGAAGCACTATCGCCTTTTATTTGGACTTCCCACCTTATACTATCTCCCTGTTCTAAATTTAAAAGGTTAGTAATTGCAGAAGGAATAACTGTTATCATAGATCCTGCATTTTTACGCATTTTAGTCCGATATGTCATCTTCATACTCCGTTCTATGTTTTTTTCTATGTATATATCTATAAGATTACTGTATAAATATCTAACTAATTTTCTGTATAAAAAACCATATAGTTTATATAGTATTGAGTCCTTATTACTGTATAGAAGTCTATACAGATTTCTAAGAGATCTTAACTAAGCCAATTAGATCTTCAATCTTTGTTCGTGAGGATGTTTTTCTTTTTTTGCATCCTCCAAAACCCCCCTACAGGGATATTTGGAGGAAAAACTATGTTAAAAACTAAAATAATCGAAGGTGATCGTAACACCTTTGTAAGAGAACTGGAAAGGGCCGAATCAGAGGGTTGGGCTCCAAATATGCGTAGTAAAAACACGACTATGATTTTAAGAGGACAGGGCCACTATGCACACCATAGTATCATCTGTCAGCGGTGGGTGGTGGATTAGACATGGTAAACCCCCGAGTCAAAGAAGTCCTGATGAACCTTAAAACCATGGACACTTGCACGGATCTGACTCTGACCTGTAATGATAACAAGTTCCAGCTGTTCTACAAGGGCAAACAACTTGGAGATGATTTAACCCAGGCCGATCTACGGGTAATCTCCAGGAACGCTCTTAAAATGAATATTGTGCAGCATGTTGACGTGAGTAATCTGCTTTACAATAGACGAATCCAGAATGTGGCCGGATTCATCAAAATAGAAGATGATGTGGCCCGGGCCTTCCTCCATGTCATCTACAGGATGAAGTTCCAGAAACCAGCCGCAATATCCACATCCCGGGCGGAGGTGGTCGTATGAGTTACGTTTACAACAAAAACCATGACAGAACACATCTCCACACCTGTCCTGCCATTAAGATGATGCTTGAAGAAAATATGGAAGTCATCAAGACACCTAAAGGGAAAAGCTGTGGTTGGTGTGGGGCTGGAGTAAAAGAGGAAGACCATGCCCTAGATGATTACATTCCTGAATTTGTCATGGAGGTGGCATAGTATGAGGGATTACTTCGCAGGCCACGATGGTATGCAGATGATCCTGGACCAGTTGAGGCAAAACCCTAGGATGGAAATTTCATCCATCACCACAAAAACCTGGCCTCTTTGTGGTTGTTTCGATGATACAAACATTGAACGGCTCCAATGGCACGGGGCCGAACTTAGAAACGGTGATGTGGTTTACTGCCATGAGCCGGAAGGGCTAATTTTCAAGGTCAGGATCCGGGTTGAAAGGATAGATCCTGGCAGTGAAGAGGGTATGGCCGCAACCATAGAAGCAAACATTGAGAATCACCTGCGTTTCATGAAAAAACAACGAGAAGGGCAGGCGTGTACTAATTGTGATGTGCCATTTGCAGAGGAGGGATTGTAAAAATGAATAGTAATTTGATTCTAGCAGAACACAACAAAGCCCTCCAAGTTTTTCCTATTTCTGAAACTGCAGCTGAAGTCCTTGATACGGAATATCGTGTGAACATCAAGGAATACCGAGGTGAAGTATTGCTGGAAGCCAAAATAGGCTCTGGCCGGGACCTCTTGTCTTTCACAGAGCTTGGCAAGTTCATGATTGAGGAAGAGGTTAAATTCACCTATGAGGCCGAATCTTATCTGTTAGAACTGCACGACTTTCAGAAGTTTTGTAAAATCTTGGAACAGGTGGTATAACACAATGAAACGGAGTTTATATCCTAAAAGGGTGCCTGTTTGGAAGAATTTTTTATCCAAGTACAGGTATCAGGCTCTGGCCCTTTTAATCATTGTCATATTATTGATGGTGATTGGTGGAGTTCATAATCCAAGTGAGTTGGAAGGAGTGTATGTTCAGTAGACTTGCAAAGAATGTAGTAGTTAATTTGTGTGCACGTTGTCATTTTGAAAAAATGTATCTAAGCAAAAAATTAAAAACGGAGGAGAGAGAGTGTTTTCAGGAATAAACGATTTTACCGGCAAAAGTTTAATCAGTTTTTTTACTCCTTACTGTACTCTACTCTACTCTACTACTACTTACTTACATTCTAACTACTACTTAACTACTACTTTGTTTGCAAATTGCAAAGAATCTACTACTTTTCTTGCAGGGGTGATGGTCTGAAACCTCGCCAAAAACCTGTAAAAGTCCATGAAAGGGACACTGTAACAAACCGTCAGAAAAAGCTCCAATACATAGTAGACGACCCCAACAATGTCACTGGTGAATTTGAAAAATTTGTACGCACTAAATACGGTTTCACCAAAGGAATAATCGGTAAAGAATTAATAGAAGCCCTAGAAAATCATCTAGCTTTACATAACTTCGGACCATTCAAGAACAAATCATTAGACTTTACAGATTTTCTAGGACCTGCACACAAACATCTGAAATCAAGTCATCAAACTCTTCTTAGTCACCTGGAAGATCTGTTCCAAGAAGGTGAAGTGATCAAATTCAAACAGATCCAAGATGTTATCAGGAGGGAATTTGGCAGAACCGACAGAAGAACACATAAGAGTTATGTTGATGCCTTACGTTCAAGGGAACTATTAATTCAACCTGATGGGGTCCGGGATTATGAGTACTATTTTTTCAAGGAACTACCCCAAGCCCGGGAGAACCGTCCAACCCATGTGGTTGATGTTCAAACCAGGTTAGTGTTTCCAGGGAACAAAGTTTTTGAACTTTTACCCGGACCTGGTGAGACTTTTACGGTGCAGCGTTTACGGAAGATGACCACCTTGAAGGATGCAGATTTCCTAACTGGACTGAAACAATTGACCCAATTTGGAATTATTAGTGATGTTGGAATAGGGAAATTCAGAGTTAATACGATAGAGGTGTAAAAAAATGGCTTTAACAAGTGCACAGAGAGGGAAAATTAGGGAAATAAAAGAAAAATACAAAAAAGAAGGATTAAAAGAAATTAAAGGCCGTGACGGTGTTTGGAGACCAACAGTGATTGGAGAAGCATTCAAGGGCAAATATCTAGAATGCGTTCCAGATGCTGACAACTACCACAGGAATAAATACATTTTTTCAGATGACAATGAGTTGAAAGATTCCAATGGCCGACTAGTTGGCCTGGATGGCCGTATAGTTCTTTTTGGAGGTGTGACCTTGGATGACTCTATGGCTTGGATCCCAATTGGGGCCATGGTGGGAGTGATCTATTGTGGAGAACGACCCAACCCAGGATATAAACGTGCTACAAAGCTGTTCACTGTGATGAGTGACAAGGAACTTGATGTTCCAATGAATATTTCCATAACCACTAAAAAGAAACCAGCAGCAGATTTGGCTATTGATGATGAAGCTGCCAGAGAATTAATCAAAGACTGCAAAACCTTTCTGGACTGTGAAGGGAAGAAAAATCCATCTATTCCTGACATTGCAAATTATGCTCAGAAAATTCTCCAGGAAGATGATAATCCAGATGAACAGTTACTGGACCAGGTTCACACTATACTGGCCCGGGATTTAATCGCTGAATGTGCACTTTCTTTGACCAGTGACGATAATCTCAGCCCTTCAGAAGAAGAGGTTGCAGAATGTGCTAAGAAAATATTGGAAAACAAAAACCGTCCCTTATTGACTAAAGTTCAGTTGTTACTGGCTGAGATTGTGAAATCTAAAAAATAAAGAGGTGTAAAAATGGGAAAAGGTCCTAATTGGAGTCCTGAAGAAAAAAAGTTCTTCACTGAATGTGTTGATAAAGGAATGACTGATGCCCAGATCAGCAGTGAATTTCATATTAAAACCAAATTTGAAAAGGCTAAAGGGTTTCACATGCGTACTCCTGATGCCATGGGTCGCCGGCGTAGATTGTTAGAACTCGAACAACCA
>JADHEF010001851.1_pt1 | contig 11259 bp, 9 predicted proteins | sample 8952391 | NCBI WGS metagenome assembly JADHEF01 (sample SAMN16124439, study PRJNA663245) | bioreactor sludge metagenome | isolation source: sludge (nitrite) | place: India:Bengaluru | collected 2019-02-28
ACCTGCTCCTTGCCGGCGATGTCGGACATGGCGCGCACCACCAGGTAGGGCACCTTGAACATGTGGCACACCTGGCCGATGGCGGCCCCTTCCATCTCCACCGCCAGCATCTGCGGGAAGTCGGCTCGCGCCTTGGCGATGGCGTCCGGCTTGCACATGAACTGGTCACCGGTGCAGATGAGGCCGACCTTGGTCTGGTGCTTGCCCTGCTCGGCGATGCAGGCCTGGGCCAGGGCGATCAGTTTTTCATCGCAGGGGAAGGCGGCGGGCTGCTGGGCCATCTGGCCCATCTCGTAACCGAAGGCGGTCACGTCCACGTCGTGGAAGCGCATCTCGCTCGCGATGACCACATCTCCGATGTGCAGATCCTGGGCGAAGCCGCCGGCGGAGCCGGTGTTGATGACGCAGTCGGGGGCGAATTTCTCCAGCAGCAGGCTGGTGGCGACGCTGGCGGCGACCTTGCCGATGCCGGAGCGGGTCAGGATCACCTCTTTACCGGCCAGGCGGCCCTGGTAGAACTCGCAACCGCCCAGTTGCAGGGTGGTGGGCTCGCTCAGCTGGCTGCGCAGCAGGGCTACTTCCTGCTCCATGGCGCCGATAATACCTACTTTCATCATCTACCTCGTCTCGATGGCCGCTGGGCCGGAAAAGTTGGCGGGGATGATAACAAAACTTGGCGGTGGCGCCGAGCATTGCGAGGGGGATGGGGGCGTCAGAGATGGCGCTCGACCAGAGCCGCCAACTCGCCCTTTTCCGCCAGCCGTTGCAGGGGGCGGGTGAACAGGGCCAGCGGCTCGGAGAACGCTTCGTGTGAGAACAAGGCGTGCACGGGGGCCGACGTGTTATCCCAGCGCGGTATCCAGCGTCATCATCAGGGCGAAGCCTGCCATCAGGCCCAGGGTGGCGTGGGTCTGGTGGCCGTTGCGATGGGTTTCCGGGATCACCTCGTGGGAGACCACAAACAGCATGGCACCAGCCGCGAGCCCGAGGCCGATGGGGTAGGCGATGGCCATGCCGCTGGCGAGTCCGACCCCGAGCAGGGCGCCGAGCGGTTCCAGCAGGCCGCTGCCGATGGCGACCAGCACGGCCACCGGCGGGCGAAAACCGGCTGCGCACATGGCCAGCGCTACAGCCAGTCCTTCGGGAATGTCCTGCAGGGCAATGGCGGTCGTGAGGGGCAGTCCCACCGTCATGTCCCCCTGGGAGAAGCTGACCCCGATGGCCATGCCTTCGGGCAGGTTGTGCAGGGCGATGGCGAAGACGAACAGCCAGACCCGTGAGCAGCTCTCATGGCCGGGACCACAGGGGCCGGTCTTGTCGTGTTCGTGAGGGGTGAATTGATCCAGTCCCAGCATCAGCAGCACCCCGAGGGTCATACCGGCCACCACCACGGCGGCGGCGAGGAAGCCGTCACCCGTGATCCCCTCGGCGGCCTCGAGCCCCGGCAGCAGCAGGGAGAAGGCGCTCGCAGCCAGCATCATGCCGGCGGCGAACCCCAGCATGGCATCTTCCACCCGTTGGGGGACTACGCGCAGGAACAGGGCAGGCAGGGCGCCCAGCGCCGTAGCGGCAAAACCCGCAGCGCCGCCAATGAGGCCATAGCGTACCCCGGCCGTGATCTCTCCTGCTGCCAGCATGACGAGACTCTGCACCAGGAGCAGCAGCACGGCGACCAGGGCGAGCAGCAGCCCCAGGGCGATGAGGGGGCGATCCGCTATCTGCTCGCGCAGTTGGACAGACCAGGAAGGGGAGAGGGTCGATACGTTGTCCATGGGGCCTCTGAAGACAGGAATGGGGAGAGACGAGCGGCCATTACATAACCTGGCCCCTGCTTTGTCCATGACGGCGGACCGATTGTGGCAATCGGCTCAAGTTTTGCGTCGAGCTGGTCGCTCCTGTGCTGGCAGCCTCGTGGCGGGCACAAGGCCCGGCGTGGGGCGAGCGGGAAGCAAGGGATCCCCTCTCTTCGCTCCCATCGTCATTTCCCGTCAGGAGTCTCGGGTCACCGCTTACACGGATGTGATCATTGTGTCACTGCACATCTGCAGTCGAGGATCACCAGCCAACATGTCTTACAAGCATCTCTCCATCGGCAAGAAGATTGCCGCCGTCTTTGCGGTCATTGCCGTCATCAACGCCGTCTTCGGCCTGTTTCTCGCCACCGAACTGCGGGACATTCGGGATCGGGTATTGAACTTCACCGACTCCACCCTGCCAAGCGTGCTCTCGGTGGACAACCTGCTCTACGACGTCTCCTATGTGCGCCGTGCCCAGTTTGCCCTGCTGATGGTGGAAGATGCCGTCGACAGGCAGGTTCGCCGCGCCCGCATCCAGGAGAGCCTGGGCAAGGTGCAGCAGGTCATGGATGCCTACGAGGCAACCGTGGGGGCCGAGCATGAACGCCAGGCCTTCAACCGCGTCAAGCAGCAGTGGCTGCAATATCTGGGGGCCGTCAACCAGGTGGATGCCCTGTTGTTCCAGGGCCGCAGGGATGAGGCCAGGGAGGCGCTGTTTCGCTCGAACGGACTCTACACCGAGCTGGAGCTGGCGGTGCGTGCCCTGGTGAAGGTGAATCTTGGCTTTGTGGAAGAGAACCGTGGCAGTCTGCTTGGCAGCGTCACCATGGTGATGACCTTTGCCGTGGTGAGCATCGCGACCCTGCTGATCTTCATGGGGGTCATGACCTGGTTCCTCACCCGCCAGATCTGCCTGCCCCTGCAAGCCGTGGTGGCCCAGGCCAATGCCATCGCCCTGGGGGATCTGACCCATCGGCTGGATCGCCAGCACATCGGGCAGGACGAACTGGGGATGCTGGCCAGCGCCTCCCTCAAGATGCAGGACAACCTGCGTGGGCTCATCGAGGAGGTGGTCGCCGCCGTGACTCAGCTGGGGGCCGCCATCGAGGAGGTGAGCGCTGTCTCCGAGCAATCATCCCAGGGGATCCAGAGCCAGCAGCAGGAGATAGCCCAGGTCGCCACCGCCATGGCCCAGATGAAGGCGACGGTAGCGGATGTGGCGGGCAACACCGAGGTGGCCTCGGAGTCGGCAAGCTCCGCCAATGCCCTGGCTCGTCGCGGCAGTCAGGATGTGCTGGGGGCTCTGGATGCCATCACCCGGGTGGCCGGTGAGATGGAGCAGGCGGGCAACCTAGTGAGTGAACTGGAGAAAGAGTCTGCCCAGATCAACCTGGTGGTGGATGTCATTCGCGGCATTGCCGACCAGACCAACCTGCTGGCACTCAATGCCGCCATCGAGGCGGCCCGTGCCGGTGAGCAGGGGCGCGGCTTTGCGGTGGTGGCCGACGAGGTGCGCACCCTGGCGGGGCGTACCCAGGCCTCCACCGGCGAAATCGTCGCCATCATCGAGACCCTGCAGGCTCGTGCCAACCGGGCGAAGTCGGTGACCGGCCAGAGTTGCGAGATGATCCGCCAGTGCGTGAGCCAGAGCGAACGCACCAGCGCGGGCATTCGTCAGATTGAAGAGGCGGTGGCCCAGATAGCCGACATGGCGATCCAGATTGCCAGTGCCTGCGGCGAGCAGGATGCGGTCTCCGATGAGCTGGGCCGCAACGTGGCGCGCATCAACGACTCCTCCAACGAGGTCGCGACCGGCGCGGATCACACCGCCAAAGCCTGTCTGGAGCTGAGCCAGCTGGCGGCGGGTCTGCGCCAGAGCATGGGGCGCTTCCGCCTGGCCTGACGGTGGCCGCAGCCAATGAAAACGGGGCCCTGGGCCCCGTTGTTTTTCTCACCGCCAGGCGGCGTGGGCTCAGGCGCCCAGGCCGTTACCGGCGTCTTTCTTGGCAATCAGCTCAATCTTGTAACCGTCCGGGTCTTCCACGAAGGCGATGACGGTGGTGCCGCCCTTCACCGGGCCCGGCTCGCGGGTGATCTTGGCGCCGGCGGCGCGCAGCGCCTCGCAGGTGACATAGATGTCGTCCGCTTCCAGGGCGATGTGACCATAGGCGGAACCGAGCTCGTACTCGCTCACGCCCCAGTTGTAGGTGAGCTCGATGACGGCTTCATCCTTCTCGTCGCCGTAGCCGACGAAGGCCAGGGTGTACTTGTATTCGCTGTTCTCGCTCTTGCGCAGCAGTGTCATGCCCAGCACTCGGGTGTAGAAGTCGATGGAACGTTGCAGATCGCCGACGCGCAACATGGTATGCAGAATTCTCATTGCTCAATTCTCCGGGTTGGTGGATTGGTACTGCCTTGAATCCATGGCCCGAGACCGGATCCGCAGAGGCCTGCAGATCAACTCTCGGGATAGACCTTCTCTTTGTATTCGCACAAATCTTCGATGATGCAGGAGCCGCAGCGGGGCTTGCGGGCGAGACAGGTGTAGCGCCCGTGCAGGATGAGCCAGTGGTGCACGTCCAGCTTGAACTCGGCGGGGACCACCTTGAGCAGCTTCTCCTCCACCTGATCGACGTTCTTGCCCACGGCAAAGCCGGTGCGGTTGGAGACCCGGAAGATATGGGTGTCGACGGCGATGGTGGGCCAGCCGAAGGCGGTGTTGAGCACCACGTTGGCCGTCTTGCGGCCGACGCCGGGCAGGGCCTCGAGGGCCTCGCGATTCTCCGGCACCTCGCCGCCGTGGCGCTCCAGCAGAATGGCGCAGGTCTTGATGACGTTCTCGGCCTTGGTGTTGAAGAGGCCAATGGTCTTGATGTACTCCTTGACCCCATCCACCCCCAGATCCAGCATGGCCTGGGGGGTGTTGGCCACCGGATAGAGCTTGTCGGTGGCCTTGTTGACGCTGACATCGGTGGCCTGGGCCGAGAGCAGCACGGCGATGAGCAGCTCGAAGGGCGTGGTGAAGTTGAGCTCTGTGGTGGGATGGGGGTTGTCATCGCGCAACCGCTCCAGGATCAGCCTGCGTTTCTGGTTGTTCATGGATCTCTCTTGTCTCAGAGCTGGGTCGTGCGGGCGCCCGCCGCCGGCACGGTGCAGTGGGCCTTCTCGGCACTCTGCTTGCGGCCCATCCAGTCGTTGATGGCGTTTTTGCCGGCGATCATCAAACCGAGGCCGATGAAGCCGCCGGGGGGCAGGATCGCCAGCAGCAGGCTGGCGTCGGCGTGGAACAGCTCGACGCGCAATGACTTGGCCCAGTCACCCAGCAGCAGCTCGGCACCGTCAAACAGGGTGCCCATGCCAATGATCTCGCGCAGCCCACCCAGCACCAGCAGCACCAGGGTAAAGCCCAGCCCCATCATGAAGCCATCGAGGGCCGCCAGCAGCGGCGGGTTCTTGGAGGCATACGCCTCGGCCCGGCCGATGATGACGCAGTTGGTGACGATGAGGGCGATGAAGATGCCGAGCGCCTGATAGAGGCCGTAGGTGTAGGCGTTCATCAGCAACTGCACGCTGGTCACCAGGGCCGCGATGATCATCACGTAGACCGGGATGCGAATATCCTTGGGCACCCAGTTGCGCACCAGCGAGATGGCGAGGTTGGAGCTGACCAGCACCGCCATGGTGGCAAGGCCGAGCCCCAGCGCATTGGTAAAGGTGGAGGAGACCGCCAGGGTGGGGCAGAGCCCCAGCACCTGCACCAGGGAGGGGTTGTTCTTCCACAGTCCCTGCAGCATCAGCTCCTTGAGCTCTTCGCGGCGGCCACTTTCCCCGGCGGGTTGGCTGGCCGTGTCAATCACGTCGACTTGTTCCATTGCGTGTGCTCCGGCGTTAGGGGTTGGTATGGCAGGAGGGGGCATCGTGCAGCAGTTCGGGGTGCTCCTGTTGCAGCCTCAGCAAATTTTTCACCGCCTTGACCACGGCCCGCGGGGTGATGGTGGCTCCGGTGAAGGCGTCGAATTCGCCGCCATCCTTCTTCACCGCCCAGGTGGCGTCGTTGTCGGCCGTGAGGGACTTGCCGGTGAAGCTTTCGATCCAGCTGGATTTCTTCAGCTCTATCTTGTCACCAAGCCCCGGGGTTTCCTTGTGGGCCAGCACCCTGACCGCGCTGACGGCCCCCTTTGCATCGGTGCCGACCACCATGCGAATGGCTCCACTGTAACCATCGGGGGCCACGGTTTCCAGCGCGTAGCCGGTATGCACCCCCTTGAGGGTGGCGGTATAGAGGGGCATGGGCTCATCGCTGCCCAGGTATTCCCGGCTGCTGACCAGCTTGCAACTGGCCACCAGATCATTGTCATAACTCCCCTCGGGCAGCAGGGCCTGCAGGGTGCGCAGCTTCTCCAGCTCTTGCTGGTGGGCGATGCGATCCCGGGTCAGTTCGTTGGTCAGCACCACCATGGCGGTGCAGCCGAGGGCAAAGAGGGCCAGGGTCAGGCCATTCTTGCGCATGCTTTTCAACATGGGAGGCTCCCTGTCTCGCGTCTGCGGCAATTCAGATGTGGGTTCATTTGCGACGGGCTCCATAGACCTTGGGGTGGGTCAGACTGTCAATCAGGGGAACGCACAGGTTGGCCAGCAACACGGCGAAGGCGAAGGCATCCGGATAGCCGCCAAAACGGCGGATGACATAGACCAGCACGCCGATGAGCACACCGTAGACGAGGCGCCCCTTTGCGGTGGTGCTGGCACTCACCGGATCGGTGGCGATGAAGAAGGCCCCGAGCATGGTGGCACCGCTGAACAGGTGCTGCATGGGGGTGGCGGTGGCATCCGGGGTGGCCAGATAGCCCAGGGTGGCAGCGAGCAGCAATGCGCCCAGCACGGCAGTCGGAATGCGCCAGTTGATCACTTTCTGCTGGAGCAGGAAGAGGCCTCCCAGCAGGTAGCCGAGGTTGACCCAGCTCCAGCCGATGCCACCCCAGCCCTCGAAGACCTTGTGGGTCATCACTTCGGTGGCGGTCAGCCCCTGGGTCAGCCCGGTCTTTAAGGTATCCAGCGGCGTGGCCATGGTCAGGCCATCCACCCCCTGCTTGAGCTGCAGCATGCTGTAGCCGTCGAGGCTGAAGCCGGTGAAGATCACCGAGGCCGCATCGGCGAAGCCGATGTCGTAGGCGGCGATGCTTGAAGGGGGCAGCCAGCTGGTCATCTGGACCGGGAAGGAGACCAGCAGCAGCACATAGGCCACCATGGCAGGATTGAACAGGTTCTGACCGAGCCCGCCATAGAGATGCTTGGCGATGATGATGGCGAACGCCGTGCCCAGCACCAGCATCCACCAGGGCAGCAGGGGGGGCAGGGAGAGACCGATGAGCACGGCGGTGAGCGCCGCGCTACCATCCAGCAGGGCCGGTTTGACGGGGCGGCCGCGCAGGCGAAGGACCAGGGCCTCCGAACCCAGGGCCGTGACCAGCGCCAGCAGGATCTGGATCAGGGTCCCCCAGCCGAAGAACCAGGTCTGCGCCAGGAAGCCGGGCAGGCAGGCCAGGATCACCAGCACCATCAGGGTCTGGGTCTGTTTGCGGTTGTGGGCAAAGGGCGCACTCGCGATATTGAACATGGATCAGTGGCTCTTGTCGGTCGAAGGGGAGGAGGCAGCCTCGGCCGCCAGCTTCTTGGCTTTGGCCCGGGCGATGGCGGCGGCGATGGCCGCCTTCTTGGGGTCGCTTCTTGGCTTTGGCCCGGGCGATGGCGGCGGCGATGGCCGCCTTCTTGGGGTCCACCTCGGCGGCGGGCTCGGATGCGGCGGCAGGGGCCTCAACGGCGTTATCGGTTGTGTTCACGGATGTCTCACCTGCGACCACAGGCCCATCACCTTGCGCCTGGGCGGCTTTCTTGGCCTTGGCCCGGGCGATGGCGGCGGCAATGGCCGCCTTCTTGGGGTCCACCTCGGCGGCGGGCCCGGATGCGGCAGCCGGGGCCTCAATGGCGTTATCGCTTGTGTTCACGGATGTCTTATCCGCGTCCAGCGGTGCGTCACCTTGCGCCAGGGCGGCTTTCTTGGCCTTGGCCCGGGCGATGGCGGCGGCAATGGCCGCCTTCTTGGGGTCCACCTCGGCGGCGGGCCCGGATGCGGCAGCCGGGGCCTCAATGGCGTTATCGCTTGTGTTCACGGATGTCTTATCCGCGTCCAGCGGTGCGTCACCTTGCGCCAGGGCGGCTTTCTTGGCCTTGGCCCGGGCGATGGCGGCGGCAATGGCCGCCTTCTTGGGGTCCACCTCGGCGGCGGGCTCGGATGCGGCGGCCGGGGCCTCAACGGCGTTATCGGTTGTGTTCACAGATGTCTCACCTGAGACCGCTGGCCCGTCACCTTGCGCCTGGGCGGCTTTCTTGGCCTTGGCCCGTGCCAGGGCGGCGGCGATGGCGGCCTTATTGGGATCCAGCTCTGCCTTGGGATGTTGCTCCCCTGGTGCCGGGGTGTCAGCCAGCCCATTGCCCTCGCCATTGGCGGCCTTGGCGGCACGACGGGCGATGGCCTCCTGCTTGCGCGCCTCACGGGCGGCAATCATGGCCTCGTTGTCCGGTGCGGGTTCACTCACGGCCACCTGGGCCGTCTCCTGTTTGGCCTTGATGCGGGCCAGGGCGGCGGCGACCGGATCTGCGCCCCCGGCCGTCGTCATGGCCTGGCGACGCTGGGCTGCGGCTTCGGCGTGGCGGGCTTCGCGAGCCGCCTTCTCACGCTCGAAGCGAGCCTGCTTGGCCTCGAAGCGCTGCTTGGCACGTTCGGCCTTCTCGGCCTCGGCACGGGCCTCGCGGATGTCATCCTTGGCGATCTTGTAGTACTGCACCAGGGGGATTTCGCTCGGGCAGACCCAGGCACAGGCGCCGCACTCGATACAGTCAAAGAGGTTGAGCTTCTCGGCCTTGTCGTACTCCTTGACCCGGCTGTACCAGTAAAGTTCCTGGGGCAGCAGGGTGGCGGGGCAGGCATCGGCGCAGGCACTGCAACGGATGCAGGCCTGTTCCGGGCCGGGGGGCGGCAGCTCGGCGCGGGTGGGGGAGAGCAGGCAGTTGGTGGCCTTGACCACGGGGACCATGGCGTGGGGCAGGGTGAAGCCCATCATGGGGCCCCCCATGATGACCCGCTGATCCGCCTCCGGTTGCAGCTCGAAACGCTGGAGCAGCCAGCGTACCGGCGTGCCCAGACGCACCCAGGCATTGCCGGGTTTCTTGAAGGCGTCGCCGGTGAGGGTGACGATGCGCTCGATGAGCGGCTCCCCATCGATGATGGCGCGCTTGATGGCAAAGACGGTGGCGACGTTGAGCACCATGATGCCCATGTCCACCGCCCGGCCTCCTTTGGGCACCTGGCGTCCGGTGAGCAGCTCTATGGTCTGTTTGGCGCCGCCGGAGGGGTACTTGGTCGGTACCGACTTGACCAGCACGTCGGCGTCGCTGGCATGGCGGGTCAGGGCCTCGATGGCCGCCGGTTTGTTGTCTTCCACCCCGATCAGGGTGAGCTTGGGCTTGAGCAGGTGCTTGAGTACCCGGATGCCGTCCATGATCTCGTCGGCGTACTCCTGCATCAGACGGTCATCTGTGGTGATGTAGGGTTCGCACTCCAGCCCGTTGACGATGAGGATCTCGGTGAGCTGGCCACGGCCGTCGAGCTTGCTGTGGGTCGGGAAGACAGCGCCGCCGAGCCCGGCGATGCCGGCCTGCTGGATGCGCTCGAGCAACTCCCCCCGCTCCAGGTTCCAGTAGTCAGGCTGGGGTGTGCGCTCGCCCCAGGCATCGTCTCCGTCCGGGGTGAGGAGGATGCAGAGATCGTCAAGACCGGAGGGGTGCGCCACCGTGTGCTGTTCGATGGCGGTGATGGTGCCCGAGGTGGAAGCGTGCACCGGCACGATGCGCCCCTTGTCAAAACGGGTGAGGGGTTGCCCCTTCTTGACCTTGTCCCCCACCCGCACCAGCAGTTCGCCGGCCGGACCCGCGTGCTGGCGCACCGGAATGATGAGCTGGGGGGGAAGGCCCGCGTCAACGACGGGGGTCAGGCTGGACTGGTGCTTGTTCTCGGGGGGATGGATGCCGCCGTGAAAATCCCACAGAGTGCCGGCTTTGATGCGTTCGAGCAGATGCTGCATGGTTACTCCGCTGTTTATTCCACTATCTTGACCGGAATGGCGACCTTGGCCAGATCCCATTTCCAGTTGTCGACCGTGGTCGGCACCGGGATCATTTCGATACAGTCGGTCGGGCAGGGGTCGACGCAGAGGTCGCACCCGGTGCACTCGGCCGCGATGACGGTGTGCATCGCCTTGGTGGCACCCAGGATGGCGTCGACCGGACAGGCCTGGATGCACTTGGTGCAACCGATGCACATGTCTTCGTGAATGAAGGCCACCTTCTTGACGGGGATTGCCGCGTCTTCACCGCCGTCCAGAGACTGGGGCTCGACCCCCATCAGGTCGGCAATCTTGCGCATGGTGGCGTCGCCACCGGGCACGCACTTGTTGATCTTGTCGCCATTGGCCAGGGCTTCGGCGTAGGGTTTGCAGCCCGGGTAACCGCACTGGCCGCACTGGGTCTGGGGCAACAGGGCATCGAGCTGATCGACGATGGGATCGGCCTGCACATGAAACTTGACGGCGGCAAAGCCGAGAATGATGCCGAAGGCCAGGGCAAGCAGGGCCAGCACCAGAATGGCAAAGAGTATGTGAATCATAGCGTTATATCTTGATGAGGCCGGTAAAGCCCATGAAGGCCAGCGACATCAGGCCAGCGGTGACCATGGCGATGGAGACGCCACGAAACGGTGCCGGCACGTCGGCAGCCACCAGCCGCTCACGCATGGCGGCAAAAAGGATCAGCACCAGGGAGAAGCCGACGGCGGCCCCGAAGCCGTAGATGATGCTCTGGATGAAGTTGTGGCGCTCGTTGATGCTGAGCAGCGCCACGCCGAGCACGGCACAGTTGGTGGTGATGAGCGGCAGGAAGATGCCGAGCAGGCGATAGAGGGTCGGGCTGCTCTTGCGGATCACCATCTCGGTGAACTGGACCACCACGGCGATCACCAGAATGAAGCCCAGGGTGCGCAGGTAGGCGATCTCCAGCGGGATCAGGATATAGTGCTCCATCAGATAGGAGCAGGCGCTGGCCAGCGTCATGACGAAGGTGGTGGCCAGACCCATGCCGATGGCGGTTTCCAGCTTGCCGGAGACACCCATGAAGGGGCAAAGGCCGAGGAACTTCACCAGCACGAAGTTGTTGATCAGCACGGTGCCGACCAGTAAAAGCAGGTACTCAGTCATTGACGATGGGTTATCCGGTATGAAGGCGGCCGTATTATCTGATGTTAGGTGCCTTTAGACAACCGCAAGGCCGTATGGTTATTATTCGAATGCCCAATTCATGGAGGCATTGTGCGCCCTTTACCCGTCCTGACGCTGACCCTGGCCATGCTGCT
>JADHEF010001865.1_pt1 | contig 11258 bp, 12 predicted proteins | sample 8952391 | NCBI WGS metagenome assembly JADHEF01 (sample SAMN16124439, study PRJNA663245) | bioreactor sludge metagenome | isolation source: sludge (nitrite) | place: India:Bengaluru | collected 2019-02-28
TCACTGATGATATATCCGAAGCTGCAGAAGAAGAAGAGTTCAAAGATCTGATGAAAATACAATTACAACTGGACCGGGAAGGATTCATCAGATACGATAAAAAAACAAGACAAATAACACCCACCGACAAACTAATGAACCGATTCAATCATCAGGAGTTGGTGAATATGTGATTCCAGACATTTGCTGCGGGGTTATGCTGGAACCACAGAACCAATTCTTTGCACTTATTGACTGTGGTCCAGGATTTGATAAATGTGTTGATTTGATTTTTTTTACTGGAATATTACTGGAATTTTTTTACAAAACTGAATGGAGTTAAAACTATGTTAAACGATTTGATGGAAGATTTTAAAAGATTTGATATATGCTGGTTAGTTAATTTCTTAAAAACTGACAAAGGCGGGGTTAATTTTGGAATATGTATGAAAGAACAGCGGGTTGCCTTTATGGACCCTGCATCTAATGTTATGAAACCTTTCATAGTGAATGATGTATTTATCGGAGATAATGGGATCTGCGAAGATTCCAGATTCTGCCTGAACATGAACTGTGAACATAACAAGAACACACCGGAACAGTACATAAAAGCGAAAGGCCTGGATATTCAGGACTTCCCGGAAGGACTGGAACGGTTACAATCCAATATTGAAGATATAAACCAGATCATCCAGGATGAAAAGATAAAACTGCAGAATAATGGATTGTTATACTTTGAACTTCCAGTTGTAACCTGGAAGAAGGCCGGGAAGTGATATGATGAATGCAGAATCTATTAAAAGAGAGATCAGAGATTTAAAAAATGCTATACCAATTAAACAAGATGATTTAAGCGTTTATGACCGGGCAAGAATTTATGAAGAAATCTTTGGTAGTCCAGAGCTGAACGCCTATAAAAAGGCAATTGCAGAAGGCGATGAAAAGTCAGCACTTGATATCTATATGCAAATACCAGAAGACCGGGCAGAACTCTTCCTTCACTGTTATGACTTGGAAGTGAATTATTTTGATAAGTTGAATGCTGAAGTGAATGAATCAGGATAAGATTAATGCATTTTAGGCCCTGCGGGTGTGAGTGTCTTTCACACCCTACACCCTATAAAAATTTATTTTTAAAAGAAGGGCTTTGCATAAGTTTTGAAGCGTTAGAATGAATTTAAAGAAGTATTATGAGGTTTTTAATATGTCAATAAGCGATGATATAGGATGCACTGAAGAAGGATGCCTTTGTGGTGGAAACTGCGGATTTGATGACCGCGATATTATACTTTCAAAATTGAATGAAGCCATTGATTATCTGCATAACAAGTCCATTAAAGGCAGGATATCAAATGAAAAAAATGAAAAGGTTCGGATTGCCTGGTTTAAGGCCTTTGCCTATGCTTGCAGCATCTACAATCAGATTAAAAAGGATGCTGATCTGGAAGACCTTCAAAGGCAAGTTCAGGAATTATCAGAACAGATTAAAAGGATGGATGAATGATGAAACCAACTGAACAGCAAATAATAAACCAGATTGAAGAAATCAGAACCAAGCTGGAAGCTGAAAAGCGTCCAGGACTGCGGTGTCTTGCGGTGGTTCTGGATATGTTAGAAGATGAAGATCCGGATTATGCCAGGGCAGAATTGGAACGGATGCATCAGGATGAACAGATTCCTGATGGGATCCTGGATCTTGGAATGGCAATCTTAAATAGTAAATGTAAATTGATGGATGGTGATTGAGTATGAAATTAACATTAAATCAGATAGAACAGGACTTAAACTGTTCAATTAGTGAAATACCAGAAGATAAGTTAAAAGAATTATTAAATAAGTTGTATTATGAAGCCTATCATGCCTTATTCATTGATAGAAATCCTGAAGCTGAAGATAAAGCCCTTAATGCAATTAATGCGCTGCAGGATAACAATGATAATTGGAAGGTCTTCCGGGCAGCAAGTGATGCCATAATATGGGTTCCATTGCAAATACTGATGGAATTACATAATAAAAAGAACGCGGAAATCAAGGATTCTGTAGTAATATTGTCTTCTGTATGGTATTTAACATTATTAAATGATATCCAGTTTAATAATTTGCTTATAAATCATATAAATGATTGTAGGCCTGGAAAAGAAAAGGATTGCTTGGATTGGATTAAAAAACAATTGGAATATGTATGCGATGTTGAAAAGTCTAAAATTAAAAGGGATCGTGATTCTGGCAGGATCCAAGAACTGATTAAATTTTTCGAAAGTAAATCAGAGCTGCCAGATTACCAGATGGAAACATTAAAATTATTAAAAGAGGGTGAAGCCTTATGAAATCAGAATTAAAGAAGATTGATAATGATATAACTGGAATTGTTTCGGATATTCCAGCGGATAAGTTAAAAGACATTTATTTTAACCGATATAGAGATGCTTTAAAAGCATTATGGATGAATCAAGATGAATCAAGTTTTAATAAAAAAATGGATGATTTATATGATTTTATGGAGCGAATGACTTATGAACAGCGGCGGGCTTGTATCGGGCAGGATGTTAAAGCTTATCATGATACTTGTTTCGACCTGCGGATCTGGTTGCGAAGTGAAGCCATTGAAGGAATGTCAATGCTATTTTCATACACTTGGTTAATTGGAAGTATAAAGGATGATCTGGAAGCTTACAAATCAACAGGTGATGATAATTGGCTTGATTCAGCATTGAACTTATGCCATGATATCCTGAACCCATTCTATGATAAATATTGGAATGATGAAACTGTGAAAGATATCAGTGATTATCTGGACCGGATGGAAGATGCACCAGAATTAACAGATGAAGATAAGAAGCGATTGAAGACTTTAAGTGATTGGGTTCGCATTTATGGATTATACAAAGATATAAGAGATAGAGAAAAGCCCATAAATGAATGAATTGATATATACTAAATGGTGTTTTTATACCAGTTTCGAAGGATTAATTCTGGTATTTTAAACAATTGAACCAGCAACCAGCACCCTGATGAACTGAAACAATTATATTATAGGTCTAATCATAGATTATCTCATACAATCATGATAAGGGGTGCTGGTGATGTTTTATTTCAGGGCTGAAGTTAAGAAATATGAAAAGAAGTATAAGAAGAAATCTAAAACTGGAAGTATTAGGGAAGCGCGAACTATTCAGTATAGTATTCCATTAACAAAGGATAATCCATTCCAGGAAGAAGATTTTATTTATATTTTAAAATCTGATGAACTTCAAAGCTTATTAGATGAAATAAACCAGTATAAAGAATTAAAATCATCTGAAAATTCTGATAGTAAGAATTACAAGAATGAACTTGAAGCTTTAAATAATGATAATCAAGAGCTGCAGGAGTATAATGATAAACTGATTAAAAATATATCTGATTTACAATCAGAACGCGATATTATGCAGAATCAATTGAACCATAATAAATCGCAGGTCCAGGAATTAACCACCACCAATCAGGATCTTCAGAAGAAGATCGATAACCTTCGCGAAAAGCTGGCAGATAAGGATTCAAGAATTAACACTTTGAATGAACACCAGAAGAAGTCATTAAGGGATATTAACAATCTTGAAAATGAATTAAAAGGATATTCTGAAGCTAAAGGCCAGCTTAATGCATTGATGACAACCTTCCAGAGTAAGGGCAGGTTCAGGCGGTGGGTTGCTGGATTGGATTCTGATATCAAGATCCTGGAAGGCAGTTTAAAAATGTTATCTGGAAAAATAAAGGAAGATGAATAAGGGGGTTTAAAATGGGAATTTTAACCAAGTATGTTTGTAAAAATCCTGAATGTGAAAATTTTGAGAAATATGATCATAAAGGGTTCTGCCCTGAATGTGGAATGAAACTTGAAAAAATGCCTAATACTTATGTTAAAAAACTACGAAAAGATTCATTTAATCCTAATAGGAAGTGGCGGATTGTTAATGGAAATAGCCCACAGGATTTATATGTTAAAATTGAAAAATACGAGAAATATGGTTATGAACTAATTCCTGAAAGCCTATCCACGACTTTAAGCGGGGGTATTGGAATGACATCGGGAAAACTTGGTGCTGGTGCAACCATTTTAACATATTCAGTGTTCATGAAAAAAATATCTGAATTATGATATTAAAGGGGGGCTGGATGCAATGGAGAGAGTTTTTATAAAATCAATCCCTGCATCCATATTACATAATATAAGATTTGTATTAATAAAGGTTACTATTCATAGATCTGGACCTGCATCATGAAAAGTGAATAATCATAATTGTATTACTTCGCGGAATGTCATCAAAAATCAGTTAATTTAACTATTTCATCAAATGTCATATAATGACATGAAGCTTTAAGGATTTTAACACTTACACCCACAGCACCCTATTTTATTAAGGTTCAACATTTACTGATTTTAACACGATCCCACTTAATGCAGATGTACCACCAGAAATATTGAAACTTGGAAGACCTATGCAGAATCATGGCAGATATTCAATATTTGAATGAAGTTGAAGGATGAACCACCCTGAAAAATACAAGATTGAATTAAAATAATGAACCCACTTTCAGGAAGTATTGATTCCACAGTTTTATAAAAATGTCATAATATGACAAAAATCATTGGTATATGTAGGGTAATTACCCCCGATTTGATACTTTCACAGGTAAGATTTTTTAATGTTCAAATTACTGGACCTGCATCATGAAAATCATTAAAAAGTATTACTAAATGTCATAATATGTCAATGATTTATAATCATCAAAAACATATAATAAATCAGGAGTTGCCACTATGCAATCAGAAGGGGAAACTAAAGACCTGATTAAAACCATGAATGATAAGCATTACAAAGGAATCCGGACTAAATGCTTAAATAAACTAATGAAGATTGATTCTATACTAAAAGATGATTACGATAAGCTTAAAAACAAAACTGGCAACTATCAAGAATATATTCAAGATTTTGACCGGATTAAAGACATTGCAATGATTTTGAAATGCAGTGAAAGAACAGCACGCGACTATCGCGATACATTGATATATTTCAGCATATAACCAATTTTAGAACCTTCATTCATAAAAATAGCTTATAATATGAATAGATTTGATTATCAGAACAGTTTGGTTAATCGAAACAATTTTATAACATACAACAACATAGTTTAATTAAAGAAGCCTTGCCGGTCCTGCATTGGTGATTTATCTAATATAATGGGATGATTAGATGAAGAAGAAATATAAAAAGAAGCCAATAAAAGGCATAAGTAAGGAGCAAGTATCTGAATCAGAAGAGCATCCAGATTCAAAGCTTCATCAATTAACACTGGCTGATTTTTCAGGGCAGAGTTCCGCGGGCGGTGATTATGTTGATCACACTGCAGAAGAAGTTGATCCAGTTCAACGCGATGAAACACAAAGTTCAGCACCAATCGGATATATCGATGATATGCCAGTTGATATCGACTGGAGCCAAATGGCCGTCGATAAAAGAAAAAAACGATTATATGGTGGCAGAACCAGGAAAGGGATTAAAAGACAATATAATTTTGTTAAAAACTTTTTAATTGGTGAATATATCTGTTTAAGCTGTCATAAATTACTTAATTTTAAAACTGAACGGTGTCCACATTGTAATGCTTATACAACAGCAATTTTTAATAGTAAACCTGTAAAAAAGGATTATTCAATTCTTGAAACAATAGAAGATGAATATGCAAGAAGATCAATGAAAAGATATATTGATAATTATCAACATTTTGATACTGAAAGCAGAGGTTTGAAGTATATCTATGACTTGACAGAAGTAAAATCACTTTTACAACTTAAAGAAGTGCCTGGAACCAGATTAAAAAGTTCAGGACTCGGATTACCTGGGAAAGATGCTTATCAAAATGAAATTGATAATTTAAGGAAACCATTCGCTGAATGGTTGAATAATAAGTCATATACAACTGGTCAGAGTATATTCTGGTATGCACCACATCAACCAGAAATTCACACCATTTATGATAAAACTTATACTGTGGTTACTCATTACTTGGAAAGGTTAAAATTAATCCGATTACAATTATGGTATCAATTATATAGTTCAATTGGCGGATTAGGCCATTTTAAAGATTTAAAAGCGGTTACAATTGATAAAAATAAGTATTTAAAGATATCTGTTCCTGATGCTGAAGGATATTATTCTTACACTGCAAAACACCCACCAAGCGATAAAAAAATATTAATATTATCACCAGAACCAGAACCAGATCTGGATGTAGTTGAAGATATTCAACCAGTAAAGATTGGAAGATCTGATCAAGTTAAAAAACGGATGAACTTATCGCCTAAACATCTTTTATATGAACCCTTCAAAGAAGCTTATCATGCCTTAATATTTCATAAAAATGAATTGATAATAGTCATACCTCAAGAAAAATCTTTTATATTCCCACTTTCAACGGATGATATAAAAAAATGGGATGAATACAATTATGCATCATCAGGGGGTTATTTAACTGAAAAAAATCCATCTGGACCTACAAGAATGTATATTGAATGGGATACTGATGATTTCTATGAGGAATTATAATTTTTCGACAACCACCAGTACCTGTCTATATAGTGAGGACAACTAATGAGGGAAGTCCTGAAAAAATTCTATTCTATAATAATTTACTGACATTCATCCCATTATATCAAGGCCTGATCCATCACTTCGATGGGTTAGGCCTTTTTAGATCAGGTATGGTGATATCAGTTACAGTATAGATCAAGAGGGAACTATCAGGGCAGATTCATGAAATCCTCATTTACAGTTAAAATTTTATGACCTACAGCTGGATGCGGTTCAAGGATTCCGAGGTATTCAAATGTCTTCAGATGATCACGCCTGGATTTATCAGTTTTTAAACCTAATCGCCGCGTTAAAATACCTTCGAACTCTTCCCGGTGGATTTGCTTCCTTCCATGAAGATCTGCATATATCGCAGCATAAGATGAATCTTCCTGGTGGGTGTGTTTCCCTTCTACAGCTGCAGGTTCTGACATAGTACGATTATTATTTTCATCATACATTGGTGAACCATAGTATCCTTCTTCATACAAATAGCGTTTGAGGGCAGCTTCAACTTCCATTCCTAAAACGGTGTGTTTTTTATGGTGTTTTTGTTCAACAAAGTTCTTAAAATCCGTCCAGATATCATCACTTGGTATTCTTACGGTTATCTTCTTACTCATATTATCCCCTACAAGTATCCCATTATGACATCATATTGACGGCAATCTATTAAAATATAACCATTATGACATTAAATTGACGGCAATCTACAATCAGTATTATTTTATAATAATAATAATAATAATAATAAAAAATATTTTTATATATATATAATCCTTTATTTGAAAGCTAAAGTTCTAAAAAAATCCGAACAGTTGGAATAAAAGTGCCTGATTGGCTGTATGATAAAAAATGTTCAGAAATCCTTTATTTGAAGTTTTTTGATCCAGATTTTCAGATTGTCCTATACCTATGATGATATATCCAGGGGAAACACCCACCAGGCTGCAGCTGGATGAAAAAAATATTTTTATAAAAAACTATTCTATGAATTTAAAAATAGTCATATCAGAGTTATATTAAGTAATTTTTTAATCGAAGTTTTGAGGTGGTTTAAATGATTGTTTAACAGACCAATTAAAAGAAAAACAAAGTCCAGAGCCATGAATGAGCTTTAAAGAATCATTAACCTGGCAAGATCTGAACTAATAGTGTTGGTAATAGTTAGTTCTTTTCTTACCTTTATAAATGTTTCCCTTTGCTCATTCTGGTTCTTACCTATAGTTTTATAAGTTAATGGAGGATGAGCGAATGCGCTATTTAAATACTACAACTTTAAATTGTCAAATTTATGCAATACAAAGAGAAAAACTTGATAAATTAAAATCAGAGATTGAATCAGAATATAATATAAAAATACCATTATCTGAACTGGTTCGCAGGGCGTTGGATGTTGGAATACCTGCCATTGAAGAGGATCACAGTTTTGCAGTTGAATTGATGGGTTAAAGGAGATCTGAACATTATGAATGAAAATAATGATAAGGTTTCCATCAATAGAGCTGCAATTAAAAGGCATTACCGCCGGGAAGAAGTCAAGAATATTATACAACACTTCGCGGATTTTAAGGGATGCCATAAGGCAGGGAAACATGATGAAACTGGACTGTATCAATACACTAAAAATAATCGAAGATTGCTGGACTTCTGCAATGATAAAGATTATAATTTTATAACCAAGAATGCGGACCGGGTTTTATTATCTACCCTGAATCACTTTGATGCGGACTTATTCGATCAATGGACACCTAAAGAAGAAGATAGTCCAGGCGGGTTCCCGGAAACCAGTTATTTCATGTTATCGGTTGATATTGACCTGGCAGAAGATCACACTGTGAATGATGCGAAAGCATTGGAAGCTTTGAGGACCGCGGGCAGGTTCATTTATCAGAAGTTATCCGCAGCCACTGATGATAAGATCATGGCCATGTTCAGCGGAAACGGTGTTTATATACACTTACATCCTTATCTTCCTAATCTTGGAGCTGGTTATTCAGCAAATGAAAAGAAAGAGCTTTATGATGTATTAACAAAGGCCTTTAATCTATATCTGCAGGCGTTGGAATCAGAATTATATAAGGAGCATCCGCAGGTTCATGGCCTGGTTAAAATTGATGCAATAAACAATAAGAAGCGATATTTTAAGACCGTTTTATCATTGCATCGCCGCCTGCCTTATGTAGTGTTTCCCATAGATCCAGAAGATGATTTTAATATTCCCTTAAAATCCATCCCATTATCTACAGATGACCTTCTGGAAGCTGAACGCCTGGTTCATGACTTCATGACTTCAGAGATAACCAAGAAGGCAAGACAAGATTTACTGGAAGTTTTAAGGCCTTATTCTGAACAGATTAAGATTAACAAGCGGGAATATAAAGAACTGGATATTACAATACCAGATGAAGCGATTCCTATCAGTATAATTAAATCCGAACCAGTAACAGCGGCGATAATGCATCCTGATGGCTGGAGTAAGGGCAATACAAGGCGAGTTGCTTATATGGCTTCATTCCTTACACTTTGCGGATGGGATGCGGAATCAGTTCATGAATATATCCAAGGCATTGCAGCGGATTGGAATGTTGGCGCGTTAAGTCATGTTATTGACAGCTGGATCCAGATGCACCCACCAACCATTGAAACAATTTACAGTCCAGGTTCTGGATATCCTTCGATAATGATGGGTGATTGTAAAGAGCATCTGCCTGAAAAGCCAGATTATCCCACTGATAACCCATTAAGAGAGGTTTTTATCATTGCGAGGCGTGAAGGCCTGAAAGTTGATGATCCTTATGATTCTGGATATTCACAGATGATTGAACAGATGAAACAATCTGAAGAAGATTTTCACACCCACCCACCAGAAGATGAAAACCTGGAACCAGAACCAGACCCTGAAATTAATCTTGATTACCCTACAATGCATTTAAACGGATATGAAGACCTGGTTATCAGTACAGATCTATTTGGTGATGAATATAAACCGATTTTCAAAGTCTTATGGTACCAATTAATGAGTTTCAGGATCCGTACTTCTGATTTGAAGATGGGAAGAAATAAGGCAGATGGTAGAATAAACGCCATATATCCACTTAAAGCCGGGCATGGGAAGGGAGAAATCAAGAGGGTTATTAAAAGCTTTGTTGAATACTTTGATCAGATATATGCTGAACCTACCAGCTTACACGCAGAACAGTTATGCGGGAAACCAGTTAAAAAACCAAGAAGTGAAGACTATGATTTCAGAATGGGATATCTTGCCAGGGATTGGCTGGTTATAGATGAAGCCTTTAATCTGTTAAGTTCCAATGAATTGCATTACAGTGAAGCCCGGAAGTATATCAGAACAGCACTGGACCGATATCCAGGCAACACCATCCATAAGGAAACAACAGAGATAGGCGATGCAGCACCACTTGAATATGATCCTACCTGCCCGATAAGCTTATTCTTACAACCGAAACACTTCGAAAATGATATTCTGGTATTGGAAGGCGATCTTCGCCGGGTTATCTGCCCTTATGTGAACATGACTGGTGTTGATAAAACTGATGCCTATAAGCGGAATATATTTGATGAATATGATGATGAAGAAGCCCTTCGTAGATTCTGCCATTATGTTGAAGGATTGGAATCATTTGCACAGTTCAGAACAACCAATGAAGCGAAAGTTCGATTCCTGGAATTGTTCTTTGATTTACTGGAATATGGATCACAGTACAATCATAAAATCCGGAACTTCATTGATATAATCGGATACACCCTGCAAACCTTTTTAATGAAGTTCAGCGCGATTCAAGCCTTACAACATGGAAGAAATCAGATTCAGCCTGCAGATGTTGAACTGGCATATCTTGATTTATTCGAGATAATGCATCACACCTATCAGTATGTGAATAACAAGATTCCAGGATTCCTTAACTATGGTGAAGGCTGGCAGGGAGCTGAAGCGAAGGATCAGGAAGCTTTGAACTGGTTATATGAAAAGGGCGCGATTGATCAGGATTCAGCGGTTAATGCTGCGGACTATGAAGATAAAATCATGGACTTATTCAAAGTGAAAGAACGCAGGTCCAGAGATATCATAAAAAATCATCAAGACCGCGGATGGATTGTAAGGAAGCGAGGATCACATTCATCCAAGATATGGATAGGATTCGAACCTGAAAAGTCAATTGCAGTCAATTGCAATTTGCACCGGGGTGATCCATCAATTGCAATAGATGAATATAAAACAAACTTAAAAAATTATTACTTAATTATAAGTAATTATTATAATATACTTGATTCTTTACAAGATAACCCTACTGCAAATTGCAAACCACTGCAATCCACTTCTTCAACTGATAATGATCTTGATTCCACCAGGTCCGCGAACTTGCAGCATAACAATACAACAAACCAGCACCAAGGAAACACCCACCATCATGATACCATTCCAGATAAACCAGCAACCATCACAGCAACAACACCCACCAACAAAACCACCGGAACAGTTACAACTTCACCACTACCAAAGAATGCGGACACTAAAAAAGATCGGATTCTTCGGGCAGCCTATGAATCACTGAAATACAATGAAAGATCCGGAATTTACAGTTTACAATTCACTGATGATATATCCGAAGCTGCAGAAGAAGAAGAGTTCAAAGATCTGATGAA
>JADHEF010001868.1_pt1 | contig 11235 bp, 14 predicted proteins | sample 8952391 | NCBI WGS metagenome assembly JADHEF01 (sample SAMN16124439, study PRJNA663245) | bioreactor sludge metagenome | isolation source: sludge (nitrite) | place: India:Bengaluru | collected 2019-02-28
ATCTTCCTCTGGAGGATGGAATGCCGGTAAAAAACAAGAACTTGCAGATAGGAACCGAAACCGCTGAAACGCCCGCGCGCCAGCTGAGCGACCCTGGCCGCCGACGCGCGGCGGCGGGCCTGCTCGTCCGTGTCGGGGCGGCAGGACGTGTCCAGCAAGGCCAGCCGCTCGATCCGCTCCGGCGCCTGCCGCAGCATTTCCTGCGCGACGTAGCCGCCGAGCGAGAAACCGGCCAGCGCGAACTGCGGCGGCGCCTCGGCCAGCATCTTCGCGGCGGCGGCCCCGATGTCGGCCGAGCCGATGAAATCGCCGACCCGGCAATCGGCCACGTCGGCCAGCAAGGCCATCGGCTCGCGCCACAACTCGGCATCGTTGAGCAGGCCGGGCAACAACAGCAGGGGCGGCAGCACGCCGTTGGCCGAGGGCATCACCCGCTCAGACCAGCGTGATGCCGATGGCCGCGGTGGACGCGCGGGCCACGGCGCGGGCCGCGTCCACGTCGTCGGCACGGGCCAGCGTGACGCCGACCCGGCGCTGCCCGTCCACGCGCGGCTTGCCGAACAGGCGCAGCGCGGTGTGCGGCGCGGCCAATGCGGCCTCGACATGGTCGAACACCGGCACGCCCTGCCCGCGCGCCAGCATCGCGCACGAGGCCGAAGGACCGACATGGGCGATGCCGCCCTCGGCATCGGCGGGCACCGGCAGGCCGAGGATGGCGCGCGCGTGCAGCGCGAATTCGCTCAATTCCTGCGATATCAGCGTGACCAGCCCGGTATCGTGCGGGCGCGGCGAAACCTCCGAGAACCACACCGCGTCGCCTTTCACGAACAACTCCACGCCGAACAGGCCGACACCGCCAAGCTCGTCGGTCACGGCCTTGGCAATCCGCCGCGCTTCGGCCAGCGCGACCGGCGACATCGGCTGCGGCTGCCAGCTTTCGCGATAGTCGCCGTCCTTCTGCAGATGGCCGATGGGCGCGCAGTAGGCGGTGCCGCCGGCGTGGCGCACGGTCAGCAAGGTAATTTCGTAGTCGAAATCGATGAAGCCCTCGACGATGCAGCGCCCGGCGCCGGCACGGCCGCCGGTCTGTGCGTACGTCCAGGCGGCCTCGATGCCGGCCTCGTCGCGCACCACGCTCTGGCCCTTGCCGGAGGAGGACATCACCGGCTTGACCACGCACGGCAGGCCGAGCGCGGCGATGGCGGCGCGGTATTGCTCGACGGTATCGACGAAACGGTAGGGCGAGGTCGGCAGGCCGAGGGTTTCTGCGGCGAGCCGGCGGATGCCTTCGCGGTCCATCGTCAGCCGGGTGGCACGCGCGGTGGGCACCACGTGCAGGCCTGCTTCGCGTTCGAGCTTGAGCAGCGTTTCGGTATGGATGGCCTCGATCTCGGGCACCACCAGATGCGGTTTTTCCTGCGCGATCAAGGCCTCCAGCGCGGCCGGGTCGAGCATGTCCAGCACATGGCTGCGATGCGCCACCTGCATCGCCGGCGCATCGGCGTAGCGGTCGGCGGCGATCACTTCCACGCCGAAGCGCTGCAGCTCGATCGCCACCTCCTTGCCCAGTTCGCCCGAGCCCAGCAGCAGCACGCGGGTGGCATCGGGGGTGAGCGGCGTGCCGAGGCGGGTCATGGCGGTTCCTGCGGGGGAAAGAAGGGCCGCCATTCTAGCCGCCCGGCAGCGGCCCTCCGTCGCCGACCCGGCTCGCGCCATCAGCCGGCACCTCTTGCATGTTGATATCAATTTGATATCTTAATTTCGAATCCACGGAGAACCACCATGAAAGAGACGCCCGTCCGTTCCCTGCCCGGCATTCCCTACCTGATCGGCGTGCTGGTTGCGGCCCTCGTGTCGGCGTGGCTGTTCGCCCAGTCGGTCGGGCCGGACAAGGACGTGACATCGCCTGCCCTGCTGATCGGTTCGATCCTGCTCGGCCTGGTCGCTCTGGTCAGCCTCGGCGGCCTGTACACGGTGCAACCCAACCAGGCGGCGGTGCTGAGCCTGTTCGGCAAGTACGTCGGCACGGTCAAGGACGAAGGCCTGCGCTGGAACAACCCCTTCTACTCGAAGAAGAAGATCAGCCTGCGTGTGCGCAACTTCGAAAGCGGCAAGCTCAAGGTCAACGACCTGGACGGCTCGCCGATCGAGATCGCCTCGGTGATCGTGTGGCAGGTGGTGGATGCCTCCGAAGCGGTCTACAACGTGGACGACTACGAGAGCTTCGTGCACATCCAGTCAGAAGCGGCACTGCGCGCGATGGCCTCCAGCTACCCCTATGACCAGCATGACGACAGCCAGATCGCGCTGCGCAGCCACCCGCAGGAAATCTCGCACCACTTGCAGGAGCAGATCGCCGAGCGCTTGGGCAAGGCCGGCGTGGAGGTGATCGAAGCGCGCATCAGCCACCTGGCCTATGCGCCGGAAATCGCCCAGGCCATGCTGCAGCGGCAGCAGGCCAATGCGGTGGTGGCCGCACGCACCCAGATCGTCGCCGGCGCGGTGGGCATGGTCGAAATGGCGCTGGCCGAACTGCAGAAGACCGGCATGGTCACGCTGGACGAGGAGCGCAAGGCGAGCATGGTGTCCAACCTGCTCACCGTGCTGTGCTCGGACCGCCCGACCCAGCCGGTGGTCAATACCGGCAGCCTGTATTGAGCGCACGTCAGGAACGCCACGGGAAAGCCCGATGAAACTGCCAGCCCCGCCAGCCCTTGCCGGCGTGAAGTACGCCCTCTTCGTCACCGCCGTGTCCGCCTGCCGCGGATGCGGCACGGACTGATCCGACGATGGCGGAGAAGAAGGCCTACCCGCTGCGCATCAATGCCGACGTGCTGTCGGCGATGCAGCACTGGGCCGACGACGATCTGCGCAGCCTCAACGCGCAGATCGAATACATGCTGCGCGATGCCCTGCGCAAGGCAGGGCGCCTGCCCGGCCCCAAAGCAGCACTTGATCCGGATTCGGGAGACAAGACATGAGCAGCCGCTGGGAATACCTGACCGTGGAACTGAAACCCTCGCTGTGGGGCACCCTCAAGGCCGAAGCATTGCAGGAAGAATTGAACAGGCAAGGCCGGCTGGGCTGGGAACTGGTCAACGTCATCGTGCCCATGCAGGGCATGGCCTCGGTGCTGGTGTTCAAGCGGGAACAGGGATGACGCCGGCACCCCGCAACCGCCCACAAGCGGACATGAGCACGGACAGACACTCATGAAAACGCAAGCGCGCTACCGGTTGCACGCGAAGCAAATCGGCTGGGGCTGGAGCTTTCCGGCCACTTGGCAAGGCTGGCCGGGACTGGCGTCGGGCAACTTCGCCGCCGGATGCAGGAAGCTGCCCGCGCGCTTCGGCAGCTTCCTGCTCGCCATCGGCACGCTGCCGCTGGTCGGCATCCGCTTCATCAAGGGAGAACCGCTGCATGACTGACATGACTCCCGCCCCCGCGCCGTGGCGCATCGATCTGAAGGTGGCCGCCATCTGGGCACTGCTGGCCGGCCTGTCGGCCGCCGCCGTGATCCCCTACATGGCGCAGATGATGCCCGAGCGCTTCGCGCGCATCCCCGTGTCGCTGCCGGTGCTGGCCATCGCGCAGGGCCTGCAGGCCACCGTCGTGATCGGCCTGATGGCACTGCTCGGCCTGCGCATGGGCCATCGGGTCGGCCTGGGCAGCCCGCTGCTGGCTGGATGGATGGGCGGCCCGCGCGCGAATGCCGCGGCGCTGCGGCCTGCGCATTCGCTGGCCATCGGCGTGCTGGCGGCACTGGCCGTGATCGTGCTGTCGCTGCTGATCGACCCGCTGATGCCCACGCCGATCCACCCGCCACTGGAAGCCGGTGCCGGCCAGTCGGCGCTGCACGGCCTGCTGGCATCCTTCTACGGCGGCATCGCCGAAGAGCTGCAGCTGCGCTTGTTCCTGATGACGCTGCTGCTGTGGATCGTCGCGCGCATCGGCAAACGCCTGCCCCAGGATGGCACGTTCTGGGGCGCGATCATCGCCGCCGCGCTGTTGTTCGGCGCCGGCCACCTGCCGGCCGCCGCACAGGTGTGGGGGCTGGACGCGATGGTGGTCGGGCGCACCGTGCTGCTCAACGCCGTAGCCGGCATCGCCTTCGGCTGGCTTTACTGGAAACGCGGGCTGGAAATGGCGGTACTGGCCCACTTCGGCGCCGATCTCGTGCTGCACGTGGCCACGCCGCTGCTGGGCAGCGGAGCCTGAAATGAAAAGCCGCAACGAAAAGCCGCACGTCGTGCACGAATTCGCGCTGCCGCCCATTCCGCCGCGTGCATGGTGGGTGCTGGTGGTCATCTGGCTGGCCTTGCTGGCGCTGGCCTGGCTGCGGCCGGGCCCGCATGCCGCGCCGCCGACCTATGGCTGGGCATGGTTGGTGCCGATTTTCGGTTGTGCGCTGGTCGTGATCGGCCCGTTCGTGTGGATGCAGCGCCGGCGCATCGCCCTCGTCGATGGCACGCTGGTGATCGAGGCCGGCATGCAGACGCGCAAGCTTGATGCGGCCACGCTCGACCTGGAGCATGCCCGCGTTCTCGACCTGGACGAACACACCGAATTCGGCCCGCGACTCAAGTTGATGGGCGTCGGCCTGCCCGGTTTGCGCTACGGCAGCTTCCTGCTGCGCAACCGGCGCCGCGCGTTCTGCCTGCTGATCGGCACGGACAAAGCGCTGCTGTTGCCGTTGCGCGGCACCGGCAAACTGAGGGAATCGCTGGTGTTGCTCACCCCGTCGCGGCCCCGGGCCTTGCTGGAAGCCCTGCGCGACGAACAGGCCAGGCACACGCGCTAAGCTTTGCCGCATGCAACGCCTAGCACCCTGCTGGCTGTACAACACGGCCGAAATCGAACTGTGGCCCGCCGATCTGCTGCGCGCACGCCGCAACCGCGATGCACGCCTGCTCGCCCGCGCCGACATCGTGCTGCGGCGCAAGCGCGATGGCCGTTTCCTTGCCGCCTGCACCCGTGAAGCCGTGCATCCGCTGGTCCCGGCACTGGGCCGCGAACCCGGTCTGGACGCCGCACTGGACGTGCTCGACAGCCTGTCAGGGCCACGCCCGATAGCGGCCACGGCCATCGAAGGCGAGTTGCCGTTGACCGGCCTGCACGCCCGCCTGCGGCACCTTGGCATCGGCGACGGCTACGCACGCCGCACCGGCCTGTCCCTCGTCGCCGAACCGGCAAAGCTGGCCTTCGCCGGCTTCGACCGCTACCGCCGTGCGCTGTGGCTGAGCGAAGCCGGCGCGCGCGCGTGGCAAGCGCTGCGCCGTGCCGCCCTCGTCGACGGCATCGTGCTGGAAGCCATCTCCGGCTATCGCGGGCACGACTATCAACTCGGCATCTTCGAGCGCAAGTTCGCACGCGGGCTGACCCTGGAGCAGATCCTCGCTGTCAACGCCGCCCCGGGCTACAGCGAGCACCACGGCGGCAACGCGCTGGACATCGGCACGCCAGGCGAGCCGCCCGCCGAGGAAAGTTTCGAGCACACGCCCGCTTTCGCGTGGCTGCACGCGCATGCGGCAAAACACGGCTTCCGCATGAGCTACCCGCGCGACAACCCCCACGGCATCGTGTACGAGCCGTGGCACTGGCGGTTCCAGCGCGATGAGCCGCATTGAAATGGATCGCATCGCCTCCCTGCCCGACACCTCGGACGTGGGGGCCTTGCTGGCGCTCTGGCAAGCACTGGATGCGGCCCGACGCGCGCGTCCCGATGTGTCGCCCGAGCAACTGCCCGAAACCGGAGCCTGCTTCGCCCTGCTCGCGCAAGCGCCATGGAACTGTCCCGGTTACGACCCTCAGGATGCCCGCGTCCGGCTGGACGACCCTGCCGGTCTGGATGATCTGCCGCTGGCCGCATTGCCGCCGCTGCTGACCTGGTGCGAGCGCGGTGAACGCTTCGGCGAGGGTCACTGGCGCAATGTGCTGGAGAACGGTCGGCTGGAGGCGCTGATGAAGCGACTGGCCACCCTGCACGCCGTCGCGAATGAAGCAGCGGCATTGCCGGTGCCGGCGCGGATCGACTATGCCGGACTCAACGCGCGGCAAAAGGAAAACCACAACTTCCAGAAAGTGTCTGCGCTGCTGGCCGATTACGGTTACCTCACCTTGCGCCTGAGCGATGACTGGCACGGTGCCGATTTCATCGCCCAGCACATGCAAGCGGGGCATTTCCTGCGAGTGCAGCTCAAGAGTCGCTTGACGGTAGCGCGCAAGTATCGAGGGCGAGGCTTGCACCTGTGCTTTCCGCACGGGGGAAGATGGTATCTGTGCCCGCACGACGCCTTGCTCGAACACCTGCTGGCCACCACCATGCTGGGAAGCACCGCTTCGTGGCGCGAGGACGGCCACTACAGCCAGCATGCAATCAGCCGTGCGTTGCTGGCCCATCTGGAGCGCCATCGCTTGTAGAAACCAAGCCGGCCTTGCCTGCTCAAGCACGCCAAGACAACGTACCCGGTCCGCTTCACTCCTGCGAACGTGGCGTCGGCGTGGCGGCCTGACTGCCGGCATCGGCGATGCGCCACAGGTACAGGCTGGCCCAGGTGCGATACGGCCCCCAGCGCTCGCCGCGCACGAGCAGCTCCCTGGGCGTCGGCAATGCGTCGAGCCGGTCAAGCACCTGCGCGCCCTTGCGGATGCCCAAGTCGTCAACCGGCAGCACGTCGGGGCGGCCGAGCCGGAACATCAGCATCATTTCCACCGTCCAGCGGCCGATACCACGCACGGGCACCAGCGCTGCCACGATGTCGTCGTGGTGCATCGTGGCCATCTTGCGCAATGCGGGGATCTCCCCGCGCTGCTCGCGCGCACTGAGGTCGCGCAGTGCCAGCGTCTTGTTGCCGGACACGCCGCAGGCACGCAGGCCGACATCGTCCAGCCGGGCCAAGGTATCGGCATGCAAGCGGTCGCTGCCGATTGCGGCTTCAACCCGCCCGACAATCGTCGCCGCGGCCTTGCCGGAAAGTTGCTGATACAGGATCGCGCGCGCCAGCGCATCGACCGGGTCGAAGGATTTGCGCCAGCCGGGCGGTGCCGGCAACGGCCCGATCTTCTTCATCCAGCCGGCCAGACGGCGGTCGCGCCGGGCAAGGCATGCGCCGGCCTCGTCGATATCGAAACCTCGGCGCCAGCGCGGCATGTCAGCGCCTCAGCGCATCCAGCGCCCAGACCACCCAACCGATCATCAGCAGCGTGCCACCCGCAGGTGCCAGCGTGGTCGGCCATTGCTGCAGCACTTCACCGGCCAGACTGCCCGAAAACAGCACGGTGCCAACCAGCAGCAACAACAGACCCGCCTTGCCGAACAGGCGCTCGGTCTGCGGCGCCAGCGAAGCCAATGCCAGTCCGTGCCCGAAAGCGAACAGTGCGGCCATGTACAGATGCGCCTGCGCCCCGACATCGGCCACGCCATGCGCGGCATAGGCGGACAACCCGACCGCGGCAGCGGCCAACAGCGCGCCCAGCGAGGCGAGAAGTGAAGGTTTCCGGCTGCGTCGATCGATGAACATGGTTTTCCTCTGCTGCAATCCGAATCGCGGTGGCCGCTCCGGGAACGTGCTTCTGCGCGGCCGAAAAAAAAACGCGCCGCACGAGGCGGCGCGTCCTTGAGGCGTTCAAGCCATCTGGGCAGCCCGGCGACTTACTTGATCGCCCAGTAGATGTCGAAGCTGCCGTCGGCGGTGAAGGCCTTGTCCAGACCACCCTTCCACGACTCGTAGGGGCGGTCGACGACCTCGTTGCCCTGGGTCACCGCCCAGGCACGCAGCGAGTTGCGGGCGGCATCCAGCTCGGCCATGTAGCCGGTGTAGGTGGCGTGCGCGGCGCGATGGGCGTCCACGTGCACCAGGCTGACCGGCGAACCGCCCGGGATGTTCAGCTTGAGCGCACCGGTGGCACCGGCTTTCTTGACCGGCATGGCCACGTCGAAGGCGTACTTCTCGGCGCCGAAATCGGTGGTGATGATGCGGAACGGGCCGGCGCTCTCGAGGCCGTTGGCCGCGATGGTGCGGTTGATCCACTCCAGGTTGTCCTGGATCGACTTCCTGATGGCGTCGTTGCTGCGGTCGATGTTGCCGGCGCTGACCACCAGCAGGTTTTCTTCCGGCACGTCGACGACGCTCAGGCCGGTCAGCGTGCTGCCTTCGGCGCGGTAGTCGAAATTCGGCACGCTGGCCAGCATCGTGGTCAGACGGCCCAGGCCGAGCTTGAGGTCGTCGCCGATGGTGCGCGAGGCATACAGGCCGGCGATGCGGCCGAACAGGTTCCAGCCGTAGTCGATGTCGTAGGTTTCGGTCACCTTGATGTTGCGGCCGTTCTTGCCGGTCGGCTCGAGGGTGAAGGTGGCCTTCTTGTCATGGCCCAGCGAGGGGCTGTCGACCGCGATCACGACCTTCTCGCCCGGCACGCTTTCAATGACGGTCCAGCTGCCCTTGCCGACGTAGCTCTGGGTGGCGCTGTCGTAGTCGACGCGGGCGCCGACACCGGCGGCCGGGCCGGACAGCTCGAGCTTGGTGGCCGGATCGCGCGCCATCACCGGGTTCCAGTCCTTGAAGCGCTGCATGCTGTTCAAGGTGTCGTACACGATGGTCATCTTGCGATTGGTTTCGACGCTCTCGGAGAGATGACGGTGCGAGGGAAGCACCAACGCCACCAGCACGAACAGGCCGAGAACGATGCCCAGCGCGATCAGAAACTCGATGATACGGGTCATTACGGGGGTCTCCGGAGCCGAATCCACGGCCAGCTGATTGAGGCGAAAGTCTAATGCTAGCAGGCTTTGCCGGATGCGGGCAGCGAAATGGCAACGGTTTCCATCGCAAATTCCGCGGGCGACGCGGCAAGGACACGACCACCCGGCCGCCGCCGCGAACGAGGCCGCAACCGCCTCCGTCAAACCAGTTGCAGTTCGAACGCCTTGAGCACGGCCCGGGTGCGGTCGCGCACGCCGAGCTTGCTGAGGATGTTGGAGACGTGGTTCTTGATCGTGCCTTCGGCCACGCCGAGCGAGCCGGCGATTTCCTTGTTGGAGAAGCCGCTGGCCATCAGCCTCAGGATCTCGGTTTCGCGGTCGGTAAGCGGGTCCGGACGATCCAGACTGGTGAAGTCGTTGCGCATGTGCTCAAGCCCTGACAGCAGCCGCTGGCTCATCGCCGGCTGCACCAGCGACCCGCCCGCCGCCACCGTGCAGATGGCGCCGACCAACTGCTCCAGCGACACGTCCTTGAGCAGGTAGCCCTTGGCGCCGGCCTTGAGCCCGGCCATCACCAGCTGGTCGTCGTCGAAGGTGGTCAGGATGATCGTCGGCGGCAACGCGCCGGCACGGGACAGCGCCTGCAGGGCTTCCAGCCCGGACATCACCGGCATGCGCATGTCCATCAGCACCACGTCGGGCCGGGCCTGCGGCACCAGTTCGACCGCCTGCCGGCCATCGGCCGCCTCGGCGACCACCTCGATGCCGTCGTCCAGCGCCAGCAGCGAACGGATGCCTTGACGCACCAGGGTCTGGTCGTCGACCAGACAGACTCGGATCATGGGGACACTCCTTCTGGCAGGCTGGGCAACAAGGGCGCGAGGGACGGAACGGTGACATCCAGATGGAAGCCCTGACCGGGCATGGCATCCACCGTCATTGTGCCGCCGAGCTGAAGCACGCGCTCGCGCATCCCGCGCAGACCGTTGCCCGGCGAGGCCGAGGCCGCCCCCACGCCGTCGTCGCGGGCATCCACGCGCACGCCGCCGACCTCGCGCGAGACGCGTATCCACAGGTTGCGTGCCCCGGCGTGGCGCACCGCATTGGTGATGATTTCCTGGATGCAGCGCAGCAGCACGTGGGCCCGCTCCGGGTCGTCCACCAGCAGCGGCTCCTCGACGTCCAGATGGATCCGCGGCGAGGGCACCTGTTCGACCAGCGGACGCAGCGCCACGGCCAGGTCGATGGCTCCACTCTCGCGCAACTGGCTGACAGCCTCGCGCACGTCGGTGAGCAGCAGCTTGGCCAAGGCCTGGGATTGCAGCACGTGCTCCAGCGCGCGCCCTTCGGTGACGTGGCTGGCCACTTCCAGGTTCAGGCTCAGCGCGGTCAGGTGATGGCCCAGCAGGTCGTGCAGTTCGCGCGAGATGCGGGTGCGTTCGTTGACCCGGGCGCTTTCGGCCAGCAGCACGCGGGTGGCACGCAGCTCCGCGTTGAGCCGGCGTTGTTCCTCGCGCGCCTGCGTCTGCTGGCATGCGACAAAGCTGGTGGCGAAGATGAACATCGAAAAGCCACCGTACAGCAGGGACTGCATCGTCGCTTCGAACAAAGGCATGCCGAGGATCCAGCGATAGACCGGCAATACCGCCAACTGGCTCAGCAGCAGCCAGATCAGCCCTGTCCGCGGCGGCAGCAGCCACGGGATCACCCCCGCCGCCACCATCAGCAGAATGCTGCCCAGACCCGTGCCATTGAAATAGCTGACCGCGATGGCGCAGCCGGTCAACACCACCAGCAGCACCCGGTCGTGCCAACGGGCGCTGCCGCGGCCCAGCCCGCGGGTCAACCATGAATAGCAGGCACCGAAGCCCAGGTAGCTGGCAAACACCCAAGCCGCCTGCGGCATGCCCGGCACGCCGTCCAGGCCGGTTTCCTCCGGTACCAGCTGCAGGTAGACCAACGGCACGCCCACCATGCCCCACGTGAACAGGCCGGCGTAGCGCAACAGTCGGGTATGGCTCAGCGGCTTCCACATGGGTGCATCTTAGGGGCCGGTGCGGGCCGGCGCCGCGGGACGGAAGTCATGGGCCGGTCGCCGTCGGCGGAGGTCGCGTGCGATAATCCGGGCAGACCGCGCTGCGGCCTCCGGATTGGCCGGAGTTTCCCCGGAGTCAGTGAATGTCGATTGTCATCCGCGACGTGCGCGAGCATGAGCTCGATTCCGTCCTGGCCCTCAACAACAATGCCGGTTCGGCGATCCTGCCGCTGGACGATGCCAGGCTGCGTCATTTCTACGAACACGCCGAATACTTCCGCGTGGCCGAGCGTGACGGCAACCTGGCCGGCTTCCTGGTCGGCTTCGGCAGCGCCAGCCGGCACGACAGCAGCAATTTCGCCTGGTTCCGCGAGCGCTACCCGGATTTCTTCTACATCGACCGCATCGTGGTCGCCAGCCGCCGCCGCGGCGGTGGCGTGGGCCGTGCGTTCTATGCCGACGTGCAGAGCTATGCCGAGCTGCGCTACCCGCAGCTGGC
>JADHEF010001866.1_pt1 | contig 11234 bp, 10 predicted proteins | sample 8952391 | NCBI WGS metagenome assembly JADHEF01 (sample SAMN16124439, study PRJNA663245) | bioreactor sludge metagenome | isolation source: sludge (nitrite) | place: India:Bengaluru | collected 2019-02-28
TTTATCCCTGTAAAGGACAACTGATGTTCCTTTGAGTGCATATCCGTATTTGTGCGTATCCGCGGACATTGATGTGACGCCCGGGAGGCGGAAGTCAAACGGTGTGACCTTGTAACCCAGTTTTTCCACCCAGGGAAGGATGAAACCGCCAAGGCATCCGTCAACATGAAGTGATACTCCGTGTTTCAGCGCTATATCGGAAAGCTCCTTTACCGGGTCAACAAGCCCGAAAGGGTAGATTCCGGCGCTAGCTATTTTTATTGATCGCCTTTTCCATCGCTTTCACATCAGCAAGATAATCAGGCGGCAACACAGGCACCCGCACAAGCTTTATCCCGAAATACTCGCACGCCTTGTTGAACGCGGGATGGGCAGTTGAAGGCATAATGATTTCAGGGGCTGTTATCCCCTTCTCTGCCCTGGCTTTGTCCCTGTAGACCTTCATCGCCATCAGGATGCTTTCGCTTCCCCCTGTAGTCATTGTCCCGCAGACCTCTGGCCCTCCGTTAAGCATCTTCGCGGTCATTGAGATTATCTCGCTTTCCATCTTGAACATGCTCGGGCAAAGATCGTACTGTATTGTATTGGCATGTGAAAAAAGCGAATAAACCTTGTTCAGAAAATCAAGATGCTCCTTGCCTCCATGATAAAAAGTGCCGGATATTTTCCCTGTCTGCCATTTGGCGTTTTCCTCGGAAGCCATCTGCGAGAGTTCCTTAAGAATATCATCCTTGTCCCTTCCGGCGGATGGAATGACAGTGTTATATTTAAACCTCTTTTTGTACGGTTTAAGCGTATCTTCGTTCTTTATATTATCACCCATTTTTAAAGTCCTCCTGTCATCCAATTTTAGGCGGAAAAATGCTTTCGTCAATAGAAAACCTCCCCATTAACACACTTCTTTGCAACCGCCCGCATAAAAACCCGGGGATTGCCCAGCGGTAAAAAAAGGTTTATAACATTGCTGAAATGCAGAATATATTAGGTTTTATTCTTATACTCATATCAGCTGTCTCATTCGGCGCAGCCCCTGTTTTCACAGAGTTTGTTTACAGGGAAGGGCTCAACACACAGAGCCTCCTCTTTTTCCGCTTTTCCATGGCGTCTGTCATAATATGGCTTATTGTCCTAGTACTGCGGAAAAAGCTGCCGCGGGGAAAAGACCTATTCATTCTGATTCTTCTCGGCCTTCTCGGATACACAGGGCAGTCATACTCCTACTTCAAGGCGCTGACTTACATCCCACCCGCCCTTGTCGCAATACTTCTTTATCTTTACCCTGTCATTGTCACCCTTCTTTCTGTACTTGTCCTGAAGGAAAAACTTACCAGGCGCAAAACAGCGGCTCTGATCCTCGCTTTAACAGGAACGCTGCTTGTAATAGGGATTCAGTCAGGAAGCAATATAAAGGGGATAATCCTCGGTATCTCAGCCGCGGTTATCTATTCAGTTTACATACTCGCCAGCACAAAGGTACTGAAAAGGAACAACACCTTTTCATCAACCGCGGTCATAGTGACCTCAGCCGCAGTTTTTTACATGGGATTCTGCATGAACACGGAACTTGTCCTTCCGGCAAGCGCGGGCGGCTGGATTAATACTGCGCTGCTCGCAGTTGTATCAACAGCGGTCGCGATATACACATTTTTCGCAGGAGTAAAACTCATAGGCGCCGTGAACTCATCCATGATTTCAACATTCGAGCCGGTCGCGACTCTGGTACTTACAGCCGCGATATTCAGCTACAGGATTACAATGCTGCAGATTATCGGGACAGTGTTGATTATCGCGGCCGCCATACTGCTTTCGCTCCAGGATAAACCAGAAAGTGGCCCGGCATAAAAAAGCCCCAATCAGATAACGGAAAGGCATCTGAGGCCCGCACCCTCATAAGATATGGATGAAAAACTCAGCTTTTCTTGCTGTAGCTCAATACGGCCCATGAGTTGAGGATCAGGCTGAAAGCGGATAATACCAGAAGCTGCCTGTAAAGATCAGCCACCTTGCTGCCTTTAAGATAAACCGACCGCATTACCTCGATGAAATATTTAAGGGGATTAAAAATGGTGATGTATTGCGCCCAGGCAGGCATGCTCTCAACAGGAGTGAAAAGCCCGCTTATCAGAATCAGTACCATCATGAAAAAATACATTACAAACATGGACTGCTGCATTGTGTGCGAGTAGTTGGAAATGACAAGGCCGAGTCCCGAAACTGTTGTTATGTAGACAGCAGTGAAAAAGTACACAACTGCCAGGTTCCCTGCAGGGACAAGACCATAAACAAATCGGGCTATCAGGAAACCGATGGTAATTACAATAAATCCGATCAGCCAGTAAGGTATAAGCTTGGATAATATAAAGATATGCTTTTTCACAGGCGTAACATTAATCTGTTCCATCGTGCCAGCCTCTTTTTCACCGACTATGTTAAGGGCAGGAAGAAAACCGCACAGCATTGTGAGTATCATGACCATAAGTGCAGGCACCATAAAGAATTTATAATCAAGGTTTTTATTGTACCTGTACTGCGAAGCAATATTTATGGTAGGCAAGGATAGCCCTTCCCTGCCATATCCTTCTTCCGCCGCAATTTCGGCAGCAAAATCACCGGCAATGCCTGAAAGATAAGATCCGGCGATTGCCCCTCTGGTGCCGTTTACGGAATCAGATGATATCATGACGCATGACACGCCTGATGAAAAAAGATCGCGCCCGAAAAAAGGGGGTATTTCAAGAATCACATCAGAGCTGCCATCTTCTATCTTTTCAAGACACCCGATATAACTGTCTGAGACACTCTCCAGGATGAAATACCCGGATGAAGATATCTTCTGCACAAGACGCCTTGAGTATGATGATTTATCGTTATCCGCAATGCTTACCCTGATGTTTTTGACCTCATAATTTGCTGCCCACGGCATGACCAGCAGTATGATGCACGGGAAACCAAGGATAAGACGCGGCAGAAACCTGTTGCGGAGAATCTGCTTAAACTCTTTCTCGAGAAGGTACTTCAGCATAGCTATTCCAGCCTCTTTTTGAATTTTTTCAGGCTCACTGTTATCAGCACAAATGCCATAAGGGCAAGTATCATTATTTCATTCATGACAGATGAAATTCCAAGCCCCTTGATCATCAGCTTCCTGACTGCCGCGATATACCATCTTGCAGGTATTATCCTTGATATCCACCGAAGGAAAAGCGGCATGTTCTCAACAGGGAACATCATCCCCGACAGTATGACTACCGGCATGATAAGGGCCATGCCTGAAACAAGCATTGCCGCGCTCTGCCTTTCCGTTATTGCAGAGACAAAAAGCCCGAGAGAAAGTGAGACAAAGATGAAGATAAGGGAAATCACGGCCAGTGGAAAGATACCGCTACCCAGAGGCACCCCGAGGACATTCACGGCAAGAAGGAGTATTGTCGCAAGGTTAACGCATGAAATGACAAAATAGGGAACAGCCTTCGCGAGTATTATGAACACAGGCCTTACCGGCGATACAAGAAGCACCTCCATGGTCCCTGTCTCTTTTTCCCTGACTATGGCAACTGAGGTCATCATCGCGCAGATCAGCATCAGAATCATTCCCATAACGCCTGGAACAAAATTGTATGAATCCTTCATCTGCGGATTATACAAAAGCCTGACATTTGAAAGTATCCTGTAAGGCGCAGGGCTCCCCCCCTGGAGTTCCCTCTGGTGAGAAATGATTATTGCCCTGGCATAGTTTACAAGCGAAACAGCCTTGTTGGGGTCGGATGCGTCAGCAATCAGCTGGACTGACGCGTTTCCGTCATGATACAGCTTTGAGGAAAACGAGTCTTCAAAAACAATTACAAGATCAGCTTCATCCTTTCTGAAAACCCTCTCAATCGCATCCTCCCCCGCAACATATCCGCCGAATTCAAAATACTCGCTTGTGTGCAGGCGCTGTATTATTTCAAGCGCAGAGAAATCATTTGAATGATTGACTACCGCGAAAGTACAGTTTTTTATTTCAGTGGCAATCGCAAAACCGAAAAGGATTATCTGTATTACAGGTATTCCCAGGAGTATAAGAATTGTCCTTTTGTCCCGCATTATATGAAAAAATTCCTTGCGGACAAATGCCATAAACTGTCTCATTCTAGTCTCCCTTTCTCCTTGCTGTCCCGGCAAGCTGCTGAAAGACCTCATCCATGTCTTTTGCCCCAAACTGCTTTTTAAGATTCCCCGGTGTGTCAAGGGCGGCAATCCTGCCGTCTACCATTATTGATACCCTGCCGCAGTATTCAGCCTCATCCATATAATGGGTTGTAACAAAAACAGTAATTCCCCTCTCTGCCGCTTCGTAAATAAGTTCCCAGAACTGGCGGCGGGAGGCCGGGTCTACACCGCCTGTAGGCTCATCCAGAAACACTATCCCGGGATTATGAAAAACAGCGGCAGAAAAAGCGAGCTTCTGTTTCCATCCAAGCGGCAGTGATTTTACCAGCGTGTTTCTTTCCTTTTCAAAGCCAAGCCTGGACAAAAGCTCATTTGTCCTTTTCCCAATCACGATTTCAGGCACGCCGTATATCCCGGCGAAAAGCCTGATATTTTCACAGACTTTCAGGTCTTCATAAAGTGAGAATTTCTGGCTCATGTAGCCTATGCTTTTTTTTACCTTTTCAGTCTGTCTTTCCACATCAAAGCCTGCCACAAATGCCTTTCCGGATGTCGGCCGGATAAGCCCGCAGAGCATCCGCATGGCTGTTGTCTTGCCTGCTCCGTTAGCCCCCAGAAAACCGAATATCTCCCCCTTGGCGACTTCAAAGGAGACATGGTCAACCGCGGTAAAACTTCCGAAGCTCTTAACCAGGTTTTCGGCTAATATGGCGCTCATTGCCCTTCCCCGTTATGCGTCAGCTCCATAAAGCAATCCTCAATTCCGGCCGCAATTGAAAAAACTTCCGCATCATCATGACCGGATGAAGCAAGATACCTCTTCAGCTCTTCAGCAGTCACTGTACTGTCAGCAGTCACATGATGAGCGTCCCCGAAAGCGTAACAGCTCAAGGCATTGCTGCTTCGCCTTAAATCAGTGAGAATGCCAAACATATTGCCTCCCCTGACCGCGAACAGCTGCTTTCTGAACCCGCGCGCGATTGCCTCAGGCGTATCAGTTTTCAGAAAGGCTCCTCCCTGCATGAGCGCTATCCTGTCGCAGAGGACTGCCTCATCCATATAGGGAGTTGCGACAAGAATTGTGATCCCTTCTTTTTTAAGCCGCTTCAGTATTTCCCAGAATTCCTTTCTCGAAACAGGGTCAACACCTGTCGTCGGCTCATCAAGAAACAGCACGGACGGCCTGTGTATCAGCGCGCAGGAGAGGGCAAGCTTCTGCTTCATCCCGCCGGAAAGCGCCCCTGCCTTTCTTTTCCTGAAAGGCTCGAGATGGCTGTAGATATCCTTAACCATGTGATAGTTTTCTTTGACTGTCGTATTGAATACGGCAGCAAAGAATTCAAGGTTCTCCTCAACAGAAAGATCCTGATAGAGGGAAAACCTCCCCGGCATATACCCTGCAACTCCCCTGATTTTGCGGTAATCGCGCACAACATCAAAACCGTCAACAGAGGCCCTCCCGCTGTCGGCAAGAAGCAAGGTCGTCAGTATCCTGATCAGGGTGGTCTTCCCGGCGCCGTCAGGGCCGATAATTCCGAAAATCTCACCCCTTTCAATCCCTAAAGTCACATCCTTCAGCGCGCAGGTTGTGCCGAAGCTTTTCGCAATACCCTCAGCGCATACAGCTTTATCATTTTCCAAATTTGAGCTCTCCATACATCCCGATCCTGAGGTATCCGTCATTTTTGACAGATACCTTTACCGCGTAGACAAGATTGGCCCTTTCATCCCGGGTCTGGACAGTCTTTGGCGTAAACTCTGCCATATCGGAAACCCAGACAATACTTCCCCTGTATTCCCGTGAACTGTCTTTGCCTGAATCAGTAATTATCCTGACCTCATCCCCGATTCGTGTAACGGAAATCTGGTCAGAGGTAATGTATGCCCGGAGGAACATGTTGTCAGTATCGGCGATCCTGAACAGGGGTTTGCCTGGCGTCACGTATTCACCCTTTTCTGCATATTTCACAAGGACCCGTCCCGCGACAGGGCTTCTTATGGTGCATTTTTCTATCTGGTCATCAACCTGCCTGATCTGAATCCTGAATGATTCGATCTCATCAAGCATGGACTGATTGCCTTTATCAAGCGTTGATTTGTAGGCAGCAAGCTGTTTTTCAAGCAGTGCTATCTGGGCTGTTATGTCATCAAGCTGTTTCCTGTTCGCTGCCTCGGATTTCAGCAGGTTTTCTATACGGTTTTTTTCCCTTACTGCTGTCTCAATCTGCTGCTCAAAAACCGACAGCTGGATCCCTGAGTCAGCGAGCCTGCTCCGTACAGCATTCATCCCTGAAACCAGCTGCTCCCTCCTGAGAGTGAGCTGAACGCTGTCCACAGTTCCTGCCTCATCACCCTCATGGAGAGCCTGCCCTTCCGTTATATCCATCCTCAGTATCTTACCCTGGCATTCAGCCGATACCACGACCTCCGTGGCCTCGAAAGTCCCTGAAGCATCAAAATCACTGCTGCCGCTGCTGCAGGAGACTAATCCGGCCATTCCGGCGGCCCAAAAAAACATGACTGAATAATTCATAACGCAATTAATGCCTTTCATACAAATTCCTTTCAAATGTTCAATATATACTTAAGTTCATAAACCGCCATTAAAAGCTGGATTTCATGCAGAACCTTGTCCTGTACCGCTGAATCGCAGGCATTGATTTCCCTGACAAATTCACTGACAGATAACGTTCCGTTTTTTACCTTTTCCCCGGCAGAGGCCTTTATTCTCTCCCTGAGAATTATTATCTCATCATCGTTTTCAATCAGTTTCACTGTCTTCTCGATTTCGTTCAGTGCCCTGATTTTTTCAATATTGCTGTTATGCAGGAAAGTATCCTCACTTACACTGACTGATTCCTTTTCCATTTCAATAAGCATGAGATCCTTTTTCATTGTATAAAAACCGCTCATGTCCCAGACTACCCGCACTCCCCCGATACTGTAGAGGGAAAAATCACTGCTCATCATGTTGAGTCCAGGTTTGCCGTAACCGCCCTGCATAAAGAGGGTGATTTTAGGCATACAGGAAGAAATGACCGAATCCTTCTTGCTCTCAATAAAATCTTTCCTGGCGGCGTAGGCCGCAACCTCGGGCCGGTTTGCGGCAGACAAAAGGGTTTCATCTGAATAATGGATATCCCCCGGCCTGATAAAAACAGTATCATCGCTTATCTCAGAACCTGTCATTTCCGACAGCATTCCGCAGTAGGCTTTCCGCAGCGATGAAAGCTCGTTTTTTTTCCGGAGCGCTGAAAGCTCTTCAACCCTTATCGTGTCAGCATCAGGGCGGCTTGCTATCCCGCCCTCAATATACGCAGTAATAAGTGAGTAATTGCGCCTGAGTTCATTCCGCAGTATCTCGTTCTGCCTTAGCTTTTCATCTATCAGAAGTATCCCAAAATATATCTGGTTTACCCTTTCCCTTACCGCGTAAAGCCCCGCTTCAGTACTGCTTCTCTCAGCCACTCCCCTGTATTTTGCGGCTTTACGCAGTGAACGTATGACACCGCCATCCCATACAAGCTGGCTTACCTCAAACGCGGCCTGGTACTGGTCCTTATCAATCTTCTCAGCTTCAATGCCAGGGATGCTTAACGGGATCTCGGTAACCTCTGACTGGTATGTTCCCTTAGCTGAAAATGATACGCGGGGAAGATAGCCTGAGGCAGCGCTCTCAAGGCTGTATTCCTCTGTCAGGTCGATAAGCCGGTACTGCCTCGAGAGGGGATAGTGCGCTGCAGCATTCCTGTGGCACTCCTCAATTGTAATCTGGGAATAGGCATCTGAAAGGATAGCTGCCAGCATTATCAAAACAAGCATATTCTTTTTATCCATTCTTTCACTCATAAAAAATCTTACCGCCCCCTTTTTAACTCATCTATTTAAAAACCCTATTAATACATGGGCAAAAAAAAATCACGGCCTCAGGCTGTTTAAAATAACCTTCACATTTTCCCTTTTCCTGCTCTCAAGCATTTCCCTGAATTCATCCTCCGAGAGATCCATAACCGACTTATACACAGGCCCTACTATAAAAAGGGCTACGTTAAGCGATATTACTGTAATCATGAGGTCAAGCGCCGTAATATCGCGTATCCTCCCGTTTTTTATCTCGATCTCCAGTTCCTTCTGAAACTGCTGAATAATGGACTTCGGTACGTCGCTGATTTTCTCTTTCAGCCTTAAAAGCCGCTTCGGGTTTGTAAGGAGCTCATTAAAAAAAAGAAATGGTACTTTGGGATTTGCCATAAGCATGTCGAAATGCGTCTCTATCTTTTTTTTAAGCTTTTCCTCAAACGGCATATTGTCCTCTCCTGCCTGTAGTATGCTTGAGGCGAGAGCCCTGAACTTTTTCTCAAACAGCTTCTCGAACAATTTTTCCTTGGTCCTGAAGTAATAATGCACAAGCGCCTGGTTACAGCCTGCCTTTTTCGCGATCATGGTGGTGGATGTGAGGGCAAAACCATTATCAAGGAAAAGAGTTTCCGCAGCCTCGATTATGGACTGCTCTGTTGTTGTTTTTCCGTCTGCTTTCATTATTAATAAGCCTATTAAATCGTTTAATTAATAATTACTGCTTTTTTATTTTTTTATCAATACCCTGAATAAAAAATCCGGCAAAACCTTTAGCAAAGGAGCTGCCGGACCTTAAAAATATCTCACGCATCAGGGGTTTAAGGGGGATAAAAGCTGTTTTAATCACATTCCCCCCCTCAAAGCAATTTATCAGGCTTTCTTTTTGTCACTGCTGCTTTCCGCAGGTTTAAACCGCGCCCCTATTACAGAAACACATACAACAAGAAGGGTGGAGAAAAAGATCATTATTATCCCAAGCGCGGAAAGTCTTCCCCAGAGCCCGTCCTCGGAAAAACGGAGAATCTGTACCGCGAGGACCTCAGTGCCTGGCCGTGAAAGGACAACAGACAGTGTGAGTTCCCTGAAAAACATGGTTGACATGAGGATCCAGCCGGAGACAATGCCGGGAATAAGCAGCGGAACCACAATCCTTCTCATGGTAGTAAACGAGCCTGCGCTGCAAACCATTGATGATTCCTCAAGATTACTGTGTATCTGCACAAAGGCGCTTGTAAGCGGCCTGATTCCATACGGCAGATATGTGGCGATATATCCAATAAGAAGGGCCCATATTGTCGCATATAGGGGGGTGCGGACAAAGAACCACATGAAGCCTACGCCAATTACAATCCCAGGAAAGGAAAAGGATAAAAAGCTTAATGACTCCAGAATGCCTGAAGCCTTTGATTTGATCTTTACAATTGCGTACGCGACATATATTGAAAGCACTGTCCCGAGCGTAGCCCCGACAACACCGAGAAAAAGGCTGTTTTTAAGCGACAGCAATGATATCGGGTCCTTTAAGACAGCTGTCCAGTGCTTGAAAGTCATCATTGAGAATGCCCTCGCGCCAGGAACCATTGAATACGGGACAAGCGAAATATAAACAAGAACAAAGACAGGGAGAATTATGAGGACAAAAGAGAGGATTCCCATGATTATGAAAAGAGGTATTTTCGCCTTTTTAAGCTCAATCACCACAGGTTTGTAACCGCGCCCGGACACTGTCACATACTTTTCGCTGGATGAAGTCAGATAACGATAGAGGTATATCAGGACAATAGAAGTAACAAGCACGCTCATTCCTATCGCGGCGGCCTTTCCGTAATCAGCCGCGAAGCCTGTTGAGACAGACTGATATATATAGGTTGCAAGCACATAGATTCGTCCAGGCATCCCGATTACAGAAGGTACAGCGAACGAGGCTACGCATCTTACAATGCAGAGGATAAATGCAGCGAGTATGGCAGGCCTCAGTACCGGCAAGGTAATCCTGGCAAGGGTCAGCCCGTTGCCTGCCCCGCATACGCGGGAGGACTCTTCAAGCGCCACATCAAATGACGCCATTGCCGGTGCGATAATAAGATACGCAATCGGAAGGTCAAGAAGCCCTTCGACAAGGATCATTCCCGTCATTGAGTAGATATTCAGCGGCGATTCCTCAAGAAAAAAAAGCTGCTTCAGCAGCAGGTTGAGAATTCCGTTTGAAGGATTCAGGAGAAGCACCCAGCTCACTGAAAAAAGGACGTGAGGAATCATCATGGGAATTATCGATATGATCCTGAACATGAATTTAAAAGGGATATTTGTCCTGTTGTTGAGATAGGCAAGAAACAGCGCCAGAATAGTAGCGACACCTGCCGCGCCGATCACAAAAATAACTGTATTCCCAATAACTTCCCCGAATTCAGGGTCAGTGTATACTGACAAGTATTTCTCAAGGGTAAAACTACCGAACGCGCTTAACCCTTCAGAGAAGCTTCCGAACACAAGCATGATAACCGGGCAGACAGTCAATATCCCGACTATAACAATCAGTGTAAAGGTCAGTCTTGCGTGTTTTTTAAGCATCATCCCCCCCTATACCGAAACAAGAAGGCAATGGTCAGAACTTACCGTAAAATTGACATCATCACCTTCCGCAAGCTCTGACTCAGGATCTATTCTTGCAAGAAGCTTTTCGCCGCCCGATGCGATCTCGCCCTCGTAGGCATCTCCGATAAAAACGAGTGATGCTATTTTACCGCTTACAATGTTATTACCCGCTTTTACCCCGCCCTTTACCAGATTTATGAATTCAGGCCGCAGGCAGAGTGTCACCTCGCTTCCGACTGAAAAATCGCGCTTCTGGCAGGAAAGGGAACCAAGAGCGCAGTCGACCACGGTCCTGTCATCATGCTGCGACTTTACCACAGCCTTCACAAGATTGGCCCGTCCTATGAAATCAGCCACAAAACGGTGGTCGGCATCAAAATAGATTTTCTTTGGTGTCCCTTTTTCAATGATTTTCCCTGAGCGCATTACAGCGATAATATCAGAGAGCGCAAGAGCTTCCACCCTGTCGTGGGTAACATAAACCGCTGTTATCTGAAGCTCGCCGAGGAACTCCCTCAGTTCCTTTCTGGTCTCCTCCCTCAGTTTCGCATCAAGGTTTGACAGCGGCTCATCAAAAAGAATGACCTTGGGTTCTGCCACAAGGGCCCTGGCCAGGGCAACCCTCTGCT
>JADHEF010001869.1_pt1 | contig 11225 bp, 10 predicted proteins | sample 8952391 | NCBI WGS metagenome assembly JADHEF01 (sample SAMN16124439, study PRJNA663245) | bioreactor sludge metagenome | isolation source: sludge (nitrite) | place: India:Bengaluru | collected 2019-02-28
GCGCCCCTTCGGACCGCGCTCGAGACGTTGCGTGTTCAAGTGTCGTTCACACGTGAGAAGATCGAAGCGTTCTTTGGCTTCCTCGTCCTCGATCTTGCCGGTGCGTGCGTCGGTCTTGACCAGGTAAAGAGACATTTTGCCAAGCTCGAGATCACCGACATTCCTCACGGACATTCTCTGGATGAGCAGCTCGCGTACACCGCGCAGCTCGGCTGGGCAGACCCGACTTTTGGCTTTAGCGAGCGTGATCCGCGCTGTCTGGCGGCGACCTCGATCAACCCGCGCAATTCATGAACGACGCGGTTGCCCCTAGACAAACAAGGACCGACACGCTGACGGTCGAAGATTTCTTCGACACGCAGGACGTCTGCAACTTGGATGAGCTGGTTGCGGTATTGAGCCGGCGATCGGAACCTCTCGACTCAAACGCGTTTTCCATGGCGCCAGCGCAGGCGTCCACCCCTTTTCTTGGCATCTTCGTGAAAGGCGATCGTGCGGTCTTGAACTACATCGCGGAATCGGGGGATTGCGCACTGTCCCAAGGAGAACCAGCATGCGGGATGACGTCGTTCTACGAAACGAAAGCGGGCGGAACGATGGATGTTCCGACCGAAGCGATCGTGCCGATCGAGGTGGCTGTCGACGCAGCAAGAGAATTCTTTCAAACCCGGGCGCGGCCGACCTGCGTTGAATGGCTCGCGCTTTAGCGCGACGCGGGCCGATGGTGGAGGTGCAAGTTGGATGCTGGCGAGCTGCTCGAACAAGAGAAGTTCTACTGCGCGAATTGCATTGCCACTGGCGCATTCAAAGTCGAAGCTTACGAACTCTACGGCAGCGGACTGCGAATCGCCGCTGATACCAAGATCGATCCGGCAGACCTCACAGACGTCGGCCAATCATTTCTGGTGCAAATCGGCGAAAGCTTCTATGGCGGCGGCGAGGCAATCGCGCACGGAAGCTACGGCTACTTCTTCAAACGACGCGATGGAGAGCTGAAGTGGGCCGTGATGTCGCTGGATCTTGGGCCGTTCATCGGTGTCGAGCCGTGCGAGAACGGCGTCCGGTTCATTGCCAGCGACGGTTCGCGTTGGGAAATCATCGGCGACGACATCTTCGGCAGTCATGTTGTTGAAGCGGGGCGTTCAGCATGTTGATGGCTCTTGAATTCAGCGTACGGGAACCGATGTGAGCGCGATGCTGGCCGAGCGAATCTACGCGGATCTGGACAACGAGCGCGTGGAGCCTGATGTCGTCGGACTCACGCAGGCCGACTTCGTCAGGCGATTCGATGGCGCAGAGCTGAGGCTCGAAGCAGGGATGCACGTGAGTCTGTACATGGACATCATCGATGACGACGGCGAACAGTCCTACGTACTGTCATCGGGCGACGTGATCGCAAATCCATATCCGCTCAAGCCGTACAAATGGTGCTGCAAATTGACCGCGCCAATTGAATACATCGACGAGTATCTGAAACGCCGCACGCGAGTGAACACATAGATCAAGGCGCTTTCGCCCGCTCATTGGAACAGGAAATTCGCTCACCGTGAGTCAGAGCCGGGATACACAAGAATGAAACCGGATCCATGTGATACCGACGCACTTGATCACCTTCGCGACATCTTGAGTGCATGGAACGAGCATCCCGAAGCGCAATCCCAAGCAACGCTGGACGCGTTCATTTGCCACTTGAATGCTTGCGGTTGGACGAGACTTGAAGTCTATGAGTTGCTGCAACGTACCTGCAGTCCCGCGTTCGCGCAGTTTCCTCAAGGCGGACTCGCCTACGTTGCCGATGTCGAGACAGCGGTCATCGGGCACGTTGCACCCGCCGCCATCATGCGATTCTCGGACGATCCCGTAGGTGACGTCGAGCAATTGGCGCAGTACGTCAGATCGGGGATATGGCGAGCTGGCCAGAGTCGTCAAATGGCACAACCCATGGCGTACCAATACGCGAACATGCTCAATATCGCTGCGACCGAATTCAGCTTCGATGACGTCGAACGGTTCTTCCGCTCGGACGACTGTCGTTGGAAATTTCGGCCGATTATTTCCCGGTCGTCGTCGTCGACGTGTGATCTGCGCATGTCAGTGCAGTCCGGAGGCGCTCATCCGGCGGTCGGTGTTCTTTACCGGCCGGTCAACGCTGGTGGGCGTGGGTTCGATCATCTGTTCACATCGAACATGGCGGACGGCTGGGAGTCGCTGCTGGTGTCGGTTTCGGCGAACACAAATATGAGCTGTATTTCGATCCGGTACGATGAACAGAAAATTCGAGAGTTCAAGATCATCCGCGCCGGGGCCATCGTTCGTGTTGTGCAAGCGATCCGAGACGGCGACCGATGGAACTTTTTCTCCGCAGGCGAAGCACTTGGCTTTGAAGAGCAGGACCTCTACGCCAGTAGAGTGAAAAAAGACCGACTTCCGCTCGAGCTACTCGTTCGGTATTTCAGATGCTGCTCAGGCTTTGATCTATCTGACCAGAACACGTTTCGCAGTGAACGTGAGCTTCTCCAGCTAGTCGAGCAACGACGTTGATCGAGTGCCGGCGCTTCGCGCGACGGTAGTGGGTGTGCCTATTGAGTTGTCCGCTGCGCCGCGGCGTGCCGGCGCAGTGCCGAGCTGACGAGCGCCGCCGTGGATCCCAGTGCCATTTGGGCAGTATTGCGGTCGAACAATTCTCCGAGCGATGTCTCGGTGGGGTGGTGCGCCAAATTGCAGAAATCGGTTAGGGCTTGCCGCATCACCAGTTCGCGCTGAACCAAGGTGAGATCTTGCTTGGCGGTCTTGCTCGCTTGCACGGCGGCAGTTAGGTGATTCTTTTGGTCTAGCGATTTGGTCAGTGCTTCCAACGCCATACGGCATGCCGCAACGACGTCGCAGCAGTGCCCGAGAGTGAAGTGCTCCCGTGCGCGTTCCATGTGTTCACTGACAGCCGTCGAGTCCGGGATGGACTCAATCAGAGGCACCTCAAACAACATGAATTGCCCAAAGCCGGCTTCCTTGAGAGTCTTTATCCAGTCCGAAACGCTGACTGCGCAATGTACTTCTTCAAACCCGATGACGAGCGCCGCTTCCGTCCGAATCTCGGGGCGCAGCGCTATCGTCAATCTAAAGCCCTGGCCGTCTCGAATCCGCTCGATCGTCTCCATCGCCAATGGCGAAAGTTGAATCTCGAATAGGATTGAACTCGCAAATGCGTGCCGGAAAACTTGAAAAGGCTGCGGTGTTTCGGGGAAAGCCAGCCCAAGCTGAATTCCTTCAGGTCCACTCAGCGATACACGAGATGGGCCGAAGAGGACGACGGGCGGAACTGCGTTCTCCCAATTTTGCACTGCGAACTTCAGCGCAAGACGCAGCAAGTATCCGCCAGCCACGCGCGCACCATGTATGCCGGCGAACTCCGCTTCCGCAATAACCCGGTTGTTGAGGTTTATTCCCAATGAGAGCTCCTAAGATCGGACTAACTCTGATGATCCGGATATCCTCTCACTCCACCGTCACACTCTTAGCCAAATTCCGCGGCTTATCCACATCCGTCCCGCGCGCCGTCGCGGTGTGATACGCGAGCAGCTGTAGCGGCACCACGTGCAGGATGGGCGAGAGCGGGCCGTAATGCTCGGGCATGCGGATCACATGCACGCCTTCGCTCGATTCGATCTGGCCGTCGGCGTCGGCAAACACATACAGCTCGCCGCCGCGGGCGCGCACTTCCATCATGTTGCTCTTGAGCTTTTCGAGCAGCGCGTCGTTGGGCGCCACGGTCACTACCGGCATGGCCGACGTCACGAGCGCGAGCGGCCCGTGCTTGAGTTCGCCGGCGGGGTAGGCCTCGGCATGGATGTAGCTGATTTCCTTGAGCTTGAGCGCACCTTCGAGCGCGATCGGGTAATGCAGGCCGCGGCCGAGGAACAGGGCGTTTTCCTTGCGCGCAAATTGCTCGCTCCAGCCGATGATCTGCGGCTCCAGCGCCAGCACCATCTGCACCGCGGCGGGCAGGTGGCGCAGCGCGTTCATGGCCTTGGCTTCCGCCTCGGTGCTCAAGCGCCCCTTGGCTTTGGCGATCGCGTTGGCGAGCAGGTACAGCGCCACCAGCTGCGTGGTGAAGGCCTTGGTCGACGCCACGCCGATTTCGGCGCCGGCGCGGGTGAAGAATTGCAGCCCGGTCTCGCGCGCCATTGCGCTCGTGGGCACATTCACCACCGCCAGGGTGTTGGCATGGCCGAGCGCCTTGGCATGCTTGAGCGCGGCCAGGGTGTCGGCGGTTTCGCCCGATTGCGAAACCACCACCACCAGCGCCTTCGGGTTGGGCACCGATTCGCGGTAGCGGTATTCGCTCGCGATCTCGACCGAGACCGGAATCCGCGCGATCGATTCGAGCCAGTACTTGGCCGTCACGCCCGCGTAATAGCTGGTGCCGCAGGCGAGCACGAGCACGCTGTCGATGTCCTGGAACACCTTGGGCGCGGCATCGCCGAACAAGGCCGGGTCGAGCGTCTGCACGCCGTCGAGGGTGTCGGCAATCGCGCGCGGCTGCTCGAAGATTTCCTTTTGCATGAAATGCCGGTACGGCCCCAGCTCCACCGCGGCGCTATGCGCGGCCACGGTGCGCACCGGGCGGTCGGCGGGCTTGCCCGCGCGGTCGACGATCCAGGTCTTGCCCAATTGCAGGTCGACCACATCGCCGTCTTCGAGGTAGATGATCTGATCGGTCGTGCCGGCCAGCGCCAGCGCGTCGGAAGCAAGGAAGTTCTCGCCTTTGCCCACGCCCACCACCAGCGGCGAGCCTTCGCGCGCGCCCACCACGCGGTGCGGCTCCTCGCGGCTGAACACCGCAATCGCGTAGGCGCCGCGCAATTCGCGCACCGCCGTCTGCACCGCGGCGAACAAATCGCCCTGGTAGCAATGGTCGATCAGGTGGGCGATGACTTCGGTGTCGGTCTGGCTTTCAAAGCGGTAGCCCGAGGCCTTGAGGCGGGCGCGCAATTCATCATGGTTTTCGATGATGCCGTTGTGCACGAGCGCGATGCGGCCGCGTTCGGCGCTGCCGTTCGGGCCGCCCGAAAAATGCGGATGCGCGTTGGCCGTGGTCGGCGCGCCGTGGGTGGCCCAGCGGGTATGGGCGATGCCGGTGAAGGCTGCGAGTTCATTGGTCTGGGCATCGAGTTCGGCCACGCGCGACACGCTGCGCGCGCGCTTGAGTTCGCCGTCGGCATGCACGGCCACGCCGCAGGAGTCATAGCCGCGGTATTCCAGCCGGCGCAGTCCTTCGATCAGGATGGGGACGATGTTGCGTTGAGCCACTGCACCGACGATGCCGCACATGCGAATTCTCCTGTTGGGGTGTGCGGCGCATGTTAGGGGGAAGTGATCGAAATGAGATTGCGAAATCGATCACGAAATGAACGCGAATTGCGTGCTGGCACGACTTCGGAAGAAAATGAAAATCGAGCGCCAATCATTGAAAGAGGATTGCATGGCCGAGCCCGCCATTCCCCTGGATGCGATCGATCGCCGCCTGCTCAACCTGTTGCAGGACGATTGTTCGCAGACCAATCAGACCCTTGCCGAGCGCGCGCATCTGTCCGCGCCCACCTGTTTACGGCGCGTCAAGCGTTTGGTGGAGGCTGGCGTCATCGAACGCCAGATCGCGGTGGTGTCGGCGGCGCTGGCCGAAGCGGGCCTGTCCGCCATCGTCGAGATCACGCTCGACAACCAGGCCGCCGAGCGCATGGCCGACTTCGAGCGCCGGGTGTCGAGCGAGCCCGCGGTCCAGCAGTGCTACCGCGTCTCGCCGGGGCCGGATTTCGTGCTGGTGCTGCAAGTGGCCGACATGCCCGCCTATCACGCCCTCGTGCACCGCGTGTTCACGGCCGACGCCAATGTGCGCAATGTGCGCGCCTTCTTCAGCGTGCATCGCGCCAAGTTCGCGCCCAAGGTGGTGTTGTGACGCGGTGATCTGCCCCGCGTCTACTTGGCCTTCTTGGTCGGCCGCACCCAGTTTTCAAACGTGACCGCCTTGGCGCGCGCCACGGTCAGCTTGCCGGCGGGCACGGCCTTGGTCACGGTCGATCCGGCGCCGACGGTCGCGCTGGCACCGATGGTGATGGGGGCGACCAGCACCGAGTTCGAGCCGGTGTGGGCGTCGTCTTCGATCACGGTGCGGTGTTTGTTCGCGCCGTCGTAATTGGCCACGATGGTGCCGGCGCCGATGTTCACGCGCGCGCCGACGGCCGCGTCGCCCACATACGAAAGGTGGTTGGCCTTGGAGGTATTGCCCAGGGTCGAGTTCTTCACTTCCACGAAATTGCCGATGTGCACGCCATCGGCCAAGGCGGTGGTCGGGCGCAAGCGCGCAAACGGGCCGATGTTGGCCTGGGCGCCGATGCTCGCGCCGTTCAGATGACAGAACGCATCGACGACCGTGTCGGCGCCCACGCTCACATCGCGCAGCACCGCGTAGGGCCCCACGCGCACACGGTCGGCCAGTTCGACCTTGCCTTCGAACACGCAACCCACATCGATGAAGACATCGCGACCGCATTCGAGCGTGCCGCGCACATCGATGCGCGCCGGGTCGGCCAAGGCCACGCCGGCTTCGAGCAGGGCCTGCGCGAGGTTGTGCTGATGGATGCGTTCGAGCATCGCGAGCTGCACCTTGGAATTGACGCCTTCGATCTCCCAGGCATGCGCGGGCTGGGCCGAAACCACCGGCACGTCTTCGGCGACCGCGATACCGACCACATCGGTCAGGTAGTACTCGCCTTGCGCATTTTCGTTACGCAACATGCCGAGCGCGCGCTTGAGGAAGCGGGTCGGCGCCACCATGATGCCGGTGTTGATCTCTTGAATCGCGCGTTCTTCGGGCGTCGCGTCCTTGTGTTCGACGATGCGCGTGATCGCGTCGCCTTCGCGCACGATGCGGCCGTACCCGGTCGGGTCGGCGAGGTCGGCGGTCAGGATGCCGAGCTTGTCGTCGCCGGCGGCGGCCACCAGGGCTTGCAAGGTTGCGGCGCGGGTCAGCGGCACATCGCCGTACAGCACGAGGGTGGGCGCATCGTCGTCGAGCAAGGCAGTGGCTTGCGCAACCGCGTGGCCGGTGCCCAGTTGCTGTTCCTGCAGCGCGAACTGCAAGGGCAGGGTGCTGTCCTTGAACGTGGCGCGCACCGCGTCGGCGCCGTGGCCGATCACCACCACCCTGCGCGCGGCGCCGAGGCTGTGCGCGGTGTCGAGCACATGGCCGAGCAAGGGCTTGCCGGCCAGCGCGTGCAGCACCTTGGGGAGATCGGAATACATGCGCTTGCCCTTGCCGGCGGCAAGCACGACGATGTTCAGTGCGCGCGTGGTCATGGAGTGCTCTGCGATGCGAGACAAAATCTGGGGTCGATGTCGGGCGGCCGCTCGAAGCGGCGAGCCGTCTGCCATGGCGCCGCGCGGTGGAGCGCAACAGGCGTGGCGCGTCGGTGCGCAAGGCGCGCGGCAGTGTAGCACCGGGTTTTTGCGGCTTTGCGTCACCGCCGCGCTCGGGTGTGCGATCTTGCTCGGTCTGGGCGGATGCAGCGCGGCGCGCTTCGGCTACGCGCATGGCGACAGCTTCGCGCTCATCTATCTGGACCGTTATCTCGATCTGGATGCCGCGCAAAAGGCCCAGGCGCGCGCCGGTCTACAGCGCTTGTTCGCCTGGCATCGCGCGCAGGAATTGCCGCGGGTCGAGCATGAACTGGCCGGTATGCAGGCCGCGCTCGACCAGGAGGTGGGCCTGGCCCAACTCGAACGTTTGCAGGCCGCCGCCATGGCGAGCGTCGAGCGCACGGCCGAGCAGGCCTTGCCCGACCTCATCGGCTTGGCGCGTTCGTTGCGGCCCGAGCAGTTCGCGCACCTGCGGCAGGCGTTCGAGCGCGCCAATGCCGATTACCGCGACGACTACCTCGATCTGGCGCCGGCGGCCCGGCATGAGCGGCGGGTCGATCGGTTCATCGAGCGCATGGAGCCGTGGTTCGGCGGGTTCGACCGTCGCCAGCGTGCGCAGATCGGCGACTGGTTGCGCGCCGTGCCCGAAGAGCCGGCCGTGCGCGAAGCACAGCGCCGGGCGCGGCAAGACGACCTGCTGGCGCTGCTTTGGACCTTGCATCGCGCCGACCTCACCCACGACGAAGCGCGTCAAGAATTGCTCGCCTACCTCGGGCGCCTGAATTGGCAGTCCGCGGCACCCGGCGCGGCGCAAGCCCGGCAAGATCGGCAGGCCGGCATGACCGTGGTGTTGCGGGTCATCAACACCGCGACGCCGGCGCAAAAGGCCGCTGCCCGGAAACGCCTGCAAGGCTGGCGCGACGACATCGTCGCTTTGATGCGACAGTCCGCCGCATGAGCCGACGCACGGCAATGTGAGTGCACGCTTTCGATAATTCCCGTGCCGGTACTGATGGAACTTGTGCTTTGCACAAATTCACATTTCCCGTCTGTTTTACGAGGGTTTGTTCCTTGCGCTGGTGGTGAATAGGCCTAAGATTCGCGGCATCCGTGGTGCGTTGCACAACGACGCATCCACCTGCTGGTCTTTGCCATCCGCAAAGGTCAGTGCCCTCATCGAGAAAGGCACGCCATGAACACTTCGTCCACCGCCAGCACCGCGCCGGTCCGCTCCCATGTCTCGGAACTGCTGCCGCGCGCCTTGGTGAAGGAGCTGCATTCCGGCCACCACGCGAAGCTGCTCGAACACTTTCTTGAGCTGGGCGACGACGACCGCTACTTGCGCTTCGGCCGTCCGATGATGGACGAGGCGATCGCGCAATATGTCGAGCGCATCGATTGGCGCAGCAGCGCGGTGTTCGGCGTATTCGACGAAGCGCTCCAATTGATGGGGGTTGCCCATCTGGCCATCCTCGACGACGCGCCGGCCAATGCGCCGTCGCGACGGTGCGCCGAATTCGGGGTGTCGGTCCTGCCGAGCGCCCGCGGCCTGGGCCTCGGAACGCGCTTGTTCGACCGTTCCATCGTCCATGCGCGCAACGCCGCAATCGATACTTTCTACATGCAATGTCTCGCCAAAAATGCGCAAATGCTGCGAATTGCACGCAAAGCGGGCATGCGCATCGAAATCGAATACGGCGAGGCCAACGCGTATCTGATCCTGCCCCAACCTCATCTGGGCACCCATCTCGCCGAGGCCTTCGAGGAACAACTCGCCGCCTTCGATCTGCGCCTCAAAAAGGAATTGCGCGCTGCGAACGACCGCCTGGCCGGCCTGTCGCGTGCCATGCACAAGGCCGCCTGAACCACGCCGCCGTGCCCGTCGGGCGGCGGCGGCGTCGGCATTTCCGATCGCCGGCGCAACACCGGCGTGCACTTAAATTCATTTTCATGAATCGCGTTGTGGCACAAGCCGATCCCGGCTGAAAAGATTTCGCAATGCCCTTCGTCAAGTGTGGAAAAGGCCTCCCGGTTTAGCATTCGTCTCGCCCAAGTTTTCTGTACGTGGCCCGCGCGCAGTCCTCGCAGCGGGCCGCTTGCATTCGAACCGGCGGGCTCTACAACGAATCCAACCAGGGACCGAAGAAGACTGATGAAGCTCAACGACACCCCGCAAGCCCCCCTATTCAACGCCCCGGTCACCCTCGAAGCGCAGGACGTCAGCCGCGATGTGCTGCTCGAGAAATACGCCAAGCAAGGCGAACAATCGGTCGATGAAATCCGCATGCGCGTGGCCCGCGCCCTGGCCGAAATCGAACAAGACAAGGCTTACTGGACGTCGGTGTTCCACCAGACCCAGGTCGATGGTTTCATCGCGGGCGGCCGCATCAATTCCGCCGCCGGCACCGACCTGCAAGCGACGCTGATCAATTGCTTCGTGCAGCCGGTGGCCGATTCGGTCTCGGGCCTGCGCAATGGCAAGCCGGGCATTTATTTCGCGCTCCAGCAAGCGGCGGAGACCATGCGCCGCGGCGGCGGCGTCGGCTACGACTTTTCGCAGATCCGCCCCAAGGGCGCGTTCGTCAAAGGTACGCAAAGCGCGGCCAGCGGGCCGGTCTCGTATATGCGCGTGTTCGACCAAAGCTGCAGCACGGTCGAAAGCGCGGGTGCGCGCCGCGGCGCCCAGATGGGCGTGCTGCGCGTCGACCACCCCGATGTGATCGAATTCATCCATGCCAAGCGCGACGGTTCGCTCAAGAACTTCAACATGAGCGTGGGCGTCACCGACGACTTCATGCGCGCGGTCGACGGCGACGGCGATTGGGATTTGGTGCACCAAGCCGAGCCTGGTGAAGCCTTTCCGAGCGCCGCGCGCCGCGACGACGGTTTGTGGACCTACCGCACCGTGCGTGCGCGCGATGTCTGGGCCCAGATCATGGAGAGCACCTACAACCATGCCGAACCCGGCGTGCTCTTTCTCGACCGCATCAATACCGACAACAACCTTTGGTACGCCGAGAAGATCGAGAGTACCAATCCGTGCGTGACGGCCGACACCTGGGTTCTGACCGGCGACGGTCCGCGCCTGGTGCGCGACCTGATCGGCGTTGCGCATGCGCTGGCCGTCGATGGCGAGTTGTATCCGTCGCAATCGGCAGGCTTCTTCTTCACCGGGGTCAAGCCCGTGGTGGCATTGCGCACCCGCGAAGGCCATGCGCTCAAACTGACCGCCGACCACAAGGTGCTGCGTGCGAAGAGCCTCACGCGGTATGCGCGCGAAACCGAATGGGTGGCGGCCGGTGAATTGCGCGCGGGCGACCAGATCGTGCTGCACAACCAGCGTCAATTGTCGGGCTGGCCGGGCGCGGGCACCGAGGCCGAAGGCCAGTTGCTCGGCTTCTTGCTCGGCGACGGCACCCTGAAGGACGAGAAGGCGGTGTTGTCGGTGTTTGCGCCGCGCGCCGCGGTGGTTGGCGCCGAAGCCTTGCCGAGCACCGGCAGCCGCGCGCTGATGGATGCGCTCGAAATCGCGGCCCGCGCGAGCGTGCCTTTGCGCGCCGATTTTGCCGGCTGGCAAAAAGTGGCCGGCCGCAGCGAATGGCGCCTGGCCAGCACCGGGCTGCGCGATCTTGCGCATCGCTATGGCATGGCCGACGGCAAATGCGTTGGCGCCGAAGTCGAGGCCGCGTCGTCGGCGTTCTACCGCGGCTTCCTGCGTGGCTTGTTCGATGCCGACGGCAGCGTGCAAGGCACGCATGAAAAAGGCGTGTCGGTGCGGCTCGCGCAATCGAATCGCGCCACGCTCGAAGCGG
>JADHEF010001872.1_pt1 | contig 11204 bp, 17 predicted proteins | sample 8952391 | NCBI WGS metagenome assembly JADHEF01 (sample SAMN16124439, study PRJNA663245) | bioreactor sludge metagenome | isolation source: sludge (nitrite) | place: India:Bengaluru | collected 2019-02-28
GCTTAAATGCAAAATACAGAGATCGTGAAGTATCAGAGCAAAACGGTCTAAATTTTAAAGTTATGGGTCGTCAGTTTTGGCGAGCTGGGTAACACTTTACCCAGACAAGTTTATTGGCTTATATGGAAAAATTTAAAAAGCAAGTCACCTATGACTTGGGAATATTATGAATGCAAACAATTGAAATAAATTCCCGCAAGATCAGCCATGTGCTTTATCAGCACTACTTGTTGACAGTAGTGCTTAAGACCGGTGAAAGGTTTCTTTATCGCCTTCTTGAATCAAGTACATTTACTAAATTTATAGAAGCAGCTGATAGAGACAAATTCTATAAAACTGAAATTGAAGCGAATAAAAAGTTTAGGCGTATTCAGCTTTTTATTTAGTTGAAGTGGAATTGGGTCAGTAAGGTTGTTGGGTTATATCAGGATGTTTAATTTTTATACATTTTATTCAAAATAAGGGGGAAATTATGAACCAACTACCATTAAATGTTGATAATAATTTAGAAGATAAGACTATTAAATTTCAAGTAGATGGAAAAATTCTTAATGAACTTTCTAAGCAAGTTACTAGTCATATATTTGCTTTAGGCGAACTCATTAAAAATAGTTATGATGCTCAAGCAACACATATAAAAATTACCTTAAATTTAAAAGAAAATTTATTAATTATTGATGATAATGGTATTGGAATAAGTAAAGAAAATATTCAATCTATATTACATATAGCAAAAAGCAATAAAGAATATGCAAAAAAAATTACATTTTATTCAAATGGAAAGGTCATTAACCGCTTTACTCAAGGCTCAAAAGGGTTAGGTTTATTTAGTGCATTTAAGTTTGGAAACATTGTTAACTGGGATACAAAATGTGAAAATAGTGACCCATATACTCTAACTGTAAATAAAGAACAGGTTATAAAGTTATCAAATATTAATAGTGCTACATATCAACTAGAAACAGGAAAAAGAGAAAATAGAGGGACTACTATTACGATAGAACTAGACAACTATGATAAAGAAATCGAATATACTTATAATCATTTAAAAAATCAGATCAATACAAAGCGATTAGTAAATTTCTTTCTTGATGACTCTTTGATGATAGACTTCAACTTAATAAAAAAGGATGGAAGTATTGAAAATAAATTCCCGATAAAAACAATTCAAAAGGAAGAATTAGAAACAGAAATTCTTAAGAAAAATTTGTTTAAAATAAATTTTTCTAACCTAGAAGACAATATTAACTTCTTTTACAAAAATAATAAAAAACCATTTAAAAGTTTTTCTTATAATTTAAGAAATAAGCTCTATACAATCAAATTTACTATTTATGCTTTTAGTTTTAAGTCAGGTGAGAAAAAACTTATAAATTCATTATTCTTAAACTCTAGAAATGACTTAACACCTTTAATTTATATTAATGGTACCTTATTCAACAATGACAATATCTTCGACCCATCAATAACTCGAAAAATAAAAAGTAGTAAATCTCTGTCTCAACTTGTAGGATTTATAGAAATCACATGCACACATCCAGACCTTCAATTTAATAATGAACGAACAGATTTAGTTTTTAATTCATTTAATGAAAATTTAAAAGAAGATATTAAAAATATAAATATCTTTATACAAGAAAAAGGGAAATATCTTGAAAAGAACTTATCTTCCTTTGTAAAAGAAAATGAAGATAATGAGCCTGAAGAATCTGATGTTACTCATCAACCTGAAGAATCTGATGTTACCCATCAACCTGTAGAATCTGATGTTACCCATCAACCTGAAGAATCTGATGTTACCCATCAACCTGTAGAATCTGATGTTACCCATCAACCTGAAGAATCTGATGTTACCCATCAACCTGTAGAATCTGATGTTACCAATCAGCCTGAAGAATCTGATGTTACTCATCAACCTGAAGAATCTAATGTTGAAAAACTGATTGAAGCTAGTTTTAAACCATTCATACAGCTACATCAGAAAGAGAAAATCATTAAAATTATAGATCAGTCTGAAATTATTGATCTCAAAGATTTTTTTCATAAAGCAAAAGATAGTAAAGGCAATAATGTAAGTATTGCTCAAGTAAAAATGAGCATTGATGGTAAAATTTTAACCTCAACACTCATACCATCAATTGATCAATCCAAGAATCTTCAAATAAAATTTTTTTTCATAGATGTAAACATTAAAGATCACAATGGGGATGACTTTATTTGTAGTGAAACTCTAATACTAAAATTTGTAAAGAAAAGCGTATCTTTTACTCCGGATACGAACCATGATGAGCCACAATTAATTGAGCCAATAGGCTATAAACAATATCAAATTAAGCTAGAAGGCGTTGATAGACTAATACAACAGATCAATAAACTTTATAATAAACACAATGAGTTCGACATGTGTATTGCATCTGCGATTCGTCTAGTTTTTGACTTAACAACTTATCGGTATCAGCAATTTCATCCAGAACAAACATATAAAAATAGTGGTTTAGAATCACAGGTGGAAGAAATTATTGGGAAAATTAAATCAGATCAAAGGCATTTTACTGCAGTTACCGCACTATTTGATGCAAGAAATAAAGTATCAAAAAATATATTCGATCCTGGACTTTTTTCCAAAAAAGTAGGAGTATCCAACTTGGGTTCACACACTGGTTCAAGCCATCTTTCTGTAGATACAATAAAAGATATCGCGAAGTATGCAGGATATTACGCCCAGCTTGTTGATGCACATTGTAAAGTTAAGGGGGTAATTGAAAAGTGAGTGACATTTCATTTAGTAATTATAGAAAAAATGATATTCATGGGGTTAGCTTATATCCAGCAACAATGATTGCACCTGTTCAGCATAAAATTATGGCTGACATCTTCAATGAGAACATTATTAATTCTGTCTATGATCCTTACCATGGATCAGGGACAGCTTTATTTGAAGCTGCAAAGCTTGATCTAAATTGTCATATTATTGGATGTGATATCAATCCATTAGCCCACTTAATAACCTTTAGTAAGTTAAAAGGTGTAACTAAAAAAATTATCGATGATATTCAACTTCTTTCATTCCAAATAAAAAACGCACCTGAATATAATTTTGAATTTTATAATATTTACAAATGGTTCAGGCCAGACATTATATGTTCATTAAAAAAAATTAGATGGGCAATTACTCAAATTTCAAGTAAAAGAAATCGATCTTTTTTTTGGATTGTATTTGCAAATGTTATTAGAAAATATAGTAATAGCCGATCATCTACATACAAACTTCATATTAAAGATATAGTTGATATTAATAAACTTCAGAATAATGTTATTCAAGACTTTATGAGTCAGGTTGAAAAAAATTATCCCAAATTTACTATAAAAGCACCTAATGTGACTCTTTTTAAAGGTGATATTTTAAAAGTTTCTCATAAGCTAGGGGATAAGAGTATTGACTTAACTATCACATCCCCTCCTTATGGTGATAATGGAACGACTGTACCTTATGGGCAATTTTCATCATTACCTTTATTCTGGATAGATTCTAAAGACTTGCAATTAGAAGGTTGGGAATTATTAAATTATTCAAAAATTGATAAAATGAGTCTTGGAGGAGATAATCGAAATAGTTTATCTGATTTTGGTAATAAATTATTAAAACCTTATTTAGTGAAGATTTCGGAAGCTAAACAACAAAAGGTTATTAATTTTTTTGCTGACTATTTTATTTCTCTAGATGATATATGCCGTGTTACTAATAAATATATAGTAATGACTTTGGGTAACCGTACTGTTGATAGAGTAAATATAAACCTTACTGATATAACTTCTACTTATTTGGAGTCAAAAGGCTTTAAACTTTTAGATACTCTAAGTAGAAATATCCCTGTAAAAAGGATTCCTAAGTTAACTTCTAAGGTGAACAATGAGTCTGTATCATCCATGAATGAAGAATTTGTGATTATACATAGTAGACTATAAACAATTTACCCACCCCAGCGGTGGGTTTTCTTTTCCTATTTTCCGCTTATAATTCATCCACCAATAACAACAAAACCAAACCATGAAAACAAAAATCCTAACCACCCTATTTCTCGCCATTGCTATCACCGGCTGCCAAAAGGAACCAGATCAATCAGCATCTACTGGCATACCTGATCCAGTAGCAAAAGCACAATTTGAGAAGTCGGATGCAATCATCAATACCCACCTGGACAAGTTAGATAGTGCTGAGACACTACAAGCGGAAAGAATTCAGATACTCTGTAATGACTACCCTACTGAATACAAAACCAATTACATGCTGGCCTTGCTTAAGTTGTCACCCACTGAATATACGCGGGCACAACTGTTGAAGGATCTGGACATAGCTTTGGACTACTATAAGAAAAAAGACAATATCAAATGCTGAAAGATTCGCATGTGATTTGCAGGAGATTATTATGGAAAGAATTGTTATCGCGGTAATTATGTTTATTATCCTGATATTGTTGATCGTTCTTTATTTCAAGAATAAATAACAAACATGGTTATTTATAAAGCAAACCTAAACAATAATGTCATCTTATGAGTCTATCTTCACACCCTAATACTAAGGATAGTATTCGATCGCACAGACCCACTTCGGTGGGTTTCTTATTTCTGAAACACTACCCTGTTATTTTTTTACTCAAGATCTCATACGAAGACGGGATCTGTAATGACTAAGCAAGGCCTATCTCACCCACTTTACGTGGGTTTTCTTTTGTCTATTAAAACATAAAAGTTTCCAAGAATAAAAATAAGTTTCTTTTAATAAACTTTATTGTTGACTTTAAAGTTTCCTTTGGTAAACTAAATCATGTAAACAAACAAAAGCCCCAGCGTTGCTACAACAACCTGAGGCCAGACCCACAACTTACCTGTGAGTGAGATAAGTATGAATCAAAACCCTTCCCATAGTCAAACCCCAGAGTTTGGCCACATCCCATCTACAGGGATTCTTTACCAGCATCCGCCTTCTAGTGAGCAGATTGCTCAGGTGAACCGTCGCAATAAGCTCAAGGCAGATTTTAAGGATTTTATCCTGTTCACCATCTTTGCTTTCTGTGCTTGGTTGCTAATCAGCATTCTTTTAACTGTGTTTTTTGGGGCTAACTAATGAGTCGTTTAACTAAAGATTTACGTGAGCGTATGGCTCGTTGTGTCTTGAATAATGCATTTGAAGCAAAGGAAAAAGAAGCTGATAAAAATCTTCGAATTGCTGGTGACAAGATTCATGCCGACATTTATGGCGCTCACTTGAAAGCCATGCAGAGCCTTCCTAAAGATTGGCTGCCAATGGGCTGGTATGTGCGAGTAGCTATTGCTGGTCAAGACCATGAAGTTTATTTCAGCGAAAAGCGAATTATTGGCGACGACCATCATTATCACCGCCCTAAACTTTACGTTGGTGATGAGTCCGTTTGCCTTGAATACCTAAAAGCAATTGATGTTCGCGATAGCGTAAAAAAGCAACGCCAAGCAATGGAGCGCGAAGTAAACGCCATTCTACATAGTGTTCAGACATTCAAGAAGTTGTGGGAAGTTTGGCCAGCATCCAAATCATTACTCGAAAAGTTTGTATCTAAGCCAACTGTAGCAATGTTGCCTGCTATTCAGTTTGACAAAGTGAATGCTGCTTTAGGTCTTCCAGTTGATGAGGTGCCAGCATGAACGCTCAAACTAAACCTGAATTGTTTGCTCCGTGCTTTCCAATTGCAAATATCGACCTAGTGAAAATTGAATTGGCTCGACTGGATGTGTTGGTTGATCAAGTTGCGGCTGACCTTGTGAATTTATCGAATTCTGACACCTTCTCAACCATTAATGGCAATTGGATTCACATTGAATTCAGTGGCCGTGGTAGTGAGCAGATTGAATTGCATCTCTCAAACCAGTATCGAGATAAAACACGGATTGCCTATCAAACAGATGTGTTGACTCGCTTAAACAAAATCAAAAGCTACATCCTAGAAGAAGCGGCTTAGCCCATCGGGAGAATAACAATGAATATGCAAGTAAATGATGGCGCTATTCATACTGGAATGATTGATGATTTGGTCAACATTCAGCATGAGTTGAAAGCTCCGAAAGATAAATTTAATAGCTTTGGTAAATACCATTACCGTTCATGTGAATCGATTTTAGAAGCCGTAAAACCACTTTTAAAGAAGTACAACTGCACATTGGTTTTACTGGATCAATCAAAAGAGTTATGCGGGATTCCAGTGGTAACTGCTATTGCCAAGTTCACTGACAGCAAAGGCAAAGAAACTATTGTTCAAGCCGAGGCTGGTGTTGAGATCAATAAAAAAGGCATGGATGTAGCCCAGACTTTTGGTGCTTCAAGCTCTTATGCTCGTAAATATGCATTAAATGGTTTGTTTTTGATTGATGATTCAAAAGATGCTGATTCGGATGAGTTTCATCATCAACACCAAAATCAAGCAGCAAAACAAAACAACAATCAGCCATCAGGCGCAACCGAAGCTGAATTGCAGACTGCCTTAAGAGATATTGCAAATGCTCAAGCTAAAAGCGATTTAGCTAAGCCTTACAACTACTTCAAAAACACTCAATTTGCTCAACAGGTAAATAATGCCTGTAAAGCAAAAATGGACCAGATGGGGTGGCAATAATGACAGTTTTAAAAACTTTCACCGCCCCTAGCTCATTAGATCTAATCCTTATTGATTTCGAAATGGCTAAAAATGGTCTGAATAAAGTGGTTCTGGTGAATGGCGTCCCGACAGATGCCACTCACTACGACACATACGGTGGGATGACTACTCACCATCGTATAGATGCAAGAGGCTCATTCTATTCAGATGGTGTTAATTGGGTTCGGCACCACAAAGGATTTGAGCCTTGGACTGTGACCAAGATCGGTCACTTTGAGCCACCTAGAACGAATGGCCCTAATCTTCTTAAGGCTGTTATTCAGGATCAATCACAACGCGAAGTCGAGTACTACCGCAAAGGCTCAAAATGGGTGGGTGACTAATGAAAAAATTAACTCGCGTCCACCCACTCATGAGTGAAGCCTTCATTATCTGGCTTGTCAGCATTGGCTACAGAGGAGTGACAAATGCATCGGGTGTTTTGTTCTACTGCGAAGCGTCTGGAAAGAATTTCCCGCGCAACGTGATGATTATGGCGAATGGTCGATTGAATAAACCAGCGACCCAGTTGTTTGAAGAATTTAAAAAATACAATCCTTTTGGTGAGGTGGCGTGATGGAAGTTAAAGAAGTACGCACACACCACATACCTGCACAAGATGGTGTTGATCCAATTGATGTGTTTATTGTCTGGTATGGCGAATGCAAGTCCCAAATCACCATTCGCTGCTGGGATCATGCTTGGACTGGATACCGTGGTGGGCATCATTACGAGCAAGCAGAAAAATACATTACTGAATGTATTGATGAAGGGATGACCGAACATCTTGTTCGATTGTTTTCTCGAACACGTAGCCCTAGAGAAATTAAATGGCTGACTGAAATTATTGGAAGTATTCACAAGTATTTAAAAAGCATTGAGGTGGCGTGATGGGATTAACAAATAAACAGCGTGTTAAGCGTACTAAGAAAGCTAAATCAAGCGGATTTTTCTCACACGTTAGCTTATCCACAGCTCGTTTTTATTACTTGAGTGGTGATGGGGTTGTTTATCGGGATGATGTGTATCGTAATTGCCTGCGCCCTGCTCATCTCAGTGTAGAGCAACTGCTTGGCAACCCAAATGTATTAACTCGTTCTGAGTTTAAAGAATGGCTTGATAGTAGAAAGGTGGCGTGATGGAAAATCCAGAAAAAATTGAAATTGAAGGTTTGAAAACAATTCATAAGCTCTGCAAATTTGGCGCAGATCACAATATGGAAGGCTGCACATTTACTGAAATTGTTGAGCGTATGTTTGATGATCTAGCCAAAGCCCAAGCGGTGCCGGAATGCAAATGGACGCAAAATGAGGATGGTTATTTTGATGCTTCATGTGGCCAAAGCTTTGTGTTTTCTGAACCAGAAGATAAGCCAAGCTGCCATGAATTTACTCATTGTTGTTTTTGTGGTGGGAAGTTGGTTGAAGCACAGGAGCCAGCCAATGACTAATTTATCCCACCCATTGATCCGGTACCATGGTGGAAAATTCCGTTTAGCTCACTGGGTTATTGCTCAAATGCCAAATCATGTTTGCTATACCGAGGCATTTGGCGGAGCAGCTGGAGTTTTACTGCAGAAGCCAAGAGCGTACGCTGAAGTTTATAACGACCTTGATGGTGAAATTGTAAATCTATTTAAGGTACTACGAGATCCAGAGCAACGTGACCAGTTAATTGAACAACTTGTCTTAACGCCTTATAGCCGCGAAGAATTTGAAAATGCTTGGAGTGTGGCCACAACTGAAGTGGAACAAGCAAGACGAACAATTATTCGGGCACAAATGGGTTTTGGTTCTGCAGGTGCAACAAAAGGTATTACCGGTTTTCGCATCGATACCAAACGTCAATATGGTACAGCTCAATCATTATGGGCTGACTACCCTGAACACCTTGGTTTTATTGGCCAGCGCTTGAGTGGTGTCTTAATTGAAAACCGCCCGGCAATTCAGGTGATTAAGGACCATGATGCACCAACCACTTTGCATTATGTAGATCCTCCTTATGTCCATGACACACGTTATTCAGGTGCTAAAACCGGGCGTATTTATCGCCATGAAATGAATGATAAGGATCATCTGGATCTGTTGAGCAATTTACTCGAGCTAGAAGGAATGGTCATGCTTTCTGGCTACCCAAGTGACTTATATGCCGATGTATTAAAAGACTGGAAGCGCGTCGATACCAAAGCTCGCATTTCATCTTATCGCGGTACTGATACACGCATTGAGTGTTTATGGATAAATCCAGCTGCTCAACAACATGACTTATTTGGAGCGATTGCATGATTGAAAAACCTGTGTTGAATATTGGCGATATGATCAAAGCCAAATTTGAAAATTTTCTGGGTCAAGAGATTGTGGTGACTGGTACTGTTCGACGCATTGATGGGCCATCAACAATCGTTGGTAATGATCTTGTTGATGGTGTTCCATTTTTTGTGAGCATGGATGAGATTCTGGAAATTAATCATGAGCCGATTTTATTTGGTTCGATTGTGCAAAGTTTGCGGGAGGTTCCATGAGCTTAATTGAAAAGTTAGGTGGATATGAGAAGGCTAAAGAAGCTCTAATAGCAGAGCAAAGAAGCAAAAATATAGACCCAGTCATTTACATCAATGGTGATGAGGTTTTGATAGATGCTATTGATGATGCCCTTTTAGATTACCGCCGCCAGCACAATATTTTTGAGGTTGGGGATAAGGTGGTTCATCCTAAATTTAGCAATATGAAGATATATGAAATTTGCGAAATAAGCGGCGATCTATTTACAGTTTTCTATGACAGAAAATCACATTCGTTTAAAACCGATGTTCGCCATGCCACAGACGAAGAAATAAAAGCAGGTAAAAGATTGGAGGTGGATTATGAAAATTAAGCTTACAGAAATGTCGCAACAAGACAAAGATATGCGTCTAAACCGCTTCCTTGCTGCACCAGATCAACAGTTGTTTCCACAGGAAGATATTGCGATTTACCTATCCTGCTCCATCCATACCTTGCAGCGTTTACGCTGTGTTGGTGGTGGGATTCCCTATACAAAGGTTGGTCGCTGCGTATCCTATAAAAAAGCAGATGTTTTGAACTACCAGCAAAGACAAACAGTAATGAATACTGCTCAACTTGCCTCTTAATCGAAGCAGTTGAGCTTACCCTGATAGACGGCTTCAATGTCATTCATTGCAAGCCGTAATTTTTTTAGAGATACCTGAACATAGCCGCCAGTCACATCATTTTTAGCGCCGGATCTGTGGTTAAGTAGTCGCTTGATGGTGTATGGACCATAGTCAAGGTTATTACAAATAGTCGCAAAAGTTCGGCGTAAATCATGCAATGATATTTGTATCCCTGTTTGCTCTCCAATGGTTCTTAAAAGACCTTCTGCACCCGAAATATGCTTTGCTTCTGAACCCATATTAGATCCTGGGAAAACATATTCATTTCTACGCAATTCATAACGCTGCTTGATGATCTCAAAAAGATGGTCGCCCATTGGTAGTAAATGGTCATCACCGTTTTTAGGGTCCTTAAATACAAATAACCCCTTCTCAATGTCTACATTTTCCCATTTCAAGGTTTGTGCTTCGTTTCTTCTGCAGCCTGTATACATGATAAATAGTACCAAATCTCTAACAGCATTCTTTGAAGAATCATCATACAAAGAGCGCTCAGTGAAGTAGTTTAGGACCGCATTGTAAAAGGTGTGGATGTTGCTTTCATCTAGATGCCGGGTACGCGTTTTGGTTTTATTCCATCCCCGCTTTGCCGGTATTACATCAACTGGATTATGTTTGAGGATTGGATTTTCATCTGTAGAGCAATGTACTTGAGCAAACCTCCAGATAGACCCAAACATTTTTAAAGTTAGATTAGCTTGTGTTGGGCTATATTCAGTCAGCTTAATAAACCGGTCAAATACATCCTTTTTACTGATTTCAAAGATAAGCTTATCTTTCCAGTCTGAAAGAAATTTGTCGATACAGTGGTTATAAGTAGAAATGGAAAGTGGTTTTAATTTTCTTTGTTTTAGGTATAGGTTAAATGCTTGGCTAAATGTCATAGCATCATTTAAGACATCTTTCTTTTTCTCAAAAACACCATTAGAAATATCAGCCAAAACAGACTGAGCCTTTTTTCTGGCTTCTGCAGGTGTAATTTCATTAGCCTTACCTAAAGTCAGTCGGAACAATTTCCCTTCGTGTCTTCGTTCAACAATATAAGATTTACTTTTTGTTGTTACCCGAACAGCAAAACCTATTAAATCAGAATCACGATAGATGGCTTGCCCTTTTTCAGTCAATGCAATAGCATCAACATTAGACTTGTTGAGTTTCATTTCAGGATTAATCTACAAATTCGACACTTGCATTTTAATCCTGAAATTACTCAACAGTCTACATATAGTCTACACAGCTATTTTTCATATAGATAAAAACAACAAGAACTAATTAAATAACAATAACTTATCAACTTTATAAATTTCATACTATTAGAAGCGCCAGTTATAGAACACGTCGATCGCACGTTCTAGCGATTGGCTCGC
>JADHEF010001873.1_pt1 | contig 11186 bp, 5 predicted proteins | sample 8952391 | NCBI WGS metagenome assembly JADHEF01 (sample SAMN16124439, study PRJNA663245) | bioreactor sludge metagenome | isolation source: sludge (nitrite) | place: India:Bengaluru | collected 2019-02-28
AGACCATCGTGCTCACCATCGGCGCGCTGCTCATCGCGTGGCTCGGCTTCACCCATGTCACCCCGGAGATGATCCAGGCAAAGGTTGCCCCGGACTGGGGCAGCCTCATGCCCGTGTGGCGCTTCGACTCCCCGGACGGATCCGCCGAGTACGAGCTGTTCGGCCTGCTCCTGATGATTTGGGTGGTGAAGGGAACGCTCCTGTCCTTCTCCGGCCCGGAGCAGCTTTACGACTTCCAGCGGTTCCTCGCCGCGAAGTCGCCCCGGGACGCGCAGAAGCTCGGCGCGCTCTGGGGCGTCATCCACACGGTGCGCTGGCCCATGGCCATGGGCCTGGCCGTCATGGGCATCACCGGGCTCGCCCAGACCGGCGACCCGGAGAAGGTGCTTCCCTCGGTGATCCAGACCATGCTGCCCACGGGCGTGCGCGGCGTCGTGCTCGCGGCGCTGCTCTCCGGCTTCCTCGCCACCTTCAACTCGACGGTGAACGGCGGCGCGAGCTACATCGTCAAGGACATCTACCACAAGTACCTGCACCCCGGCGCGACCCAGCGCCAGCTCATCCTCGCCAGCTACGCCTCCTCGGCGCTGCTGGTGCTCATGGGCATCGCCGTCAGCTTCGCCGCCTCCTCCATCAACCAGATGTTCACCTGGATCATGGGCACGCTGGGCGCGGGCGTGCTCCTGCCCAATGTGCTCCGCTGGTACTGGTGGCGCGTCAACGGCTGGGGCTACGCGGCGGGCGCCTTCTCCGGCATGGCCCTGTCGCTGGTGCAGGCGCTGGTGCCCCAGTTCAACGCCCAGCCCCTCCACGTGACCTTCCCCGTCATCGCGCTGGCGGTGCTCGTCATCACCGTCGCGGTGAGCTTCCTCACCCCGCCCACCGACCCGGCGGCGCTGGAAAAGTTCTACCGCGCCGTCCGGCCCTCCGGCTGGTGGGGGCCCGTGGCGCGAAAAACGGGGCTGGCCCCCGCCGTGCGCGCCGAGTTCCGCAATGACATGATGAACGTGCTCATCGGCATCCCCTGGCTCGCCGCCATGTGGCTCTGCCCCGTCTACCTCGTGCTCCACCGCTTCGCCGAGGCCGGCACCGCCTTCGCCGTCACCGCCGCCCTCAGCGTGGTCCTGTGGAAAACATGGTACCAGCGCCTCACGGAGGAGTGAGGCGGAAGGCACGGCTTATTTCGGCGCTTCCGGGATGGCGGAAAGCACAATGCCGCTGATCGGTTCCGAACCCACCATAATCGGTGTGAGGGGGGACGCGTTCACGACATACCCGGTATGCATTCGGTTCGGAATGTGGGTGCATACGGCGAGTGTGACAGGGCCGGACTGCACGTTTTCGATCTGAAAAGTCCCATCCTGCCTGATTACGCCAGCCCCAATCCTTCTCGGGTCCATCAGGGAAAGGGGTTCCGCATCCAGTTCTTTCCGGTCAATCGTCCCGTAAAGCAGAAAAACCCTTATAAATTCAGTCATTTCAAACCCGGTAACTTTTCCTGATATTGTCACCCCCGGCACTATGTCGAAAATCTGGCGGGCGGGCTGGTCTTTCGACAGCACAAACTCATGGCCGGAGGATTTGCGCTTTTCCACCAGACAGGAGGCCACCGCCCTGCCGGCGGGCAGGCCGGTGAAGGAAAAGGAGCCGTCCTCCCGGCCGCGAAGCACAAAGGATTCCCTGTCACCCGCCTTTGTGGTCACGGAAAGAAAAAGAGTCCCCCAAGCGGGCGCGCCAAACAGGCGCGATTCCCCCTCCAGCCTGCACTCCCCGGGCTCAAAGGCGACGTCAAAGGTGGTTGTCTTTTCCGGTTCAATTATCACTTTTCTTTCCAAGTACCTTCTTTGGGGAAAATCGGGGGATTCGGGCGTGCTTATTGAAAGAACCTGTTCCCCGGTGTCGACGGCGTCTATGGTGTAACGGCCCTGCGTGTCCGTCTGCGCGTCGCCCATGCCGTTGTGCAAAAAGCCCACGGAAGCGTCGCACACCGGCTTCCCGGCAATGGTCACCCTTCCGGCAATGCTTCCCGGCTTGTTCAGCGTGATTTTTACCTTTGCCGTTTTTCCCTGTTTCACCTCCACCACCGGGGCCGATTTTGAATAGAGTTCATGGAACACTTCCAGCGTTGTTTTGCCCGAACCAACACGGGCGAAGGAGAATCTTCCCTTGTTGTCCGTTTTGGCGGAAAGCCCGTTCTGGTGGGTTGGATCCGGCGCAATCTTCACCTCCGCGCCCGCAACAGGCCTGCCGCCGGTGTCGCGCACCACCCCCCGGATGCCCCCCTCCCTTTTTAACCGCATGGAAACCAGGTTTCCCCTGTCCGGCCAGATCCTTTGCACGCCGGAGGCGGGGAGGTATCCGGGCGCGGTGACCTTCACCTTCCAGTCACTGGGCGACAGTGTCCTGCGGAAGACCCCGTCTTCGGCCCGCACCCTTGTGTTCCTGCCGGGAAAACTCCCCCGCCACACCTCATCCTGGGCGACCCGTTCCAGGTTCAGCACATACTCTTTCACCGGTTTTCCCGTGGCGTCATCCCGCACCTTAAAGACGGCCTCCGGCGCTTTTTTTAGCGTAAAATCCAAGTGGCCCGAAGCCGTTCCGGGGCAGGCCACGGCCTGTTCCGCATAGCCCTCGGCGTACACCCCCAGCCTCAGCAAACTGTCCGGCGTGCCTTTAAGGAGGTCCAGGCGGAAGTCGCCGTTCTCGTCGGTGTTGGCCTCCACCCGCCCGCCCCCCACGGGGGAACGCCCCAGGACATAGGCCCGCACCGGTTTCCCTTCCGTGTCAACCACCCGGCCTGAAATCCATACCATCTCACCCGGCTTGTTTTCCTGCGGTTCTCCGGCGGCCTGTGCCGTTCCCGCCGCATGGGGATAGGTGAGCGTCGCATTGTCCATGCGCTCCCCCTCCTTCACGGAAACCGGTATGTCAATTTCCGGCTGGTCATTCGTCCTATGCCGGTAATCCAAACCCACCCTGAACAGGTACTCCCCGCACATGATGTCTTTTGTGTCGAAGCGCCCCGATTTGTCCACCTCAACCCTTTTCTCATCGGTTCCAAGAATTATTGCCAGTTCAGCCCCGGCGAGGGGGTTCCCGTCCGCACCCACCACCGTTCCCCCCACCCTGGCGGGACGGTACACGGTGAGGGCGCACGGTTCGCCGGGGGCGTTTTCCGTGGCGGGAACGGCGGCACACGGCACAGGCGGGGAGGAACACCCCCCGCCCGCCGCACCCAGAAACGCCTCCGGTCTTTGAAGGTCCCGGATTACAAAACTTCCCTCCCGACCGGTCACGGCAAGGGGGTATGGGGGCTCGCCGAAGGATCTGTATTCCCCCACCATGGCTCCAGGCACCGGTTTTCCGGAGGAGTCGGTGACGGTGCCCGCAACCCGGTAGGCGGGGGCCGCCTGGAACTCAACACGCTTCAGCGTCTTTCCGGCACGCAACTCGACACCACGGTTTGTGGCAGAATCATCCACAAACACGGGGGATGCCATCTGATAACCCTGGCCGGGCATCAGGGCCACTTCCAACTCGCCTGCGGGCAGGCCCGTGATTCGGTACTGTCCCCCCGCGTCGGTGATTGCGGAATAGGCGGGCAGTATTTTTACGTCGTTGTAATTGTCGGGCGCGGCTGTGACCGTGACGGTTACATTGGCCAGTCCCCGCGCGAAATCCTCGTCCAGATAAACGCCGCCCTCAACACATCCCCCCCCGTTCACCCGCACCTCCATTTTTTTGGCATGCCCGCCCGGCTCCAACTCAAACAGGCAATCCCCGGAGGCGCCCGCGACGGTTTTGTCCCGCACACACAGCGCCCATGCGCCGGGGGGAACCCTCCTGAAGGTGAACCTTCCGCCGCCGCCGGACACGGTGGTCAGGATTTCCGGATCGGGCGCGGCGTCCAGCGTTTCCGCGCGGCTGAGGGGCCGCGCCAGCAGCAGGGTCACCTTCGCCGCCGCCCTGCCCGTTGCGGCATGCACCACCCGCCCGGAAACGCGCCCCGGCTTTTCCCCGGCCGCCCCTCCGAATGCCGCCCCCGCCGCCAGCAGAACAAACCCAAGCAACAGGCACATGCCGCGCGCGCGCATATTCTCACCCCTCCACGGATTGGTGTTGTTGTGACGCTATTTGGCCGGAACGCCGTCGCTGATCCAGTCATAGGTGGCGACACTCCCGCCGTCGGCCAGCCGGATGCCCCGCGCCGAGCAGGGCATGCCCTGCTCCATGCCGCTCTGGATGGTGTTGATGCCGGTGACACCCAGGGCGCGGACCGGCCTGACCTCGCCCGGATCGGACAGGCCGTTGCCGTTGCCGTCGCGCCATGCCGCAATCCCGTCGAGCTCGCGCCCCTCCAGCCAGCCGTTGCCGTTGTCGTCCAGCGCGGCCAGCGCCTTGTAGCCGTTTTTCCAGAACATCCACCAGGTCACCCCGCCGAACAACTGGCGGCCCGAGGTGATGACCCCCGTTCCCCCGGGATCCCACGCCAGAATCCACGTATTGCGGCTGACCCAGGTCCAGCGCATGGGCCGTGTCGTGCCGTCCAGATCAAAGGACACGCGGCGATCCGGCGCGAGCAGGCCGGTCAGGGGCGTGTTCTCCAGAGAAAAGACCACAGGGGTGACCGCGCGGGGCGCCATTGCCATAATCGACAGGGCGCGCTTGATTTTCCGCATCTCCCGCTGCTCCGCATCGGTGGGGGCGGGCTTTTTTTTGAGGATTTTCAGAATCCCCGCGCCCGCCTCTTCGGCCACTGAGGCGTGGATGCCGCCACCCTCCCGGCTTTTGTCCAGGGCGAAAGCCCTGCGGTAGGCCTCCAGCGCCTTAGCCTCCCAGTATTCCGGATTTTTCCCCTCCGTCTGCGCCTCCTTGTCAAAGGGATCGTTGGCGGCGGGCCAGTCCGTTTTTGGGAACACCTTGGCGGCCTCAAAATACACATAGCCCAGTCCGAGCAGGCAGTAGGCGTCATCACCCTTTTTCCCGCTGACCAGCCGGTAATTTCGTATGGCCTCCGCCAGACAGCCCGCCCGGCTCTGGGAAACCTCCCCGTTCACCGGCTGCGGCATGCCCCCCGTGTCGAATATCCTCAGGTAATCCTCCGCCGTGCCGGGACTGAAGGCGTCAAACTTTTCCGTGTCCCGCGCATAGGCCAGGCTGTACATCCGCGCCAGCGTCTGGCGCGCCTCCATGTCCTCCGGATGCTTTGCCAGGTAGGCGTTCATGTTTTCCACCAGCCGATCCAGGGGCACCCCCTCCTGATCCGGCTGCATCCACATGGCCGGGGCCGGCAGGGAAAAGATCAAACTGAAAAGCGCGGTGATTGCGGCCAGACGAAGCATCAGGACACCTCCCTTCGGGGTGTGCCTTCCCCCGCGTTGCACTTCAGGCACCGCCCAATTAATACACCTTCCGGCGGGCCGGTTTCAATCCCTTATTTTTCCGCCTTTTCCGCGGCGGTGGCGACGCCGTTGCGCAGGTCGTCGGCGGTGAGGGTGACGGGCCGCCAGACGGTCCTGCCCTCGTGGTCGATGAGGTTCATCCGCACCGTCGGCGGCGCGGCGGTCAGGTCGAACTCGACCAGTCCGGCGTTGACGCCCTCGTAGGGGGTGCGCACACGCAGTTCGGGGTGGCGTTCGCGCCAGTTGGTGTTGGCGGTCTGGGCGAGGGGCGAGCTGACGAGGTCGTAGAGGTCGTAGCCGCCCTGAGCCGACCGGGGGATGGCGTTGAACTCGCCCACGTGGGTGTCGCCGGAGAGGAGGAGCACGCCGGTGATGTTCCGGTCGCGGATGAAGTCAAAGAGGGCGTCGCGCTCGTGGATAAAGGAGGCCCAGGAGTCGCCGCCCGCGCCCTTGGCGCTGGTCCAGCCGCTGCCGCTTACGAGCACCTTGAAGGGGGCCGTGCTCCCCGCCAGCCCCTCCCTGAGCCAGGCGAGCTGCCCCGCGCCAAGCAGGGTCTTTTCCGGGGTGTCGGGATCGGCGTTCGGATCGCGGTGATAGCGGTCGTCCAGGAAAAAGAAGTCCACGCCGCCGTAGGCGTATTTGAAGAAGACGCCGGGCGTGTCCGGCAGGCCGTGGGCGGGGTTGGGCCAGTAGCGCTTGAACACCTCCAGCGCCTGCTCCTTGATCGGGTTGGTGCGGTCGTGGTCGTTCAGGCCGAAGTCGTGGTCGTCCCACACGGCAAGCTGGGGCACCGATGCCTGGAAGGGGAGCAGGCTGGCCACGTACAACTGCCGCCGGTATTCCTCCGCCAGAATCTCCGGGTCGAGGGTGTCGCCGTAGATGTTGTCGCCAATCCAGAAGAACAGGTCCGGTTGGACCTCCGCGATGCCGTACCAGACGGGCTGGACGGGGTCAAGCTGCACGCGCGGGCACGATCCGAAGCAGAGGGAGAACTTCGCCGGACCGGCGGGCGCGGTGCGCGCCTGCCAGGTCTGTTTCAGGTAGGGATCGGGTTTGCCGTTGACGAGGATGCGGTAATAGCAGACGGTGGCGGCGGGCAGGCCGGTCATGCGCAACACGGCGCAGAGGTCGCCGCCCTGTTTCGAGGGAGTCACCGCCTCCGTGCGGCGCGGTCCGGAAAATTCGGGGTCGGTGTCGTATTCCAGCATCGCCGGGAATTCCCCGCTGAGGCGCACCCACACGGGGATGGTGTCCGCGGTGACCGCCATGACGCGCGGCCCCTGCATGACCCGGGGGCTGCCCGTGGCGCTGGGCGCGGCGACAGCGGAAAGGGCCGGAAGCAACAACACCGCGCAGAGCGCGCACACATGTGAAAAACGCCGCATGACATTCCCCCGCCGCGCCGGGGCGCGAAGCGCCGGCGCATGGGTTGCCGGACGCGGCCCGTCCGCGCCCGCCGCCCCCATGGTATTCCCCCGCGCCGCCCCCGGTCCAGCGCGCGGTCCCAAACACATACTATGACCCAACAAACCGATGGTTTTAAGTCCCCCTTTCGAAGGGGGATTTAGGGGGATGTTTGGGCCAGATGAAGACCCTATGTCCGGTCCTCCCCCTCATCGGTTTTTGGGGGAAGAAGATCGCGGTACTTGAAGAACCCCAGCGACCCAAGCCTGTGGATCAGGGCTATTGCCTCCGAACGAACCTGAGGGTCACCACAATCACGCGCGTTGGCAATAATGGTCCGCGTTTCAGGGTGCCTGGACCAAACGAGCTGTTCATCAGATATCATCAGCGACAGGCAGGAAAGCGTCTTTGAGGGGAATTGTTGCGAGAGTCCCGCCAGATGCTTCAAGACAAGATGATCAGGCTCCACACACCCACAAAGCTGGAGGGACTCTTCAAGCTGACCCAACGACCAGTCGTCATCAAGCTTTCCTGAAACAACCCAGTAGCCAAACCCGCACAACTCTTTTCGTTCGGCCTTCTCAGGCTCATCCTTCATCGCACACAAGCGCGGCCGCCACCAATTTTTGAGACGATCAATAACTTCTGGAGTTAGGTTATGGGCATCCCGAAGGGATTCGCCAATGAAGTCAATCACATGACCGCGCAGCCTAACAGGCGCATGTTTGTACATGCCCTGCACAAGCGGGTCATCGTATTCGATCAACCCCCTCCAATAAAACGAAACCAGATGCTTCACCAGCGCATAGTCGGGATCCATTGCATAACTTGGCTGTTCAGAAGTCTTGCCGATCTTGTCCACGGCAAACTGGTATTTGTCACGAATAATTGGAAACACCGAATCATAGGGATTGCAAAATACGACATAGGTGTTCCACGCCGCTTCAAACAGTCGGCTTGAATCAGGATCCGTTGCAAAAATACGGTCTTTGTTGGCTTTCGCCCAACCTTCATCGAGCAACACAATCCAAGGATACCAGTCGCCATAGACGGAACGGATGGCGGCGGCGGGTTCAACTTTGGGGTCAAGATGATTTTCAAGGAGCCCCCTCACCTCGGGCATGGGTGCAAAAGTGGATTCTGTGCCACCGTCTTCTCCGGCAACTTTGTCTAACCCGCGCTTTACCCAGAGGGCGTACTTCATCGCCGCGCGCATGGCCCAGCCACGCACGGAGTTGATGGATAAATCATGCGGGCGGTTTGCGTCGGCATCCTCCTCAGGGGTCGGATTCGGATCCTTTGTGAGCGGCTCGAGCACAGACCAAACTTCGCTGCGAAGTTCATACGGAACAGTGGCCTGGTGATCGTTCAATCCCTCATAAAAAAGATGGGCTATCTCGCTGCGCACGCGGCCCCAATCAGTCTCGCGGGATGTAAGATTTTCAGCCTCCTCCTCCAACGGTTGCTTTACAATCCATTTGCAAAGTTCAAGGATTGGGGGCCACAACATGTCCGTTGTTTCCGGTCCATTTCGAATCCAGTCACGTATTTTTGAGATAAATGAATACAACAACTCTGTGGGAAGCCCAATGAATCGGAATGCTTCGACTAAGTATTTTCTAGGATTCTCCTTTATCAACGTCTCTATTTCAAATGATAGTTTTGCTTGATTCGAAGCCTTAGGAATGGCGCTGCTCAAACTATCATGGAGGTACTTTGTAAATTCCTCCGCTGTCATCATTTTCAGTTCTTCTGATACTAAAAGCGGCTCGCCTTCTTTAAAATCAACGGAACTAATATAGGATAGAAAATCAGGATATGGATATTCTTGGAATTCAGAACTCAACTCATCATACTCGTTTTTCCATTCACCCGTCAGATGGTCTTTGACAGGAATTAATTTTCTAAATTTATACCGTCTTTCTGCTTGGAGCTTTTCTTCATCCGTGGGAGGATTTCCGCGCCATCTTGTGAAGGATTCTATAAATCCATCCAAATCCGATTCGCGCACATAATCAAAATACACATTTTGTGCCTCTTCGGATAAGTCTCCAAACACCGCCCTTAACAGATGAAATAATTCGTGATAATAGGCATGGTTGCGGTATATGTCTGGGGTGCACAAAAGGGCTTCCGTTCCCAATGGATCTAATTTTGTATACCGACCCCGAAGATACAAACCAATACGCACAAAAATACTATATTCTTTTAGCCTTTCCACAGTTGCAAGCACTTCACTTTTATAATTGTCAATTAACGCTTCCCCAGCTTCCCGCACCGCAAATAGCAGATGGTCCTTTACATGGATACAATGGCTGTTTTGTTCATGGTTTTCCACTGCCCGAGGCCACATGTAATAAGGTTCACGGGGTTGACCATCGGCGTCTGTGGACATTGAGTATTCAGCGGCCTGCTGAAGAAGGCTGACAAGAAACTCAAGCGTTCTCATCCCGCCGGTTTTTATCAGAACAGGCAAGATGGTGTCCAAGACCTTTTTATAGTCCCAGTCATCCATGCGTGAAACCGGCTCTTGGAACTGCTGCCGGAAATCCGCATTTTGGCCTGGACCGGGAAAAACGGCAAGAAGGCTGTCCGCAAGTTTGAAGGCCGCTTCGCTCTGGTTGCCCTCTGCCAGGTGAATTATGAGCTTCGCGCATTCATCCTCAAACATGAGGTTCATCGTGAGCTCAATCCACCCTATTACCTTTCCTACAAGCCCGGCCGATGTGCAAGGGGGCATGGCGCATATCGCGGACACCAAACACCTCTGTGCGTGGCGGTCTGAAGCCTCCGACATCTTAAGAATGATGCTGGCTACCTGCTCAGGTGCATCCGCTGCCAATCGTTCAAGCAGTTTGGCTTTATCGTAATCTGGTATATTAAACTGTTCATATAATACGCTTAGCCATTCAGCATTTGGAATTTGCTCATAAAGATAGCGGTGTGCAGCATTTTCTTTTAGTAAGGGAGCCAAATCCCGTTGAAAATCACATTGTTCTGGATCTGCCATAAGCAGTGCATCAATTTTATCCATTCTTTCAAAAAATAGTTTACTCATTTTTTAGATCCTCTAGGTTACTAGGATTATAAGCTGGCTTTTTAAATATTGTTCTTTTATTACATATATTCTCAAATATTTCATCAATTTCAGAGCACTCTTCACTTGCTACTTCAATAACGTTTACATCTATTCCTAGTTTCTTTAGTTCATTTTTTAGGCATTCACTTTTATATTTCTCTGAATCATCTATGATTCTCGCTTCAGTAAGCAGCATCAATCTTTTTGGTTTTTTAAAATGTGGCACAATTTTTAATATATCATCTATATAATTATTACTAGTTTCAATTACTTTCATGACTTTACTTTCATTTAAACTTGAGCCTATAAATATAACATCTCGAAAAGTGAATATATTCCTTAAAAAATCTCCCACAACTCCAGAATATGCATATTCATATTCACTGGATGCCAATACAAACATTTGATTTTCTTCATCGCTTCCATCATCTTGTATTAATCCATGAACAAAATAAATTGGTATATTTTTTATCTCGAGAGTCTTTAGTGGCAAATATGGATATCGATATATCTCAAATTGCACTTCTGTTGTAGGTGTAATGAATGACACCTCATAATTTGTTGTAATATGACCACAAAATGGGAGATGCAACAGATTTGAGCACGCACGCCTGTATGTAAAACACTTTTTTTTAAATATTGCTCTCATTTTTTGATTGTAAACTATTTTATTGTTTTTTTTACATGATTCTGCCAGCACTTCTGGCTTTACGCTTTTTGAATATTCAACATGACACTCGCGACATAATTCTTTTATAAGTTCATCCCATTTGGGATAGTTTCGATTTGAAAGCCCTGCTCCCAGCCAAGAAAAGCAATTGCCTCTATCAATTATCTCATTTATTTTTTCTACTAGTATATCATCCATCTTGTTTTTCCTAGTACTCGATGACTTTCGTAGCATATAATATATGAAAAATTATTCTAAGTCAACAGTTTCTATGCGGTCTCTATTGTTGGCTTAGGCTGTGAGTTTGCTAATATGGTCATGCTAATTTTATATATTGATATTATTAATGTATATTAAAATTATAATTTGTATTGTTTTTTTGCGGCGGGGGGGGCGTGAGTGGCACACTCAAGGGGTTGCCGCCACAGTCGGCCCCAACAGGCGAAACCGCCCCCCGAGGGGGGGCACACAGGAGGTCATGCCATGCCGTCCACACCCACCCGCCGTGAATTCTTGAAACAGGCCGCCGTCGCGGGCACCGCCGCGGTTGCCATGAGCGCGTCAAGCTACGCGAGGGTGATCGGCGCGAACGACCGCATCGGCGTGGGCGTCATCGGCTGCGGCGAGCGCG
>JADHEF010001874.1_pt1 | contig 11184 bp, 11 predicted proteins | sample 8952391 | NCBI WGS metagenome assembly JADHEF01 (sample SAMN16124439, study PRJNA663245) | bioreactor sludge metagenome | isolation source: sludge (nitrite) | place: India:Bengaluru | collected 2019-02-28
TCTTCCGTGACCTGCGCGCCCGCGGGGTCCTCGTCCGCGACCTGTCGGCCGCCTCGCCGGCCGCGCTGCGCGTCTCGATCGGGACGCCGGAGGAGAACGACCTGTTCCTCTCGACCCTGAAGGAGGTCCTGTGAGCCGTGCCGCCGAGGTCAGACGGACGACGAAGGAGACCGCGATCGCGCTGACGCTCGACCTCGACGGGACGGGGGAGGCGCGGGTCGGAACGCCGGTCGGGTTCCTGACCCACATGCTCGAGACGCTCGCGAAGCACGCCCGGCTCGACCTCGCCGTGGAGGCGTCGGGCGACGTCCACGTCGACGCGCACCACACGGTCGAGGACGTCGGTCTCGCGCTCGGCGACGCGCTCGACCGCGCGCTCGGCGACCGCGCGGGGATCGCCCGTTTCGGGCACGCGTACGTCCCGCTCGACGAGGCGCTCGCGCGGAGCGTCGTCGACCTCTCGGGGCGGCCGTACCTCGTCTTCGAGGCGCCCTCGACGCCGGAGCTCCAGTTCGTCACGCGCGAGTTCCCGTTCGCCCTCGTCGAGGAGTTCTGGAAGTCGGTCGCGTTCCGCGGGAAGCTGAACCTGCACGTCGACGTGATCCGCGGCCGGAACGCCCACCACGCGGCGGAGGCGGTCTTCAAGGCGACCGCGCGGGCGCTCCGGCAGGCGGTCGCGCCCGGCGAGGCGACGGTCCTCTCGACGAAGGGGACGCTCACGGCATGAGCCGCGTCGTCCTCGTCGACTACGGCGTCGGGAACGTCGGCTCCGTGCGCCGCGCCTTCGAGCGGCTCGGGTCGGAGGTCGTCACGACCTCCGACCCGGCGGTCGTCGCGGAGTCGTCGCGCGTCGTCCTCCCCGGCGTCGGCGCCTTCGCCCCGGCCCGCGCGCGGCTCGCCGCCGCGGGCCTCGACGAGGCGCTCCGCGCCGCCGTCGGCCGCGGGGCGCGCCTCCTGGGCCTCTGCCTCGGCTTCCAGCTCCTCTTCGAGGCGAGCGAGGAGTTCGGGACGACCGCGGGGCTCGGCCTTCTCGCGGGCCGCGTCACCCCCTTCCCGCCGGGCGTCCGCGTCCCGCACGTCGGCTGGAACCGCCTCGAGACCGACGGCGCGGCGGAGGGACCGCTCCTCTTGGGGTTGCCGCGCGGGACGTACGTCTATTTCGTCCACTCGTTCCGCCCCGAGGGGGCCGATCCGGCCGACGTCGCGGCGTTCTGCGAGCACGGCGGCCGGTTCGTCGCGGCGGCGCGCCGCGGGAACGTCTGGGGCTGCCAGTTCCACCCCGAGAAGTCGTCCGACGCCGGACGGCGGATCCTCGCGAGCTTCCTCTCGGAGGCCGCGTGATCGCCCTCTGGCCCGCGATCGACCTGATGGGCGGAAAGGTCGTCCGCCTCCTGCACGGCGATCCGACGCGGCGGACCGTCTACCCGGAGCGCGCCGTCGAGGTCGCCCTCCGTTTCGCGCGCGAGGGAGCCGACGGGATCCACGTCGTCGACCTGGACGCGGCGTTCGGGGTCGGGTCAAACGCCGGGGAGATCGCCGAGATCGTCGAGGCCTCGCCCGTTCCCGTCGAGGTCGGCGGCGGCCTCCGGGATCGCGCGGGCGTCGAGGCGGCGCTCTCCGCGGGCGCCTCGCGCGTCGTCCTCGGGAGCCTGCCGCTCCGCGACCCGGCGCTCTTCGACGCTCTCCTCGCCGACTTCGGGGAACGCCTCGTCGTCGCCCTCGACTGCAAGGAGGGGCGACCGACGGTCCACGGCTGGGTCGAGGACGCCGGGGCGGGAGAAGCCGGGCCGGTCGCGGCCCGCCTCGCCGCGCAGGGCGTCTCGACGCTCCTCGTCACCGACGTGGCGCGCGACGGGGCGATGACGGGGCCGAACCTCGACCTCCTCGCCTCCGTTCGCGCCGCCTTCCGGGGCGAGGTCCTCGCCTCGGGCGGGATGCGCGGCGAGGAGGACCTCGCGCCCGTCGCCGCTGCCCTGGCGGGCGGCCCCGCCGGGGCGATCTTCGGCCGCGCGCTGCACGCAGGGGCGACGACCGTCGCCCGCCTCGCTGCGGCCCGCGCCGCCCTCGGGAAGGAGACGCGGTGAGCCTCGCCGTTCGGGTGATCCCGTGCCTCGACGTCGCCGGCGGCCGCGTCGTCAAGGGGCTGAAGTTCGAGAACCTGCGCGACGCGGGCGACCCCGTGGAGGCGGCCCGCCGCTACGAGGCGGAAGGAGCCGACGAGCTCTGCTTCCTCGACGTCGCCGCCTCGCACGAGGGGCGCGGGACGCTCGTCGACCTCGTCCGCCGCGTCGCCGACGTCCTCTCCATCCCGTTCACCGTCGGCGGCGGCGTCCGCTCCGTCGAGGACGCCGGCGCGCTCCTCTCGGCGGGAGCCGACCGCGTCACGGTGAACACCGCGGCGGTCCTCGACCCGGAGCTCGTCACGCGCCTCGCGGAGCGCTTCGGCGCACAGTGCGTCGTCGTCGCCGTCGACGCGAAGAGAGCGGGAGAGCGTTTCGTCGTCTCGACCCACGGGGGGCGGAACCTCACCGGGACCGAGCTCGGCACCTGGGTCTCCGAGGTGACGGCACTCGGGGCGGGGGAGATCCTCCTCACCTCGATGGACGCGGACGGGACGAAGGCGGGCTTCGACCTCGCGATGCTGAAGGCGGCGCGCGCCGCCACGACGCTCCCGATCGTCGCCTCCGGCGGCGCGGGGGAGCTCGGGCACTTCGCCCCCGCCGTCCTCGAGGGAGGCGCCGACGCGGTCCTCGCCGCGTCCGTCTTTCACGACCGGATCTTCCGCGTCGGGCAGGTCAAGCGGGCCCTCGCGAAGGCCGGCGTTCCGGTCCGGCCCGCGATCCCTGCGGGGCTCGAGGAGGTGGCGTACGACGAGCGCGGCCTCGTCCCCGTCGTCGTGAGGAACGCGGCGACGGGCGACGTTCTCACGCTCGCCTGGGCGAACGAGGAGGCCCTCGCCCTCACCGTCGAGACGCGCCGGACGCACCTCTGGAGCCGCTCCCGCAAGGAGCTCTGGAAGAAGGGGGAGACCTCGGGGAACGTCCAGCACGTCGTCGGCGTCTCGCTCGACTGCGACCGCGACGCCGTCCTCTACGACGTCGAGCCCGCGGGCCCGGCCTGCCACACGGGGGCCGCGAGCTGCTTCGCGCCGATCGAGGCGATGCCGGCCGGAGAGGCGCCCGCGGTCCGGATCGACCCGCTCGGCCTCGGTCCTCTCTTCGACGTCGTCGCGACGCGGAAGGCGAGCCCGGAGCCCGGCTCGTACACGAACCGCCTCCTCGAGAAGGGGATCGGCAAGTGCGCGCAGAAGGTGGGCGAAGAGGGGGTCGAGGTCGCCCTCGCGGCGGTCTCGCGCGACGACGCGGGGCTCGCGGCGGAAATCGCCGACCTGATGTATCACGTCGTCGTCCTGATGGCCGCGCGGGGGCTCGATCCTTCGGCGGTCGCGGCGGAGCTCGCCGTACGGCGCGGGACGCGCCGGGAGGAGAAGTGATGGCGAAGAACGAGGCTCGGACGCTCGTCGTCCTCGAGAGGCCGGCCGACCTGACGACTCCGGTCGCCGTGATGCGGACGCTCCTCTCGGACGACGAGCCCTGCTTCCTCCTCGAGTCGGTCGAGGGAGGGGAGCGCGTGGCGCGCTGGTCGTTCCTCGGGACCGCGCCGGAGAGGTCCTTCAGCGGAGCCGAGGGCGACCCGTTCGCGTTCCTCCGCGGCGTCGTCCGATCGGAGACGCGCGCCCTCCCGGCCTCCGACGGCTTCGGCGACGACCTCCCGCCGTTCATCGGCGGTGCGGTCGGCTTCGCCGGCTACGACGCCGTCCGTCGCCTCGAGCTTCTCCCGACGACGAACCCCGACGTCGTCGGCCTGCCGGACGCCTGGTTCGGGGTCTTCGAGACGGTCCTCGCGTTCGACCACGTGAGGCACCGCCTCCTCTTCCTGGGAAACGCGCGCCCCGGCGAGGAGGCCGCCGTGAGGACCCGCCTGGCGACGCTCGCCGCGAGGGTCGAGGCGGGACGGCCGCACGGCGGGCGGCCCGCGCGCCTCGCGGGCCCGTGGGAGGAGACGCTCCCCCGGAAGGCCTACGTCGACCGCGTCGAGAGGGCGAAGGAGCACATCCGCGCGGGCGACGTCTTCCAGGTCGTCCTCTCGCGCCGCTGGTCGGCCCCGGTCGAGGGGGACCCCTTCTCGATCTACCGCTCCCTCCGGCGCGTCAGCCCGTCGCCCTACCAGTACTACCTCCGGACCCCGGACGCGGTGATCTTCGGCGCCTCCCCGGAGAGGCTCGTCCGCGCCGGGGGCGACGACGTCGAGACGATCCCGCTCGCCGGAACGCGGCGCCGCGGGGCGACGCCGGAAGAGGACCTCGCCCTCGCGCGCGAGCTCCTCGCCGACGAGAAGGAGCGGGCCGAGCACGTGATGCTCGTCGACCTCGGACGGAACGACCTCGGCCGCGTCGCCGCGCCCGGGACGGTGAAGGTGCGCGACTTCTTCACCGTCGAGCGCTTCTCTCACGTCATGCACCTCGCGACGCGCGTCACCGGCCGCCTCGCCGAGGGGAAGGACGCCGTCGACGCCCTCGCCGCGACGTTCCCGGCGGGGACGCTCACGGGCGCCCCGAAGATCCGGGCGATGGAGGTCATCGAGGAGCTCGAGCCGGTCCGCCGCGGGGCCTACGGCGGCGCGGTCGGCTACCTCGACTTCGCGGGACACCTCGACATGGCGATCGGCATCCGGACGGCGGTCGTCAAGGACGGCGTCCTCCACGTGCAGGCGGGGGCCGGCATCGTCGCCGACTCGCGCCCCGAGGCCGAGGCGGACGAATGCGAGAGCAAGGCGTGGGCGCTCATGCGCGCCGTCGACGCGGCGAAGGAGTACGAGCCGTGATCCTCGTCGTCGACAATTACGACTCGTTCACCTTCAACCTCGTCCAGGTCCTCCAGACGCTCCACCCCGAGGTCCGCGTCGTCCGGAACGACGCGATGACGGCCGGGGAAGCGCTCGCGCTGAAGCCGGCGCGGATCGTGATCTCGCCCGGGCCGGGGCGCCCCGAGGACGCGGGGATCAGCGAGGAGCTGATCCGGCGCAACGAGGAGGTCCCGCTCCTCGGGGTCTGCCTCGGGCACCAGGCGATCGGGCACGTCTTCGGCGCCTCGATCGTGAGGGCGCCCGTCCTGATGCACGGCAAGACCTCGGAGATCCGCCACGACGGGGAGGGGATCTACGCCGGCCTCGGGAACCCGTTCGTCGCGACGCGCTACCACTCGCTCGTCGTCGACCGCGCGAGCGTCCCCGCGTGCCTCGCCGTCACCGCGGAGACGTCGGACGGCGTGGTCATGGGGCTCCGCCACCGCGAGCGTCCGATCGTCGGCGTCCAGTTCCACCCCGAGTCGATCCTCACGCTCGAAGGGGAGCGGCTCCTCGCGAACTTCGTCGAGAAGGGCGCGTCGTGAGCCTCCCCGCGCCGGCGGCGGGAGGGGGCCTCCACCGCGCGCTGAAGCTCGTCATGGAAGGGCGGACGCTCTCGCGGGAGGAGGCGCGCCTCGCCGTGGAGGAGATGCTCGAGGAGGGCTTCTCGGCCGTCCGCGCCGCGGCGCTCCTCGCCGCGATGGCGCGCCGGGGCGAAGCCGCCGAAGAGGTCGCCGGCGTCGTCGACGCGCTCCGCTCCCGCGCGGCGCGGCCGCCGGTCCCGGATCAGCTCGCGGCGCGCTCCGTCGACGTCTGCGGCACGGGCGGAGACGGCCAGGGGACGTTCAACGTCTCGACGACGGCCGCGTTCGTCGTCGCGGGTGCGGGCGTCCCGGTCGCGAAGCACGGCAACCGGGCCGTCTCCTCGGCGAGCGGCTCGGCCGACGTCCTCGCGGCGCTCGGCGTGAAGATCGACATGCCGCCCGCCCTCGCCGCGCGAGCCGTCGCCGAGGCGAACGTCACGTTCCTCTTCGCCCCGGCCTACCACGCGGCGATGAAGTCGGTCGGTCCGATGCGCCGCGAGCTGGGGATCCGGACGGCCTTCAACCTCGCCGGCCCGCTCGCGAACCCGCTCGGGGTCAGGCGGCAGCTCGTCGGCGTCGACCGCCCGCTCCGCGTCCCGGTCCTCGCGCACGCCCTCGCGGCGCTCGGCGCCGAGCACGCCCTCGTCGTCTCGAACTCGGGCGCCGGGGACGAGCTCCTCCCGCACGGCCTGACGATCGTGGCCGAGGTGTCGGAGGGGGAGGTCCGGCTCGAGGAGTGGACGGCCGCGACGTTCGGCCTTCCCGAGCGCGACCCGCGCGAGATGGCGGGGGGGAACGCGGAGACGAACGCGGCGATCCTCCGCGCGATCCTCGACGGCGAGGAGGGGCCCCGGCGGGACGCCGTCCTCATGAACGCGGCCGCAGCGCTCCTCGTCTCGGGCGTCGCGCTCGACCTCGGCGACGGGATGGCCCGCGCGGCCGCGTCGATCGACTCGGGCGCCGCGCGCCGGGCGCTCGAGAGGCTCGCCGCGATCTCGCAGGAGGCGGCGTGAGCGCCCCGTCGATCCTCGCCGAGATCCTCGCCGCCCGCCGGCGCAGGCTCGTCGCGGGGGAGCTCGCGCCGCGCGGTAATGCGGCGATCCCGTCCGACGGCGCGCGTTTCCTCGCGGCGCTCCGGGCCGGCGGCCCGCGCGTCATCGCGGAGGTGAAGCACCGCTCCCCGTCTGCGGGAGTCCTGCTCGCCACGGGTCTCTCGGGGGCCCCCGGCGCCGGCGACGACCTCCGGACCGCGATCCGGTCCGTCGCGAAGGCCTACCGCCGGGCCGGCGCCGCCGCGATCTCGGTCGTCACCGAGCCCGACTTCTTCGGGGGCGACCTCGCCTGGCTTCCGGAGGCGAAGCGGGTCTCGGGCCTCCCGGTCCTGATGAAGGACTTCGTCGTCGACGAGGTGCAGCTCGACCTCGCGCTCTCGCTCGGGGGCGACGCCGTACTCCTCATCGTCGCCGCGCTCGCGGACGCGGATCTTGCCCGGCTCCACCGTGCGGCGCGCGCCCGGGGCCTCGCCGTGATCGTGGAGGCGCACGACGAGAAGGAGGTCCGCCGGGCCCTCGCCGCCGGCGCCGAGATCGTCGGCCTGAACGCCCGGGACCTGAAGACCTTCGTCGTCGACCTCGACCGGGTCGCCGCGATGGGGAAGCTCCTCCCGCCGTCCGTCGTCCGTGTCGCCGAGAGCGGCATCCACGCCGCCGCCGACGTCTCCCGCCTCGCGGCCGCGGGCTTCGACGCCTTCCTCGTCGGCGAGTCGCTCCTCCGCTCCGGCGACCCGGCGCGCGCGCTTCGCGCGCTCCGCGGCGAGGGGGCGACCGAGGTGAAGGTCTGCGGCGTGACGCGTGAGGAGGACCTCGCCGCGGCCGAGGAGCTCGGGGCCGACTGGATCGGCCTGAACTTCTCGTCCCGCTCGCTGCGCCGGGTCGACCTCGCGCGCGGCCGCGCGCTCCGCGAGGCGAGCCGCTTCGCGAGAGGGGTCGTCGCCGTCGTGGCCGGCAGCTCCGTCGCCGAGGCGGAGGCCATCGTGGACGCGATGCGTCCCGACGCGCTCCAGTGGCACGACGACCCCGCCGCACGGGCGGGGCTCTCCGTGACGGTTCCTCTCTGGCAGGCGGTGCGCGTCGGGCAGGACCCGCTCGAAGAGGCGGCGGCGTGGCCCGCCGACGTCCTCCTCCTCGATGCCGCGCACGCGACGCTCGCGGGAGGGACCGGGCAGACGTGGGACTGGGATCTCCTCGCGGGATTCCCGGAGAGGGAGAGAGCCTTCGTCGCGGGAGGTCTCTCGCCGCAGAACGTGGCGAGGGCGATCGCCGCGTGCGCGCCAGCGGGGGTGGACGTCGCCTCGGGCGTCGAGAGCGCTCCGGGCGTGAAGGACGGAGCGAAGCTCGCGGCGTTCCTCGCCGCGGTCCGGTCGGGGAAGGGGAGGGTCGGTGGCTGAGAAGTTCGTGGTTCCCGAGGCCGACGCCGCCGGGCGGTTCGGCGAGTTCGGCGGGCGGTTCGTCCCGGAGACGCTGATGGCGCCCGTCGAGGAGCTGACGAAGGCGTACGCGCAGGCGCGCGCGGACGCCTCGTTCCGCCGCGAGCTCCACCACCTCCTGACGACGTACGCCGGCCGTCCGACGCCCCTCACCGAGGCGAGGCGCCTGTCGGAGGAGCTCGGCGCGCGCGTCCTCCTCAAGCGCGAGGACCTCCTCCACACGGGGGCCCACAAGATCAACAACGCGCTCGGGCAGGTCCTCCTCGCGAAGCGGATGGGGAAGAGCCGCGTCATCGCCGAGACGGGGGCCGGCCAGCACGGCGTCGCGACGGCGACCGCGGCCGCGCTCCTCGGGGTCCCGTGCGTCGTCTACATGGGCTCCGTCGACGTCGAGCGGCAGGCGCTGAACGTCTACCGGATGAGGCTCCTCGGGACGACGGTCGTCCCCGTCGACTCCGGCTCGCGCACGCTGAAGGACGCGATCAACGAGGCGATGCGCGACTGGGTCGCGAGCTACGCCGACACGCACTACGTCCTCGGCTCGGCCCTCGGGCCGCACCCCTACCCGCGGATGGTCCGCGACTTCCACGCCGTCATCGGACGCGAGGCGCGCGCGCAGGCGAAGAAGCTCCTCGGCGGCCTGCCGGACCTCGTCGTCGCCTGCGTCGGCGGCGGCTCGAACGCGATCGGCCTCTTCCACGCCTTCCTTCCCGAGCGGGAGGTCGAGCTCGTCGGAGTCGAGGCGGGCGGCCGCTCCGCCGCCCCGGGCGAGCACGCGGCCCGCTTCGGGCCGGGGCGCGTCGGCGTCCTGCACGGGACGCGGACGCTCCTCCTCGCCGACGACGACGGTCAGGTCCTGCCCACCCACTCCGTCTCCGCCGGCCTCGACTACCCGGCCGTCGGCCCCGAGCACGCGAATCTCGCCGCGCTCGGCCGCACGCGCTACGAGAGCGTCACCGACGACGAGGCGCTCGCGGCCTTCCACGCGCTGTCCGAGAAGGAGGGGATCATCCCGGCCCTCGAGTCGGCCCACGCGGTCGCCTGGGTCCTCCGCGAGGCGCCGAAGCGCCCCGGCGCGACGATCCTCCTCGGCCTCTCGGGGCGGGGCGACAAGGACGTCCCGACCGTGGCCCGCCTCGAGGGTGCGACGGGGGTGACGCTGTGAGCGGCCGCATCGGCCGCGCCTTCTCCCGCGCCTCCCGCGAGGGGCGAGCCGCGCTCGTCGTCTTCGTCGAGGCGGGCGACCCGTCGATCGAGACGACGGAGCGGCTCCTCCCGGCCCTCGCCGCCGCCGGCGCCGACGTGATCGAGCTCGGCGTGCCGTTCTCCGACCCGATCGCCGACGGGCCCGCGATCCAACGGGCGAGCGAGCGCGGCCTCGCCGCGGGGGCGCGCCTCTCCGCCGTCCTCGACCTCGTCGCGCGGGCGCGGGCCGCGGGCCTCGACGCCCCCGTCGTCCTCTTCGGCTACGCGAACCCCGTCCTCTCGATGGGGGAGGCCGCGTTCGCCTCGCGCGCCTCGGAGTCGGGGGTCGACGGCGCGCTCGTGACGGACCTCCCGCCGGAGGAGGGTTCGGCCTTCGCGGCGACGCTGAAGGCGACGCGCCTCGACCCGGTCTTCCTCCTCGCACCCACCTCGCCGCCGAAGCGCGTGAAGACGGTGGGCCGGCTCTCGCGCGGCTTCGTCTACGTCGTCTCGCGCGCCGGTGTCACCGGAGTCCGCGCCGACGTGCCGGTCGGGCTCGCGGAGCTGGTCGGGCGGGTGCGCGCGGGCGTCGGGCGTCTTCCCGTCGCGGTCGGCTTCGGCATCTCGACGCCGGCGCAGGTCGCCGCCGTCGCCCGACTCGCCGATGGCGTCGTCGTCGGGAGCGCGGTCGTCCTCGCGATGGAGGAGGCCGTGCGCGAAGGAGGAAACCCGGTCGAGGCGGCCGCCGCGCTCGTGAGAGCGCTCGCCGCCGCGACGAGCCGATAATCGCCGGGTGAACGAGCCCCGCCGGGACGGGCCGGAGCCCGGCTCCTTCACCGCGGCGATCTCGCGCGCGGACCGCGCCTCCCTGGCCGCGTTCGTGGGGGAAAACCTCCACCGCCTCGGCGAGTCGGAGGTCCTGCGCTGCCTGCGGCATCCTTACGCGGGCGAGGCCGTGATCGGGCTCGTCCTCGAGGCGCCCGCGTTCCTCTCGAGCCGCGAGGTCCGCAAGGCGATCGTCCTCCACAACGGAACGCCGCGGGCCGAAGCGCTCCGCTTGCTCGAGGACCTCCCCTGGCGGGACCTCGTCGACGTGGGGCGCGAGACCCGAACGCCGATGCCGGTCCGCCACGCCGCGAACCGGCGTCTGCTCGAAGCGCTGCCGAGGCTCTCGCGCGGGGAGCGGACGGCGATTGCGCGCCTCGCGGACCGGGCGCTCGCGGGCGCCCTGCTCGACGACGGCGACGTCGACGTCCTCGCGGCGCTCCTCGGAAACCCGAGGGTCGTGGAGGAGGACCTGACGGCCTGGCTCCTGGTCCGGCAGCCGAAGGAGCCGCAGCTCGTGCTCCTCGCGAGGACCCCACGCTGGATGGAGAGGACGGCCGTCCGTTCCGCGCTCCTCCTGTCGAGGCGAACGCCTCGCCCGCTCGCGCTCTCCCTTCTTTCCTCTTCGGAACGGGTCGTCTGGGAGCGGCTCGCCGGCGACCCGTCTGCCGACCCGCTCCTCGCGGCTTGCGCCCGTTCCCTCCTGGAGGGGCCGGTCGACGCCCGGGAACGAGCGGGGCGCTCCAGCTCGTCCCCGGGGGGTATTTGACAGGCCTCCGAAGAGGAATGTAATCTCTTCTATCTCGGAGGTTTATCGGTTGGCCGTCGAGACCCCCCAGGAATTTGGCGAGGAGCTGCGCAGGGAACGCGAGCTTCGGGAGGTCACACGCGAGCACCTCGCGGACGTGACGAAGGTCTCCGTGCGCCAGATCGAAGCGCTCGAGACGGGACGCTTCGATCAGCTTCCCGCGCGGGTCTTCGCGCGAGGCTTCGTTCTCTCGCTCGCGCGTCACCTCGGGCTCGACGCCGAGCGGACGGCCGCCGCGTTCAGCCACGTCCACGAAGAGTGGTGCGCAGAACGGGCGAAGAGCGCCGCCTCGACGCTGGCGTCCTCCTCCGACCGCATCCGACTCTCGCGCCCGCGCAAGAACGTCTCGATCAACACGACGGCCCTCGGAGTCGGGGTCGCGCTCGTCGTCG
>JADHEF010001875.1_pt1 | contig 11173 bp, 8 predicted proteins | sample 8952391 | NCBI WGS metagenome assembly JADHEF01 (sample SAMN16124439, study PRJNA663245) | bioreactor sludge metagenome | isolation source: sludge (nitrite) | place: India:Bengaluru | collected 2019-02-28
AGACGCACGATGCCCGAGTAGATCGTCGTGCTGTGCTCCACCTCGAAGGCCGCCGCGACTCTGGAGCTGCCCCGCTCGAGCCAGAGAACATCGATGAGGCGCACCGCCTCCGCTCCCGGGACCGATGTGATCGACTCCGGCAGGCGATCGAGGCAGCCGTCCCCGAGCGCCGCCCCTTCGTACGGTCGCCCGCGGTCATTCGCCGCCACCCACACGTCGAAGCCGAGTGCCCGGCCGAGGTCGCGCAGCCACGCCTGTACCTGCGTGTGCGTACGATCCCCCTCGCGTTCCCGCTCTCCCGTCCGGCGCGACTTCTCGCTGTCCTCCCGGACCCGCGCCAGGTCCGCCTGCCAGGCAGCGACCGCCGCCCGATCGCCGCCCCGGGGCGGCGGCGCATAGCGGCCTGTCCCGATGTCGAAGAGAAGGCCGGCGACCGCCCCGAGGTCGTTCGAGAGGAGCTCTCGGTGCTCGGCGTTCAGCCGGAGGATCCCCTCGCGCATCGCGAGGTACTCCTCCCACTTCCCCAGCTTCACGCGTGCGCCCGTGAGCGCGTTGTAGCCCTTCACGATGGCCGTGTTGGAAGGCGGAGCGAGCGTCGGGTGGAGAAAGTAGAGAAGGTTCGCGACTGCGGGACCGAGGCCTTTGATCTGCCGCCGGTCGAGCTGCCGAATGGCCTCGATCAGCCGTTCTTCCCCGGCACAGCACGTGCACGTGTCGAGGAACTGGCCGAAACCGATCTGGTTCTCGGCGCTCTCGTAGATGTCCGGGATCCGGAGCTTCGGCTTCCAGAGGAACGCGTGGTCGGCCCCCTTGAAGATCTGCCGCTGCTCCGCGATCGAACCCACGACGGTCTCGAGAGACGAGCCCTTGTAGACGTTACCGAAGACGCCGGCCTGGATCTGCGCGACGACCGTCGCGAGACCCCGCCGGATCGAGCGGAAGTTCTTGAGACGCTCCTCCCAGAGGAACCACGTCCGATAGGTCGCGCCGGGGTCCGAACGCCATCGCTGGATGAGCTCCCGGAGCGGATCGTCGACTCGGACTGGATTCGCAATGCTCATCCTTCCTACTCTACAGATCGCGGCTCCGCCTGAATACCCGCCGCGTCAGCCGTCTGGGCACCCGGGGGAAAAACCCGGTAATCCACACGCTTCGCGAGGGAGGCGGGCGCATCGGGCCGGCGTCGCCCTGTGTCAGAGAATGGGCGGCGTCGTCCGCTCCTCCCCGGGGAACGTTCCGTTCCGCGGTTCGGCAGGGACCACGCCGCCCGGATCGACCAGATCGCGCATGACCGCGGGTGCCTCAGGCCCGGCCGCGCACCCCTCGTCAGGAGCTGCTGTCAGTGCCCTCGATGGCCGGAACTCCCCATGCCACATCCGCCCCGGCTCGTCCTCGGTGCAGAATCCGCGTCCCCACCAGCGAGCTCGGCAGCGGTCCCAAGAGTCCGCTCCGCCGCAGCGATCGCCTCGTCGATCCGCTCTCCGAGGGCGGGCGGCGCCGCGTCCGCGAGGCCACGGAGAGTCGCCAGGCTCTCCCGACAGGCCTTCTGTACCCGCGAAGCATCTCGCACAAGCCCTTCGTCATCGCCACCCGCGCGCAGGCCGGCGCGGAGCCCGTTCTGAACCGAGACGTAATCCCCGACGGACCGGTCTACCCGTTCACGCTCCCGCGAGCGGACGCTCGCGCGCAGCGCCCGCAGGGCGCTCCCTTCGTCGCGAAGCGTCGCGTTCAGGCTCCCGGCAGGCTTCTCCGCCGAAGGCGTCTCGCCAGGCGCTCCCCGGTCGCCATGGACGTGTTCCTGGGCCAGCGCCGGGAGGCTCACCATCACCGTAGAAAGGAGAATCGTCCCAAGGAGTCTCATCGCTCAGCCCCTAGAAGATGACCTTCTTGTGGTCCATGCCGCCGCACCCGTTCTTCGCGAACGGCCGGTTGCAGCCACCCGTGAAGCACGCATCGCCGGAGTACCCAGCGGGCCCGATGAACTTGACCCAGTCGAGGACGGCCGTCTTGAGCTGGGCCGCGTCGGCTCCCTTCACGACGAGCATGTAGTTCGAAAGTCCCCAGATCGTCATGGCCATGTTGCAGGGGCAGCAGCACGTCTTCATGGAGAACTTCTTGCAGCACACGGTCGGGATCGCCGAGAGAACGTCATCCTTGATCTTCTGCTGCTCCGGCGCGAGGCTCATGTCGGCGTAGCCGATGAACTCCAGCGTCTGCGTCTTCACGTCCTTGAAGACCATCTTCCCGGGGGCGGCCTTAGACGGCGGGGCGGCGCCCGCAGAGGTCATCGCGAGGACCGCCACGGCGGCGGTGATCCAGCGGCGGAGGTGGGTGGCTGTCGTCATGGGGCTTCTCCTTGTCGGTCTGGCTCTGAGTGCGGTGTGCGTCATGCCGGAATCAACGACGGTTCCGGGGCGGGTACGGGAGCATCCGGGTCCGGCTTCGGGAGGCTTCGCTGCTTCCACAGCATGTAGATCGCCGGGTAGACGAGGAGCTCGAGAGCGAAAGACGTTACGAGCCCGCCGACCATCGGGGCCGCGATCCTCTTCATGACGTCGGAGCCTGCTCCAACCGACCACATGATCGGCATGAGGCCGAGCATCGCGGCGAAGACGGTCATCGCCTTCGGCCGGACGCGCTTGACAGCTCCGTGGATGATCGCTTCGATCAGCTCCGTCCTGTTTCTGAGGAGGCCCTTCGCCTTCGCCTCGTCGTACGAGAGGTCGAGGAAGAGGAGCATGAAGACGCCCGTCTCGGCGTCGAGGCCCATGAGGGCGATCACGCCGACCCAGACCGCGATCGACATGTTGTAGCCGAGGATCCAGAGGAACCATACGGCCCCGATGATCGAGAAGGGAACGGCGAGGAGAACGATGAAGGTCTTCATCGCCGACTTCGTGTTCATGTACATGAGGAGCCAGATGAGGACGAGCGTGATCGGGATGACGACCTTCAGCCGCTCCTTCACGCGGATCATGTTCTCGAACTGGCCGCTCCAGACGAGGGTATAGCCGGAGGGGAGCGTGACTCTCTCGGCCACGGCCTTCTTCGCCTCTTCGACGAACCCGCCGACGTCCTCCTTGCCGGTGTCGAAGTCGACGTAGACGTAGCCCGAGAGGAGGCCGTTCTCGTTGCGGATCATCGAGGGCCCCTGGACGAGCCGGATGTCGGCGAGCTGGCCCATCGGGACCTGCGCCCCGGACATCGTCGAGACGAGCACGCGCTCGAGCTGCGTCAAGTCTTCACGGAGCTCGCGGGGGTAACGGAGCGAGACGGAGTAGCGTTCGCGCCCCTTGATGAGGGTCGTGATCGGCTCGCCGCCGACCGCGGTCATGATGGCCATGTTCGCGTCGTCCACGGTGAGGCCGTAGCGGGCGAGCTGGTCGCGCTTGAGCTCGAAGTCGATGAAGTAGCCGCCGGCGACCCGTTCCGCGAAGGCCGAGCGGGTCGCGGGAACGGACCTCACGGCCGTCTCGATCTCCTTGCCGATCCGCTCGATCTCGTTCAGGTCGGAGCCGAAGACCTTGATCCCGATCGGCGTCCGGATGCCGGTCGAGAGCATGTCGATGCGGGCCTTGATCGGCATCGTCCAGGCGTTCGTCGTCCCGGGAATCTTCAGGGCCCGGTCCATTTCGTCGACGAGTTCGTCGTGCGAGATGCGGTCGCGCCAGACGTGGCGGAAGACGGACGCGAGCCACTCCGGCGACCAGGAGGAGTACCAGCGCTCGCGTGGCCGCCACTCGTTCTCGGGCTTCAGGATGACGGTCGTCTCCATCATCGAGAACGGGGCCGGGTCCGTCGAGCTGTCGGCGCGGCCCGCCTTGCCGAAGACCCGTTCTACCTCGGGGAACGACTTCAAAACCCGGTCCTGCACCTGGAGGAGCCGCTCGGCCTCCGTGACGGAGATGCCGGGCATCGTCGTCGGCATGTAGAGGATGCTCCCCTCGTAGAGGGGCGGCATGAACTCCGAACCGAGCTTCATGAAGATCGGCACGGTCGCAACCATCGCGAGGAGGGCGGCAGCGATCGTCGACTTGGGGTGCTTCAGAACGAATCGGCAGGGAGGCTCGTAGATCTTGTGGAGGAACCTCGAGACGGGGTGCTTCTCCTCGGCGTAGTACTTCCCGACGGTGACCTGGTTGACGACCCAGGCGAGCCACTTCGGCCGGAAGTGGAAGAAGTCCATCCGCGCGAAGAGCATCCGCAGCGCCGGGTCGAGAGTGATCGCGAGGAACGCCGCGATCGCCATCGCGAGGTTCTTCGAGTAGGCGAGCGGCTTGAAAAGGCGCCCTTCCTGGTCGACGAGCGTGAAGACGGGGAGGAAGGCGACGGCGATGACGAGGAGCGAGAAGAAGACGGACGGCCCGACCTCCATGAGCGCTTCGAGGCGCACCTTGTGGAAGTCGCCCGGCCGCCCCCCGTCGTTCCAGAGCTGGAGCTTCTTGTAGGCGTTCTCGACCTCGACGATTGCGCCGTCGACGAGGACGCCGATCGAGATCGCGATCCCGGCGAGGGACATGATGTTGATCGTCAGCCCGAGCTGCCCAAACGGGATGAACGCCAGGACGACGGAGATCGGGATCGTCAGGATGGGGACGATCGCGCTAGGGACGTGCCAGAGGAAGATCAGGATGATGATCGAGACGACGATGATCTCCTCGATCAGCTTTCCTTTGAGGGTCTCGATGGAGCGCTCGATGAGGTCCGAGCGGTCGTAGGTGGTGACGACCTTCACGCCCTTCGGCAGCGAGGGCTCGATGTCCTTCAGCTTCTGCTTCACCCGCTCGATGACGTTGAGGGCGTTCTCGCCGCTGCGCATCACGACGACGCCGCCGACGACGTCGCCCTCGCCGTCGAGGTCCGCGACGCCCCGCCGGATCTCGGGCCCGAGCGAGACCCGGCCGACGTCGCCGACCGTGAGGGGAGTGCCCCTCTCGTTCGTCTTCAGGACGATCTGCTCGATGTCCTTGACCGATTTAAGGTAGCCGCGCCCGCGCACCATGTACTCCCGCCCCGAGAGCTCGATGAGGCGGCCGCCGACCTCCTCGTTGCTCATCCGGATCGCCTCGGCGACGCGGGAGAGCGGCACGCCGTAGGCGGAGAGGACGTTCGGGTCGATCGTCACCTGGTACTGCCTCTGCCGACCGCCGACCGTCGCGACCTCGGCCACGCCCGGCACCGACTGGACCGCGTACCGGAGGAACCAGTCCTGGTACGTCCTCAGCTCGTCGGTGCTGTTCGTTCCCGACTCGTCGACGAGCGCGTACTGGAAGACCCACCCGACGCTCGTCGCGTCGGAGCCCATCTCGGTCTTGACCCCCTGGGGAAGGCTTCCCTGGATCTTGGAGAGGTACTCGAGGACGCGGGAGCGGGCCCAGTAGAGGTCGGTGCCGTCCTCGAAGATGACGTAGACATAGGAAAACCCGAAGTCGGAAGAGCCGCGGATCGTCTTGACCTTCGGCGCGCCCAGGAGAGCGGTGACGATCGGGTACGTGACCTGGTCCTCGATGATGTCGGGGCTCCGGTCCCACTTCGAGTAGATGATGACCTGCGTGTCGGACTGATCCGGGATCGCGTCGAGGGGCGTCCGCTTCATGACCCAGACGGCGATCATGATGGCGACGGCGTAGAGGGAGAGGACGAGGTACTTGTTCTCGGCGGAGAAGCGGATGATCCGCTTGATCACCCCTTCGCCTCCGCCCTCGCCGGGGCTCGCGTGGCTCATCGCGTCCTCCTTCAGTGGGCGTGGCCGGCAGGCGTCGCCGACGGCGCGGGCGGTTCGGGCGCCTTCGCCGTCGCTCCAGGCGCCCTCGTGGGTGAGTTCGCGGTCATCGCGGAGAGAGCAGCCTTCAGGCGCGACTCGGAGTCGACGAGGAAGTTGGCGCCCCGAGCGACGACCTCTCCGGCCGAGAGTCCGCCCGTCACTTCGTACTGGCCGCCTGCATGGTCGCCGACGGAGATCTCACGCGGCGAGAGTCTTCCCTTCCCTTCCGCCACGAACACGACCTTTCGTGTGCCACTGTCGATGACGACGTCGTCGGGGAGCACGAGCGCGTCCCGCGACTTCCCGTGAATCGTGACCTGGGCATACATCTCGGGCTTCAGCTCCTCCTTGGGATTCGCGAACTCGAGCCGGACCTTCACGGTCCGTGTCATCTCGTCCACGGCCGGGTAGACGTACGTCACGCGCCCGGTCCAGGACTTGCCGGGCCAGTACGAGAGCGTCATCGTCGCCGTCTGGCCGAGCGAGAGCCGGGGGAGCTCGTACTCGTAGACGTCGGCGATGACCCAGACGGCGGAGAGGTCGACGATGTCGAAGAGCGAATCGGCCGGCATGACCTTCATCCCGTGATACGCCATCCGGCCTGTGACGAATCCGGAGATCGGAGCGTAGATGTTGAGCGTCCGGGTCGGCTCGCCACGCTTCTCGAGGGCGTCGATGTCCTGAGGGGTGATGTCCCACAGGAGGAGCCGCTGCCGGGCGGCCGCGACGAGATCCTGCCCGCCCTGCGAGACGGACGGAATCGCCGAGCCCGAGGTGGACTTCGCGGCCTTGAGCGCCATCAGGTACTCCCGCTGCGTCGCGTAGAGCTCCGGGCTGTAGACCTTCACAAGGACGTCGCCTTTCCTGACGTACTTGCCTGTGTAGTCCGCTTCGATCGCCTCCACGTAGGCCTCGTAGCGCGTGTGGACGTGGTGGACCCTGCGCTCGTCGTACGCGACGCGTCCGGTCGTACGGATGGACGTTTCGAAGGACGCCCTCTTCACCTCGATCGTCTTGAGACCCAGCAGCTGCTGCTTCTGGGAGTCGATCGTGACCGTGGCGAAGCCCTCCGGTCCCTTCGCACCCGCGTCCACTTCGTCCGAGTAGACCGCCACGAAGTCCATTCCCATCGAGTCCTTCTTGGGCGTCGGCGAGGTCTCCTGCGGATTCATCGGGGACCGGTAGAAGAGGATCTTCCTTTCCCCGGAGGGTGCGGCCGTGCCCGCCACCGCCGCCTCGTGTGCCTCTTCCTCGATGGGGACCAGCTTCATGCCGCAGATCGGGCAGTCTCCGGGGCCGTCCTTTACGATTTCCGGATGCATCGGGCAGTGGAACCGCTTGGCGGAAGCCGAGTGTTCACCGCTCTTCTGGCAGGCCGACAGGACGAGAATGGACCCGCCGACCACTACGGACAGGGCGACGGTCAGGGCGATCGCGAGGAGACGCTTCTTCTTCATTTCTATGCTCACATCTTCGGGCTGGCCGAAGTGGCTGCCGGGGCTGTCTTGGAGGCCATGGGCGCCTGGCCGCTCCGCTCGAGAGAGAACTCCTCGAGGTCGGCCAGAGCGCGGATCAGGTTCGCCAGCCGGCCGAGAGCCGACCGTCGATCGCCGAAGTACGTGCCGATGGCTTCGAGGACCGTCACGAAGGGGACGGTGCCCGTCCTGTAGCTGGCGAGAGCGGCATCGACGGAGAGCTGGTCCTGCACCAGGATTCCCTCGGCATCGAGCCGGGCTTCCTGTGCGAGCTGGTTGAGGCGGATGAGGCGCTCCTCGGTCGCGGCCTGGACTCGGCGGCGAAGGGACTCCTCGGTGGCTGCTGCCGCCGAAGCGAGGGACTCGGCCTCGACGATGAGCGGACGCTGCTTCTTGCCGGCCCAGAGTGGGATCGAGACGCCGACACCGGCGGACCACATGAGCGGAAGGCCCCCGCGATTCATGTATGCGGCGGAGGCGACGAAGTCGGGCATGAGGTTCCGGCGCGCGAGATCGACGGAGAGCTTCGAGCGCTCCTTCACGAGCGCGATCTCCTTCAGCTCCGGCGTCTCGTCTGCGGCCCGGGCGAGGGTCTCCGCGCTCGAGGGGATCGTCACGAGGCGTCCCGGTGTGAGGCGCTGCTCGGTGGGAATGGGCGCGTCAGGCGGCCGAAAGAGGAGCTGGCGCAGCTCGCTCAGGGCCGTCAGCTCGGCTGCTTCCTCGCGGCGACGCTCCTGTAGGAGCCGCGTCCGCTCGCTCTGCGCTCGAAGGACGTCCTGCTGGCTCGCGAGCCCGGCAGCGTACCGTCCGCGGGTCACTTCCTCGATGCCTTTCCACGTTTCGGCCTGCTCGTCTACGAGCCGGAGGGCCTCGCGTGCCTCGAGGAGGTCCGCGTAGGCACGGCGGACCGACGCCCCGATCGTGAGCACGACGCGCTGCGGGACGGTCCCGGCCCTTTCGGCGTCTTTCTGCGCGACTTCCCGGGCAAGGCGGAGCTTCCCCGGGTACGGAATCGCCTGCTGGGCCATGAGCTGGAGACGCGTCATCTCCATGGTCCCCAGCGAGGGAGAGACCCCGTCGTTCTCGTAGCTCAGCGAGACCATCGGATCCGGCAGAGTGCCGGCAGGACTGATCCGCGCTTCTGCAGAAGCCGCCGATGCCTGCGCCGACCGGATCTCGGGATTCGCCCTGATCGCCTCCTCGACGAGACGCTCCACCTCGGCGCGATCCAGCGGCGGCGGTGGCTCTACTCCCTGGGCATTGAATGCAGCGACGGACAGGAGGGCGCAGAGCGCGACTCCCCCGCGGGACAACAGAACAGACATCTCTTCACCTCGTACTCCGGTCGTCGGACGCCGCCCGCGTCAGGCGGCGACGAAAGGACTACGCCTCAGGATCAGATCCTGAGAACGCCGATCCGGAGGAAGAGCGGGTCGTCCCCGGCCTGGCGCCGTGCCGGCGTCCCGGGGTTCTGGCGCGCCGAGCCGAGGTTCTGGCCGACGTCCCGACCCGGCGATTCCGAGACCCCGGCCCGGGACGCACCCTCGGGCGGTGCCGCTTCCGGCCCCCCGGGGTTCCGGGTGACGCTGCAAGGCGCTCCGGGGGGGCAGCAGCATCCCTCCGAGCCGTCCGACAGGGTGTCCCCCGGGGTTCCCGCCGGGCGAACCACGCCTCCGCAGCAATCCCCTGGGATCCCCGACGCCGAGCTCCCCAACCAGCGGGTCCACGGCGCCGCGCAGGTCGCGGGTGCGACGTTCGCGCCGAGCAGGAGCACGACGAGAGTCAGGGCCGCCCCCCGGAAGATCCAGGGGCCCCGATTCCCGCCTCCGGCGGTCTCGGGGGGCACCTGAATGCGGCTTGCTGGGTTCTGCTGGCGAGACACCATCGACTCGGCTCGCAGGGAACTTACCGCCCCAACATTAGAAACGGATTAGTGCCGCGGTATCGTGAGACCCTCCGGTTCGGCCGGTGACACTCATGAGAGTCCTCGTCGTTGAAGATGACCCGAAACTTCTGGAGAGCATCCGGCAGGGGCTGAAGGAACACGGATTCGCCGTGGATGTGGCACCGGACGGCCGACTGGGGCTCGAGCTCGCGCTCGGGTCCGACTACGACGCCCTCATCCTGGACGTCATGCTCCCCGGCAAGAGCGGCCTCGAGATCCTGCGCGAGCTGCGGGTTCGCCACCGGGCGACGCCCGTCCTCATCCTCAGCGCCCGCTCCGCCGTCGAGGACCGGGTCCGGGGACTGGACCTCGGAGCGGACGACTACCTTCCGAAGCCTTTCAGCTTTCAGGAGCTCCTCGCACGCCTCAGGGCGATCACCCGGCGCCCCGCGGCCGAACCGGCCACCACGCTCACCGCCGGGGACCTCGAGCTGGACACCGTGCACCGTTCGGTGCGTCGCGGGAACCGGCCGATCGAGCTCACATCGAAGGAGTTCGGGCTCCTCGAGTACCTCATGAAACGGAAGGGAGTCGTCCTGACGCGCGCCATGATCCTGGATCACGTCTGGGACCTCGACTACGACGGCGGCTCGAACCTCGTCGAGGTCTACATCAACTACCTCCGGCGCAAGGTAGACCAGGGCGAAGACGTAAAGCTCATCCAGACGGTGCGCGGCTCCGGCTACGTCCTGAAGGAACCGAAGTGAGAGCGCTGCCGAGAACATTTCGCGGGCGTCTGACCCTGGGGTATTCCCTCGTCCTCACGCTCATCCTGGCTGCGTTCGGGCTCAGTCTCTACTTCATCGTCCGCGACCAGCTCCTCCGCCACCACGATCGGGAGCTCACCGAGACGGCCGACGCGATCCAGGTGGTCCTCGGGCAGCACGAGGATTGCGAGCACCTGACTCCGGAGCAGGTCGCACAGCTGAACCGGTACTCGAAGCTCGCCCTCTTCCACTCCGTCGACGGCGACCCGGCTGTCTTCTACCGCTCGCCCGACCTGGAGTCGGTGCCGGCCGCCAAGGAGCTCGCAGCGCGGCCGCAATTCCTCGAGGAACGCTCGGCTTTCCGCACTTACGTCGAGAAGGGCGGCCTCCTTCGGGTCTACACGAGGCCCTACAAATCCCATGCCGGACGCCAGGGTGTCATCCGGGTCATGGAGCGGACGGGAGACGTCGAGCTTCCCCTCTCGAACCTCCGTCTCGCCCTCCTCCTCCTTGCGCCGATCGCGATCGCAGGATCGGCCGCGGTCAGTTACTGGCTCGCCGGCCGCGCGCTCGCCCCCGTCGTCGAGATCACGGAGCTGGCGAGAGAGATCGAGTCGACACAGCTTAGCCGCCGGCTCCCGACCCGTCCCGTCCCTGACGAGATCGGCCGGCTCGTCGACACGTTCAACCAGATGATCGGTCGACTCGAGAGCTCCTTCGAGTCGATGAAGCGCTTCACCGCGGACGCGTCCCACGAGCTCCGAAGCCCGCTCGCGAACATGCAGAGCACGCTCGAGGTAGCTCTCAGTCAGCCCCGAGAGACGGACGGCTACCGCACCGCGATGGCGAGTCTCAGCGAGGAGGTGGGCCGTCTTCGGCACATCGTGGCCGACCTCCTCCTCCTGGCGCGCGCCGACAGCGGCAAGGTTCCCTTCCAGCTCGAGCCGGTTCGTCTCGATACTCTCGCCGGCGAAGTCGTGGAGTCGTTCTCGGAGCGGGCCTTTGCCCTCGGGGTCCGACTCGAAGCGGCGCCAGCGCCCCCCGTCGTCATTCCGGGCGACGAACGCTGGCTTCGCCAGCTCGTCCTCAACCTCGTCGACAACGCCGTCCGATTCTCGACTGAAGCAGCCGCGCGCGCGACGGATAGAAGAGTCCGCGTGTCGGTGTGGACCGAGGACCAGCTTGCGCTTCTGGCCGTAGATGACGACGGGCCCGGGATCCCCGAGCCTGATCTGGATCGCGTCTTCGAGAGGTTCTTCCGCAGCGACGCCGCCCGCACGCG
>JADHEF010001876.1_pt1 | contig 11166 bp, 11 predicted proteins | sample 8952391 | NCBI WGS metagenome assembly JADHEF01 (sample SAMN16124439, study PRJNA663245) | bioreactor sludge metagenome | isolation source: sludge (nitrite) | place: India:Bengaluru | collected 2019-02-28
ACCGGTGGGATGGGAGGAAGACCGAGGACGGAGGACAGAGGACGGACTGGGCGCAGACGGTGGCATGGGACCGGCGCAGGCAGAGAATGCTCCCAGCCAAAGTCGTATCCACTATCGCAGATATCCCGTATAACACGCAACATGCAGACTGGCTCTTACTTGAAGCGCAATAACTCGAACTTATCACCCACTGTTTTTGCGAATCGCCTCATTTTTCACAGCGCCACCGAGCAACCCTCAGAATTCTGAGCGCCCATTGCCTCTGCGAGAAACAAAAACGCGTCCGCTGCCGTGTTTGTCGATTTGTAACGGCACTCACGTCAGAAAGAGAATACGCCTCCTAATCTTTGTACAACCGACAACGGCGAAGCACCGCTTTTGCCGCCCCCATAAGTCCGAGTCTTCGCAAAAGGTGACCGGCACATTGTCTCAACCTGAGCGCCGTCGTTACCCGGACTTTATCCTCCCACAAATGGTCGTACGTCGGATCCGGCACGATAAACTTAGGGTGCTTGAGGGGAAATTCAACCGGACGGACAAGCACTTCTCTGTTCTTGCAATCAGCACCTTCAACACCATGTGCACAGTCCAAGCCCGCCCCGACATTCTTTATCAGGCTGTATTTCGGAATGATCGACAATCCGTAATTCGCGGCCATGGCATACTGCCATTGAAAGTCCCATGTATCAATTGCGTTGCCGGCGTACATTTCATCGCACACGCGGACCCGGGCCTCGCAAAAAGAGGCGCATTTGTGCAAGCCCAAGCTCTTGAACTCAGGCCAACTTTCCATTTTCAAATCAAAGTGTTTCCAAGCCCGGCGCCAACCCGCCCAGCCCCAAGACCATCCGTAATGAGAGAACCGGTAATCCGCGTCGATCGGACACTCGCCACTCATATCGTTGTATCCTGCGATCTGCATGACGTTTGTCACATTCCGATACCGTTCAAGCATTTCACCGCAAAAGCGATAAAAACTGGGGTCAGGCAAACAATCGTCCTCTAAGACTATCCCCTCTTCTTCATTCTCGAAAAACCATGACATCGCCGTGCTTTCGCCTTTACCACAGCCAAGGTTCGTTTCTTGATAGAGCTTTTCAGGGTGCAACTCGTTCTCGAACTCGTCAATAACCGCCCTCACGGCACGCACTTTCTCAACATCATCGGGCCTGTTTGGCCTCGGTCCGTCGCAAGCGATGTACACTTTGGGAGGGTTCGCATCACGGATGCTCTCCAGCATTTGACGCGTCAATCCAGCTCGCCTAAAGACAATCAACAGAACCGGCGGCACCCCCGAAGAGCTGCTGTTGGCGGTATTCATCATAAACAAACCCTAATAAACGTTGAAAGGCGGATGTCTCCGTTCACTTTGAAGCAGACAAACGCCCTGTTGAGTAAAAGACTGAAGAACCCCTTCAGCCTTTTCAGCACGAACACCCAGGCTTCGGATTATCGAGCGCTTGACCTGCGTCTCCGAACCGCCTAAGGATTACGATCTTCTTCATCATTCTTCCAGCCTGTCAGGGCAGGGATCAACCGGGACGATCGGGACTACGTTAAATCCTCACCCGTTCCGCTGTCAGCCCTTTCGTTCTCATTTCATTGAGAATGAAACCATACCCGCTGCAGACATAACACAGTTCGCCAAGAATCATACTCCACATGATCATCGAAAGCGTCTTTGGCAAGAGGAACACAAAACCAAAAGCCGAAACAAAACGGACTATTGAGAGCGCAATGATGACCCGATATTTCAGCGCAGAAATGAAAACGATAAAGGGCAACGCGGCAGCGGTCAGAACAATACTGAGGGACAAAATGCGAAAAACGGGAATTGCAGCCACGTACTTGGGAATGCCCATTCTGATAAAGGGATCTATCACGAAATAGAGCACGCTCACAAGCCCGACCGACACGATGAGGTTCAGGCAGGTGGGCTTTAGCGCATATTTCACACAGTTCAGAAAGTCCTCGGACTCTCCGAAATTATGCATGATTTTCGGATAATATATCTGGCTCAAGGAGGAGGTAATCGTCATGGCCATGAGCTGCAAAGTCAGCGACACGCCGTAGATCCCTAATTCACCCTGACCCAAAAATTTCAGGATGACAAAACTCAATGTGGCGGTTGTCAACGATGTGCTGATATAGCCAGGAACAGAAATCGGAAGCGAGATTTTCGCCAACTCCTTCAAACGGTCTCCATCAAACGAACTCTTTACGCGCACAGGGACATGGGCACGATTTAGCCAAAGACCGGTGAGCAACTGGAGCCCATTCCTCAAGGCCACACCCCAATAGCCCCACAACTTAACAAGCACCAACAGAAAGAACCCGAAAATGGTGCTGAGCAAATTATTGTACGTCAGGCGCTTGAAATCTTGAGTTGTCCGATACATGATACCCAAGTAAACACCATAAAACGACGTCCACACCACCACGATCTGCACGCCCCACCCCACTGAGGCGCGAAGATCGCCCCTGAACAAGGACAGTCCTGTCAGCGCTATGAATACGACAGAAAACAGCCAAGAGAGCGTCAGGTACCACCACTTAGCTGCAGACGCAACCTTTAGAGCTTCCTCCTTATTTCCTTTCCCGATCAAATACGGATACTGACGCATGAGAGCGTCTTGCACGATGACAAGTCCGATATTGAAATAGCCCGCCAGAATTCCATATTTACGAAATTCACCAAACACTTCGGGGGCGATCCAGCGAGATTGAATGATCCCCCCCAGACCACCCAGGGCGGATATGAGGAAACTACCCCCCGCAAAGACACCCAGCGTATGCAAGGACGGAGACTTCAATATTTTTGTTAAGAAACGCATTTGGGTTAACAGGCAAGACCGACCAAATTTTTGAGAGGAGCTTGTTCCGCCTGGAAACGTGGCAAAGATGATCGCGTGAGCGTGCCACCAGAGACAGCCCCTCCCATGGCTCTAGATTCTCACGTATCTCTGAAACATAAGGATTGCTCATTTCACTTTGGGAGCCAATCGAGAAGCTCCTTGGTAAGGATCAAGTTCTCACCACTCACTTTCAAATTATATCCTTTGTCCCCAATCGCCCGAAGCAGGGCTTGACTCGCACCGGGGGCAACGTGGTCGTGAAGCTCGATAAACACGTTGTCGGTATTATTGAGCCACTCCGTATTATGAGAGAGCACTTCGCGTTCACTGCCTTCAATATCAATTTTCAAGATGTCAATATGGGACAAACCGAAGCGACTACAGATATCGGAGATGGTATAGGCGGGAAACCCCTGATCGGAAGGTTCGACTTGATATCCCCAGGGAGCCGCTTCCGAATTCTGGATGCGCAAACAATGCGTACTATCCGGCCACAAACCACCACGGAGCAGATGAACATCCGTCAACGCACAGGTATTCTTTTCAAACATTTTGCAATTCTCTTCATCCGGCTCGATAGCGATCACGGTAGCAGCCGGATAGAATGTCTTAAAAAAAATCGTTGCCAGCCCAATATTCGCCCCTGCATCAATGATCACCTTGGGCGCATAATTCCTGAATATGGGATATTCGCCTCCTCCATGCATCAAAACTGTTTTTACGAGCGCGCAATCTGTCGAGCGAGCCCTAACCAAGACAGGCCGGCTAAGGCGCCTCAGCCCGATTGAAAACAACCGCCCTTCCCTCCCAAACTTCTCGGCAAACAGCAACTTGAGGATATTCCCCGGGGTGATCCATCTACGATAACGCCAGATGTCGATTGGCAGTTGTATCCATTCTTTAAGCATTTTGATCATTCTGTAAGCACCTTTTACCCAGGAGTCTGCGATCCAGACTTCCACGGCTTAGCCACCACTCATTCACTTCATCACATCACCATAACCGTTGGGAAACGCCTGATGCCACGACCACGCATCAGAAACGATCTGATCGAGCGAAGACTTTCCGGGACGCCAGTTCAGTTCTTTGCCCGCCTTCTCCGCAATCGCATAGAGCGTGGCCGGGTCACCCGGCCTGCGAGGCGCATAAATGACAGGGATTTCCTTTTGCGTAATTCGACGACAAGCCTGCACAATCTCTTGGACAGACACGCCCTGACCGGTTCCCAAATTAAAGGCACCGGTCTTGTCTGACAGCAACGCCAGATAGTGGGCCGCAATCAGGTCTGTCACGTGGATATAGTCACGTATGCAGGTGCCATCCGCCGTCGGATAATCATTGCCGTAGACATCAAGGTGCGATTTTTGGCCCAACGCAACTTTCAACACATTCGGGATGATGTGCGTCTCGTTTGCATGATCTTCTCCCAGTATCGTCATCAACTTTGACGAACGGGACGCGGTCACGGAATCCTTGTCCTCAAGAAAATTTGCGGCACCACAGACATTGAAATACCTGAGGAAAAGCGGCAAGAACCCCTTCTGCCGCTGGTGCCACTTCAGAATCTGCTCCAGGATAAGTTTTGAATGTCCGTACGGATTCGCCGGATTCTGTGGCGTCTCTTCGGAAATCGGCATCTGTTCCGGCTGCCCATACGTTGCACACGTCGACGAGAAAACGATACGCCTTACACCCGTCGCCAACATGGCCGAGAGAAGGTTGATTCCGCCTTGCACATTATTGCTGTAGTAAGCGATTGGATCGGCCATCGACTCGGACACCAATGCGTATGCGGCAAAGTGTACGACGGCATCAACCTGAGATTGACGCATAGCAAGGAGGATGTCAGACGATTCGCGCAGATCCCCGACAATCAATTGCGCACGAGGATCAAGAGCCTGCCGATGACCGCGCTCCAGATTATCGAACACGATACAGGTGTGACCCCTGTCGCAAAAATATCGTGTGGCAACGGACCCAATATATCCACACCCTCCTGTGACAAGCAATTTCATATATCACCTCATAGGCAACAGACAATAGGCGATGGGCAATACGAAACTTCGAGTTTCCAAAGTCTCATCGCGCTACCGCGCGAGTTTCATGGTTTCAGAGGGGTACTACCGGTTTTTGTGTTGGTGCGAGCGGCTCTTTAGTTCTCCAGCATGCCGAACGCGGTTCGGCTCGCTGCAATGATCTTCGACTTGACACCTTCCCACGTGTAGCCGATCAAGTCGTCAACAGGAAGGTCCTCTTCGGCATCTTCAAAAAAACAGAGGGATTTCTGTGCAGTCCATGCATTTCCCTGCGGATATTTGCAGCCATAAAAATCAAACATCTCCGACAAGGAGAACCGGTCTAACAATGCCGCAATATCCCAGAAATCTTTCTTGGCTCCACGGTTCACAATCGCATTGAGCTTCATAGCCGCAAGATCTTTTAAACCCGCAACCCGAAGGCCATCACAGGACTCCCAGGGCTCCAACAACCTGTAGCGATGCTCGATCATGTCTACCTTCACTCCGCGGATCAAACACCTTATCGTATGATGGACCGTTTCCAATTCCGCAGGAGCGAAGGCATCCCGAATGGCTTCTGCGACTGGCTCCGGTCTAAAGGGTTCACTGCAAAAAAGATCAATGTCCACCGACCGGCGATGGCCAAGCCGCAACGCGAGCGCCGTTCCTCCGACCAACTGGAAATCCTTCAGACAGGCCTCATCAGACAGTTTACGCAAAACGTCCAAGAGCACCGGGGACACGGTCTCATACCGGAATGGCACCTGACACCCCCGTTCTATGAGACCGAAACGCCCGAACCGGTTTTCCGAAGAGAGCGGAAAAGAAGCTAACCGTTTGCGGCGAAAGTTTGCGGGACTGCAACACAGCATTCTCAACCCTCTCTGCACCGTAATATGTCAAAACGCTCCGCATCTCTGCCCTATTTCCCCGCTCTGCGACGCGCTCAATGATTGCTCGCGCGTGGCGCTCAACGTCCAGACTCGAAAAGTCCGTATCCCAGAAAAGCTCACGCCGCAACTGGGCCTTAAAAACATCTGGAGAGGAGGGGAAGTTCATTAGTGCATTAGTTCGTTAGTGCATTAGTTGGAAATACGGGGGCAGGGGGGAGGTCATTAGTTCATTAGTTCGTTAGTGCATTAAAAACCAACAACAGCAATAAAAAACAAGTTTTTTTTCCCGCAAAGGCGCGAAGGCGCAAAGGGTTCCCAACTTGGCGTTTTGGCGAAAGATCATTCGGTTGTGGTGTCACATTCGTTCGTTGGTGCGTTCGTTGAAAATTCGGGTTTCAGAGTTTCAACGCAAGCTATTGACATCCATAAGGCGGAAAGGCGTCTGGATCTGCTCCTCAATCGCTTTCTGCCGCGCAACCTTCACAGGATCCGTCCGTGAGAGTGAATCCGCCACAAACGACACGTACTCATCCATCCCTAACCTCGGGGGAAGGGGCGCAAGAGACGAGTCTTGTTTGAGATCCGGAAAAACGAACTGTAACCGGTTCATGTCTGAAGCGTCCTGATCTTTTTGCAGACTGTTTGAAAGATGTCCTCCGTCGCGTAGCGCTGAGCAAGAGGATGGAGATCGCGTTCGAGATCCAGACTGTTCAGGATCGATAAATAGGCGATGTCTGGGAGGTCTTTCTCCATGCGGCGTTCAGGTGCCTGGGCCAAGGCGAAGAATTTCATGGCGAGCAAATCACGCAACGAGGGCACGAGCAAACATTTTCCATGCAGGACAACCGAAGAAGCCTTGGCCAGAAGTTGCGTGAGAGTCTGTCCGTCCACATGCAAAAAATCAACCCGTAACGGTGATCCGGGGCGGTTGAAGAAAGTGACGTTCTCATGAGCAGCCACATTCGTAAAGCCTGCCTGAGCCATGATCCGCCGCACGCCGTCTTTCTTGTCGGACGCGATCATCAGATCGATATCCAGTGTGTTGCGCGTGTACCCGTAATGGTTGACGGCGAATCCGCCGATCAGCAAACACTCAATCCCTGAGGATGCCAGAGCACCCGCCGCCAAGTCGAAAACGCTTTGCAAATCACTTAAATCAACTGGAGAGGTGGGGACGTTCATTAGTTCGTTAGTGCATTAGTTCGTTCGTGCATTAGTTGAGGCTACGGAAAAAAAATACAGCAGTGCCCTACCTGACACATAAACCCTCTCGCCTAGACTTGGGTTGTAGGCGGAGCCCACGTTAGTTCGTTAGTGCATTAGTGCGTTCGTGCATTAGTTGAGGCTGCGGAAAAGAAATACAGCAGTGCCCTACCTGACACAGAACCCCTCTCGCCTAGACTTGGGTTATGAGCGGAGCCCACGTTAGTTGTAATGCGGATCTCAGAGGAAAAGGTGTCATGCCTGAGCGAATTTGCCCACTGTCACGGCATAGATCGCCGGGATGCCGGTGTCGAAATGTTTCCGGACACCACCAACCCCTTACCCCCTCTTCCTGGCGCACGGCCTCGAGCGCCGGAGTCAACTGAAGTTCCGCTCCGTCCAGCGTTGCGACCTGCTGACGCAAGATCCCGAAGAGTCCGGGACGAAGCGCATAGAGGCCGTTGACGCAGAACTTAAGAGGACGGGGTTTCAGGTACCGCTACATGAGTTCCTCCGCATCCCCCTTGTCCTTCGCCCGCTTTGACGACCGTTTGTTTGTGATCAAATCCAATCGTCCGATGAAATTAACTTCGACGGAACCATAGCGGCCACGAACACGGTTCGCCTTGGCATCCGCGTAGGGAACCCCATCGATCTCTCCCATAAAATCCACCCGAACAGGCGTCACGCCGAACGTGATCACATTCTTCGGATCCATGAGCAGTTCGTGCGCCAGATCCTCTTTCTTGAAGCCGAAATCATGCAGCGCACTTCTTACCCGTTCGACATTTTTCGGGTCTGTGTTGAAAAAAATGTCGATGTCTTTCGTGAAGCGAGGATATCCATGGAATGCGACCGCATACCCGCCAACAATCATGTAATCCACGTTATGCTTTTCGAGTAATCGTAACAACTCTTCGAAGTCTGGCTGGATATTCATACAAAAACTTTCCCGCCTCCATTCGTAATGTTTCCACCATGTCTAACCGAGCCTCCTCCGTCTGTTTACGCCAGTAGACCTGATCGTCTTCCCTCTGACGGGCATGCGTCGTTACTGTTATCTCAAGTTTCACGGGAAATCTCCGCAACAATAAAGAGGGAACGAAGGTCATGTCGTATGGGCGAGGGGTGTTTTCCCGCAAGGCGCAAAGGGTTCCCAACTTGGCGTCTTGGCGAGAGATCATTCGGTTGTGGTGTCACATTAGTTCGTTAGTTCATTAGTGCGTTCGTGCATTAGTTGAGGCTGCGCAAAAGAAATACAGCATTGCCCTACCTGACACAGAAACCCTCCCACCTGGACTTGGGTTGTGGGCGGAGCCCACGTTAGTTGTAATGCGGATCTCAGAGGAAAAGGTGTCATGCCTGAGCGAATTTGCCCACTGTCTCGGCATAGATCGCGGGGATGCCGGTGTCGAAGTGCTTGCCGGACACCACAAGCCCCTTTACCCCCTCTTCCTGGCGCACAGCCTCGAGCGCCGGAGTCAACTGAAGTTCCGCTCCGTCCAGCGTCGCGGCCTGCTGACGCAAGATCCCGAAGAGGCCGGGACGAAGCGCATACACACCATTCACGCAGAAGAAGGTTTCTTTGCCGTGGTGCTCGACGGTCAGATAAGTCTGCGCCTCGTCTTCCGTAGGCTTCTCGAAGATGCGGTGGAGCTGCAGCGTATCGTCAGCGACCCACTCGCCCGACACCGTACCGTAGTGCTTGACACGCTCCAACAACTCTTCATAGATGCCGACCACGCTCTGGCTGTCACCGTAAGTCTGGAAGAGGTCCACCACTTGACGCGCCACGCTACGGCTCTCTGTCGAACGAAACAGGTGATCGCCCAAGAGCAGCAGGAAGGGCTCGTTGCCAACCCACTTCTCAGCCAGCAGGACCGCGTGGCCAAAGCCCTTGGCCTCATGCTGCGGGATGAACGTCAGACGCTTGCCGAGCGCCATCAGCCGCTCCGCTTCCGCGGAGAGCGAGGACGGCAATTTGGCGAGCGTCTCGGCGCGCAAGTCGGACTGGAAATAGGCGCGGAAGCGCGGTTCGTCCTCGGGCTGGATCACCAGCGCGATTTCTTCCACGCCTGCGGAAAGAGCCTCCTCGATGATCACCTGGAGCACCGGCTTGGCGATACCGTCGGGCGTGACGACAGGCAGAAAGGTTTTGGGGACCGCCTTGGTGTAGGGGAACATGCGCGTGCCGAGCCCCGCCACAGGGATGACCGCCTTGCGGATGGAGACGGGACGCCGGATGTCGAGCTCGAAGCAGGGCATGCCGTACCGGTGCTCAAGATAGGCGGAAAGCTCTGCGCGGTGAGAGACGGATTTGCAGATGAACTGCACGCAGCCGTCACCCTGTGAGCCGACGCCTTTGCCGCCATAGGCCCAGGCGCTGATCCGGGGATCGGCCAAGACCGCATGCAGGCGGGGGCTCTTCAGCTCTTCGCAGACCGGCATGAGGTGCCGGTCGAACACGGCCTGCGCTTCGGTCATCAGCGCGCCGAGCCCCGCCGCATCGCCGGCCTCAATCAGGGCGCGGGCGGACGTAAGAATTCGCCGGTTTTCCGCGCCGAGACAGCCGTGGACCTCTTTGTCGCGCGGGCTCTTGGCAAAGGGGAAAGCCGCATTCAGATCGGACAGGATGCGCACCGTGTCCTTCTTGCCGCAGAGGTCGGCGATCAGCAGGTAGAAGTCGCCACCGGGGCGTAACGGGGTGACGCCGATGCGGTCGCCGTCGAAGGTCATCATGACCGGTATCTGGCCGTAGGCGCAACCTTGGTCCATGCGGCCGCAGCGCGAAGGCGTTGCGATCTCACCCTGATAGGCGGCCTCGATCTCGGCGCGCGTGGTGAGCCCAAGCTGGTAAGCCTGGTTGAAGGCGCGCGCGACCAGCACGCAGAAGGCGGCGGAGGAGCTGAGCCCTTTCTTGACCGGCAGCGTGGTCTTGTAGTTGTCGATCTCCAGGCCATCCACGCCATAGAAGTCCATCATATAGGCGGCCACGCCGGCGGCGTAACTGAAAAAGCCGCCAGCAGCGGCCTCGGCCTGCAACCGCTCCAGCACCATCGGGAACCGGCAGGTTTCCGTAACGGAACCGTCGGTCAGCGTGGAACGCACGACCAGTTCCCCCGGACACCGGCGGCAGCGGGCGTACATGCCCTGGTTGGTACCGGAGATGATGACCACGCCCGGAGCGAGCGTCGAATTGGTGCGGCGGTGACCGCCCGCCCAGTCGGAGTGCTCGCCGAAGAGGCAGACGCGGCCGGGGACGAAAAGTTCGAAGAAGTTCATGATGGTATTGGGAGAGGACAGAGGACTGAGGACGGAGGACGGAGGACGGAGGACTGAGGACAGAGGACTGAGGACGGAGGACGGAGGACGGTTAGTTGTGATGACAAAAAGATTCGGCGCTCTGAAGCATTCGGCCAAGCTTATTGCCGATCAGTGACTCTGCCGACTGAAGACTTTCTTTAACATCAGGATCAATGTATCCACAAGCAAATGCCGTCTCGCGCCAGTGCATGGACTCCTGCAACTCGCCATCGGCATCGGTGAGCTTACTTGTGAAGTGTGCAACATAAGCCCGCTTCGCCCAAGCCTCGGCCGTATTTGCGCCGATTGATCGCGATGCCCGACGCCACTGGTCAGTCAGCGCATAGCGTTCTTCAGGCGGAAACTGCTTCGACACTTCGAAGACCTTTTGCTGATAGGCAAAAGCCAATTGATACGTATCCAAATCCCTGAAGCTGGAGATTCTCATTTCCTGTCCGTCCTCCGCCCTCAGCCTTCCGTTCTCAATATACCTTCACTACGCTTTGACATAGCGGGGCGAGGGCGTGATGAACGGCATGGCGTTGCGGGTGTCGACGATGAGCTGCGCCCAGTCGGCAAGCTGCCTGTAATCCACGCAGGCGTGCGCCGTAGCGATCAGCACACAGTCGAAGGAGGCGACACACTCCCGGCTCCACCCGATAGAGCGCGTACCGGCCCACTGAGGATGCTCCCGCGTCATTTTGATAACTGGCACAAACGGATCGTAATAAGAGACCTCGGCCCCGCGCCGCTTGAGCAGCTCCATTAGCACGTAGCTTGGCGATTCGCGATCATCATCCACATTGGCTTTGTAGGCGAGACCCAGAACAAGGACTTTACAGCCCTTGACCGGTTTTGCGAAGTCGTTCAACGCTTCGGCGACACGGGCCACGA
>JADHEF010001867.1_pt1 | contig 11138 bp, 11 predicted proteins | sample 8952391 | NCBI WGS metagenome assembly JADHEF01 (sample SAMN16124439, study PRJNA663245) | bioreactor sludge metagenome | isolation source: sludge (nitrite) | place: India:Bengaluru | collected 2019-02-28
TCCCTCCTCCGGCACCACCGAATCCCCGGGAGCGCGGCCCGTACGGACCGTCCGACGACGCGCACCGGGCCCGGGCCATTCGGCCCCCGCCGCACCGGCATCCCATTGACCCCCGGCCGGGGGCCGCGTAAGCTAGCAAGTCCGATAGCGCAGGAGGCGGATCCGGTGGGTTTCAACATCGGCGATAAGCTCGTCTATCCGAACCACGGGGTGGGAGTCGTCGAGACCATCGGGGAATCCCTGTTCGACGGCCGGGCTCATCCCTGCTATCAGGTGCGGCTCCTCGCCAACAACTCCAAGGTCGTCGTCCCGGTCGGCAACTCCGACCGCGTCGGGCTGCGGCCGCTGACCCGGCGACAGGACGTGACCGGCGTCTTCAAGGTCCTCGAGGACGGCAGCTTCCAGTCGAACGGCGACTGGAAGGGGCGGTTCAAGCAGAACCTCGACAAGATGCGCTCCGGCCGTCTGTCGGACATCGCCGACGTCCTCAAGAACCTGAACTGGGTCCAGAAGCAGAAGACTCTCTCCTTCCGCGAGAAGAAGATGTACGAGCGGGCCCGATACCTCATCGTCTCCGAGATCGCGCAGGTGAACGGCCTGCCGGAGGCGGAGGTCGAGCTGGACGTCGAGAAGGCGCTCGACCGGTCGGTCGCGCGGCGCCGCAGCCTCGGCCCCGCCGCCCGCTGAGCTCCGAATCCGGCGACGCGGGCGCCGCCGCTCCCGTATAGTCGTGACGATGTCGCACCGAGCTCCGGCCGGCCTCCTCCTGGTCCTGGCGCTGGGCGTTCCTCTCGTGGTCGCGGCGCGGACCGACCCGTCAATGGAGAGCCTCCTCGTCGCGCTCGACCTCGAGCGCAGGGCCCGCAACGAGGACGTCCTCGAGGTCGAACGGCTCACCTCGGCCGCGACGCGGGCCGATGCCGAGGCCGCTTCCGCCCGGGAGCGCCTCGTCGACGCGGTCCGTGGCGGAGACGTCCAGGCCGGCGACCTGCGGGATGAGGAGGAAAGGGTCGTCGAGGCCGAGGCCCGAGCGACGGCCGCCCGCGAGATCCGGCGCGCCGCCGTCGCCCGCCTCGTCGAGAGAGTCCGCCGGATCGCGCTCCTCCAGGAGGAGGTGGCCCGAAGGCGTTCGGCGTCCCGACGGGTGGCGGACCCGATCACCGGTCGCTGGGAGGCGACGATCGATCCCGGCGCCCGGAAGGGCGCTTTCCGCCTCGTCCTCGACGGCACCCTCGTCTCCGGCGACTACACGCTGGACGGCGGCTTCCGCGGCTCGCTCCGCGGAACGTTCGTCGGGGAGAGGATCACGCTCCAGCGGATCGACTCCGAGCGCGGCTTCGACGCGACGTTCTACGGGCGCGTCCAGCCTCAGCTGAGACGGATCACCGGCACGTGGGAGGCGACGGCGATCGCGCCGGCCACCGGCCCTGTCGCGGGCACCTGGTCGGCGGCGCTCCTTCCCGACGACGAAGACGGAGGTTTGCCCTGAGCCACGACGACCACCTTCCCCCCCCGCCCGCAGCCCGAACCGGCTCCCGGGACGGGGCTCGATCGAAGCAGGCCGCCGGAATGGCCCCGTCGGCGCCCCGCTGGGGCGACCGGCTCCTCTTCGCCGCCCTGGGAGCCCTCGTCGGCTTCGCCGGGGCCTGGATCGCCCTCGAGGGACGGCACGCCCCGACGCCGCCCGCCGCGGCGATGGCGGCGGACCCGCACGCCGGCGTCCCCGGCGCCCCGCCCCTCGGCCCGAACGCCGGCGCGCCCGCGGGGGGAGGCTCCGCCTTCGACCACTGGCAGTCGCTCTACAACGAGGTCGTCGTCCTCGCGCTCGACAAGCACGAGCACGACGCGGCCGACGCCGCGCTCGCCCGGCTGAAGAAGGAGCACCCCGGCCTGCCGGCGATCGAGACGCTCGAGAAGCAGATCGGCGCCGCGCACGGAGGGTCGTGAAGCCGCGGAGCGGCGACCTCTTCGAGGAGCCGATCCCGGACCGGCGGGCGGTGCCTTCCGTGGCGCCGCTCGCCGAGCGGTTCCGCCCGCGCGACCTCTCGGAGATGCGGCTCCCCGCGTCGGTCGCCGGGCCGTCGTCTCTCCTCGGCCGCGCGATCGAGGCGGACAAGGTCCCGTCCCTCGTCCTCTGGGGCCCGCCGGGAACGGGGAAGACGACGCTCGCCCGGGTCATCGCGACGCGCACGAAGTCGCGTTTCCTCGCCTTCTCCGCCGTCGTCGCGGGGGTGAAGGAGATCCGGGAGGTGCTGGAGGAGTCGAAGCGCCTCGCGGCGCGGGGCGAGCGGACGCTCCTCTTCGTCGACGAAATCCACCGATTCAACCGGGCGCAGCAGGACGTCTTCCTGCCCTATGTCGAGTCGGGGGCGGCGACGCTCGTCGGTGCCACGACCGAGAACCCGTCGTTCGAGCTGAACGGCGCGCTCCTCTCGAGGATGCGCGTCGTCGTGCTGCCGCCCCTCTCGCGCGAGGACCTCGAGGCGATCCTCCGAAGCGCCGCGGAGGACGCCGAGCGCGGCCTCGGGGGGCGCGTGACGCTCGGCGAGGGAGCCGTCGACTGGCTCGTCGGCTTCTCCGACGGCGACGCGCGCCGCGCGCTGAACGCGCTCGAGACGGCCGCCGACCACGCCGGCGCGGGGGCCGTCCTGACGGCAACGCTCCTCGGCGAGATCTACGCCCGGAAATCCCTTCTCTTCGACAAGTCGGGCGAGGAGCATTTCAACCTCATCTCCGCCCTCCACAAGTCGGTCCGCGACTCCGACGTCGACGCCTCGCTCTACTGGCTCGCGCGGATGCTCGAGGCGGGGGAGGACCCGCTCTTCGTCGCGCGGCGGCTCGTCCGCGCGTCGACGGAGGACGTCGGCCTCGCCGACCCGAACGCGCTCCGGCTCGCGATGGCCGCGCGCGACGCGGTCCACTTCCTCGGGATGCCCGAGGGGGCGCTCGCCCTCGCCGAGGCGACCGTCTACCTCGCGCTCGCGCCGAAGTCGAACGCCCTCTACACCGCTTACGGAGAGGCCGCGCGCGATGTGGCCGAGACGCCGAACGCGCCGCCGCCCGCGGCGATCCTGAACGCGCCGACGAGGCTGATGAAGGACGTCGGCTACGGGAAGGGGTACGTCTACGCCCACGACACGGCCGAGGGGACGGCCGGCCTCTCCTGTCTCCCCGACGCCCTCGCCGGCCGCCGCTACTACCGGCCGAAGGGGACGGGACGGGAGGCCGAGGCGAAGCGCCGGCTCGACGAGCTCCGCGAGCTTCGCGAGAGGCTCCGGCGGGAAAGGCACCGCCGCTGACCTCTCCGCGCTAACCTCCGCGCATGCTCGACCTCGAAGCGATCCGCGCGAAGTTCCCCGCCCTCGTCTCCGGCGACGTGATCCTCGACAACCCCGGCGGGACCCAGGTGCCGCGCGAGGTCAGCGACCGGATCGTCCGGTATCTCCACGAGACCAACGCGAACCACGGCGGGGCCTTCCCGGCGAGCCGGGCGTCGGACGCCGTCGTCGCGGAGGCCCGCGCGGCGGCGGGCGACTTCCTCGGCGCCTCGAGGCCGGAGGAGATCGCGTTCGGCCCGAACATGACGACCCTGACGTTCGCGATGGCGCGGAGCCTCTCGCGCGACTGGAAGGCGGGCGACGAGGTCGTCCTGACGAGGCTCGACCACGACGCGAACGTCTCGCCCTGGCTCCTCGCGGCCGAGGATCGCGGCGCGACGGTGCGCTGGCTCGACTTCGACCCGGCCGACTGTACCTGGAGCGTCGAGGAGCTCCGAAAGCTCCTCTCGGAGCGGACGAAGCTCGTCGCGGTCGGCTGGGCGTCGAACTCCGTCGGGACGGTGAACGACGTCGCCGGCGCGGCGAAGGCCGCGCACGAGGCCGGGGCGCTCGTCTACGTCGACGCCGTCCACTACGCGCCGCACGGGCCGATCGACGTCGCGGAGGCGGGGATCGACTTCCTCGCCTGCTCGGCCTACAAGTTCTTCGGCCCGCACCTCGGCATCCTCTGGGGGCGGCACGAGCTCCTCGAGAGGACGTTCGCCTACAAGGTGCGACCGGCCGGCGACGCCCCGCCGGACCGGTGGGAGACGGGCACTCAGAGCTTCGAGGCCGTCGCCGGCACGCTCGGGGCGCTCGAATACCTCGGCTGGCTGGGGGAGCGCTCGGGAGGTCCGTACCGCGAGGCGCTCTCTGGTCGCTACGCCGGCCGCCGCCTCGTCCTGAAGAGCGCGATGGCCGCGATCCACGCGTACGAGGCGCGGCTCTCCCGCGCGCTCCACGAGGCGTTCGCCGCGGTCCCCGGCCTCGTGATCCACGGGATCTCCGACCCGGCGCTCTTCGCCGCCCGCGTCCCGACCTTCTCCTTCACGATGGAGGGCCGCCACCCGCGCGCGATCGCCGAGGAGCTCGGCCGGCGCGGCTTCCGCGTCTGGGACGGCAACTACTACGCGGTCGGCGTCACGGAGCGGCTCGGCCTCGAAGCCTCCGGCGGCATGGTCCGCGTCGGCCCCGTCCACTACAACACCGTCGACGAGATCCGCCGCCTCGGAGCCGCCCTCCGCGCACTCTGAGAGAGGGGGTCAGGTCTACCATCTACACTCTACGGGCACGTAGAGTGTAGATGGTAGACCTGACCCCTCGTTCTAGTCGTTCGTCTTCTTGAAGCGGAGGACGGCGGCGGCGACGATGAGGACGGTGTAGGCCGTCATCCAGGCCATCGGCTTCCAGAGGTCGGGGAGGCTCGCGCCGCGCAGGACGATCCCGCGGATCACCTCGATGAAGTAGCGGGCCGGGATGACGTAGGTGATGAGCCGGAAGACCGCCGGCATCCCGTCGATCGGGAAGACGTAGCCCGAGAGGAAGACGAACGGCAGGAGGAAGACGAACGAGAGCTGCATCGCCTGCATCTGCGTCTTCGCGACGGTGGAAACGAGCATGCCGAGGCCGAGGACGGCGGCCATGAAGACGAGGCCCGAGACGTAGAGCTGGAGGACGCTCCCGGCGATCGGGACGCGGAAGAGGAAGACCATCAGGGCGATGATCAGCGTCAGCTGGAAGACGCCGATCAGGATGAACGGGAAGAGCTTCCCGAGGATGATCTCGAGGCGCGTGACCGGGGTCACCTGGAGCTGCTCGAGCGTCCCGCGCTCCCTCTCACGCACGATGGCGATCGCGGTGAACGGGATGAGCGTGAAGGTCAGGATGATCGCGATGAGCCCGGGGATGATGAACGTGGCGGTCCGGAGGTCGGGGTTGTACCAGGGGCGGACCCGCAGGTCGACGGGGAGCGCGGCCTCCTTCCACCCGGCCCGGCGGGCGAGGGTCTGGACGGAGAGCTGGTTCGAGATGCCGGCGGCGATCGACATCGCCTGGGTGGAGGTCGTCGTGTCGGAGGCGTTCACGATGAGGAGCGCCCGCGCCGGAACGCCGCGCCGGCGGCTCTCCCCGTAGTCGCGGTCGATGACGAGGGCGCTCGAGACCCGGCCCTCGTCCATCTCGCGCCGGAGCTCGTCGAACGAGCTCACGGAGCCGACGACGTCGAAGTACTGGCTCGCCGCCATCTTCGCGACGAGCTCGCGGCTGTCGAAGGAGCGGTCCTCGTCGAGGACGATCGTCTTCAGGTGCTTGACGTCGTAGTTGATCGCGTACCCGAAGATGAACGTCTGCATCACCGGGATGAAGACCATCATCCGGAGCGTGATCGTGTCCCTCCGGAGCTGGAGGAACTCCTTGCGCATGAGGGCGAGGAGGCGGTTCACGTCGTCACCTTCCTTGTCGGCGGCCGCGCGGCGGCCTTCCGTTCGGCGTACCCGCGGGCGAGGTCCACGAAGACGTCTTCCAGCGAGGGCTCGGCGACCGCGGGGACGCCGAACCGCGAGACGAGGGAGAAGGCGTCGTCGACGCGCCCCTCGCGGGCGAGGACCCGGAGCCTCAGGCCGAAGAGGTACGCGTCCTCCAGCGGCGCCGCTCCGCGGACGGCGGCGAGGGCCTCGAACGGGGCGCCCTCGAGGTCGACCTCGAAGAGCCGGCCGGAGATGCCGCGCTTGAGCGCGTGGGGCGCCCCGTGGGCGATCAGGTCGCCGTTGAGGATGAAGGCGAGCTCGTCGCACTGCTCGGCCTCGTCCATGTAGTGCGTCGTCACGAGGACCGTCATCCCCTTCTCGGCGGCGAGGTCGTAGATGAGCTCCCAGAAGAGCCGCCGCCCCTTCGGGTCGACGCCGCCGGTCGGCTCGTCGAGGAAGAGGAGGAGCGGCTCGTGGAGGAGCGCGGCCGCGAGCGCGACGCGCTGGCGCATGCCGGTGGAGAGCGATTCCGTGAGGGTCCCCATCAGGCGCTCGAAGCGGAGAGCGCCCGAAAGCTCCCGGATCCGCTCGTCGAGCCGCGGGCCCGCGAGCCCGTAGACGCGCCCGAAGAATCGGAGGTTCTCCTCGACGGTCAGGTCGAGGTAGAGCGAGAACTTCTGGCTCATGTAGCCGAGGCGGCTCTTCCACCGCTCGGTGTCGGTCACGTCGAGGCCGTCGAAGCCGCGGGCGGTCCCGGACGTCGGGTTGAGGAGCCCGGCGAGCATCCGGATCGTGGTCGACTTCCCGGAGCCGTTCGGGCCGAGGAAGCCGAAGACCTTCCCGCGCGGCACGTCGAACGAGACGCCGTTCACGGCGACGAAGTCCCCGAACTTCTTCACGAGCCCCTCGGCGCGGAGGAAGACCTCCGGAGGAAGCGGCGCGCGGGAAGAGGTCACCGCTTTCATGCCCCCACCTCGTCGCCGGCCAGGACGAACACGTCCTCGAGCGTCGGCGGGACGATCCGGATCCCGTCGGCCGGGACGAGGCCCTCGAGGCCGGCGCGCACGGAGTCGAGGATCTCCGGCCCGGTGCCGGCGGCGCCCCGCAGGTGGAGCCGCGTGCCGAAGAGCGAGACGTCGTCGACGGCGTCGAGGCGGGAGAGGCGCTGCCGGACGCCGTTGCGGTCGGGGGAGAGGACCTCGAGGATCGGGCGGGGAAAGGCCGCGAGGACCTCGTCGCGGGTGCCGACGGCGAGGAGCTTCCCCTCGTCGAGGAACCCGAGGCGGGTCGCGTACTCGGCCTCGTCCATGTACGGCGTCGAGACGACGATCGTGAGCCCCTCGTGGTGGAGCTCGTTGAGGACGAGCCAGAACTCGCGGCGCGAGACCGGGTCGACGCCGGTCGTCGGCTCGTCCAGGAGGAGGAGGCGGGGGCGCGTCAGGAGCGCCGCGACGAGAGCGAGCTTCTGCTTCATCCCGCCCGAGAGCGCTCCGGCCAGGCGGGCGCCGAACGGGGCCATCCCGACGCGGTCGAGGAGCTCGGACGAGCGCGTGCGCGCCTCGGCCGCGGGGACGGAGTAGAGCCGGGCCCTCAGGTCGAGGTTCTCGTCGACGGTCAGGTCCTCGTAGAGGGAGAAGCGCTGCGGGACGAGCCCGAACGTGGCGCCTTCCGCGCGCCGGAGCGTTCCCGCCGTCGGGGTGATCAGTCCCGCGACGAGGCGGAAGAACGTCGTCTTCCCGGCGCCGTCGGGACCGATCAGCGCGAAGAGCTCCCCCTCGGCGATGCGCAGATCGACGCCCCGAAGGGCGGCGTGCGCTCCGAACCGCTTCTCGAGTCCGTGGGCTTCGATCATCGCCGTCTCAGCGAAGGGAAGCCGACGGGACCGCCGGCGGCTTCGTCGTGCCGTCGGCCGCCTCCCCGGCCGTCTCGACGACCACCTCCGCGGGCTGGCCCGGAACCAGGGGGGCGTCCCAGCCGGCGTCGAGGTCGACCTTCGCGGCGTAGACGAGGTTGACGCGCTCCTCGCGCGTCTCGACCGCCTTCGGCGTGAACTCCGCGGTCGGGGAGATCTCGGTGACCCGGGCGGGGAAGCCCCGGCCGGGGAAGGCGTCGACGAAGACCTGCGCGGCGAGCCCCGGCCGGACGCGTCCGAGCTTCGTCTCGGGGACGAACGTCCGGACGTAGAGCCGGTCGGCGAAGGCGAGCGTCAGCGCGGGCTGGCCTGCTCCCAGGAGGAGGCCCGGCTCGGCCATCCGGTGGAGGACGACGCCGTCGGCCGGCGCGCGGATCTCGGCTTCGCGGACGACCGTCTCCGACTGCTTCAGGACCGTCTCGGCGCGACGGACGTCGGCCCGCGCCCCCTCGGTCTGGAAGCGGCGGAATCCCTCGCGAGCGAGGGCGAGGCGCTCCGCGCTCGCCGTCCGTGCGGCCATCGTCCTCTCGAGCTCGGTCCGGGCCCGGTCGAGGTCCCGCGGGATCCCGACCTTCTTCGCCATCAGAGTCTCCTGGCGGGCGAGCTCCTTCCGCGCGAGCTCCAGGGCCGCCTGCTTGTCGGCGAGGTCGGCCTCTGCGGCGGCGACCTCCTGGTCCCGGCTTCCCGACTGGAGGTCGTGGAGGCGAGCGGCGGCCGAGCCGAGGGCGTCGCGGTCCCTCTCGACCGAGAGGGCCGTCTCGCCGAGGTCGAGCCGGACGAGGAGGTCGCCCGCCTTCACGCGGTCGCCTTCGCGGACCTTCACCTCGAGGACCCGGCCCGCGACCTTCGCGGCGAGGTCGACCATCGGGGCCTCGATGCGGCCGTTGAGGCGGATCGCGCCGCCGTCGTCGGCCTTCCGGCATCCGGCGAGGAGGAAGGGGAGGAGGGCGGCCGCGGCGAGGCGGCGGGGGGCGCGGTTCATCGGGTTCCTCTCTCCGGCGCTGCGGCCGGGTCGGCGTCGTGGAGCTGAATCCGGCGGTCGGAGAGGAGAGTCCCCTCCGCGCGGGCGCGCTCGACGCGCGCCATCCGCAGATCGGCGAGGGCACGGGTCTCGACGAGGAGCGCCTGCGTCAGGTCGTTCTGCCGCGTCAGGACGAAGTAGCTCGTCGTCAGGCCTGCGGCGAAGCGCTCCTCTTCGGCGCGAAGCTGCGTCTCGGCGGCCCGGCGCCCGGCGCGGGCGGCGGCCACGCGCTGCTCGGCCGTTTCCTCGGCGAACGCCGCGTTCCTCACCTCCACGCCGACCTGCTGCCGCGCCCGAAGGAGGGCGAGCTCGGCCTGGAGGCGGGCGGAGCGAAGCTGCTTCGACTCCGCCCGCGCCGCCCGGTTGCCGAGGGGGAGGGCGAGGGAGAGGCCGATCGAGGCGTCGGGGAAGCGCCCTTCGCCGATCGTGCCGAACGACCGGCCCGCTCCTCCGTCGAGCGCGTCGGGTATCTCGACCGGACCGCTCGGAAACGGCGGCGCGACGTCGTCGTTGCGGTCGCCGGCGAGCCCGCGGCCGGTGTATCCGGCCACGAGGTCGAGCTGCGGGCGAACGCGATCGCGGGCGGCTTCGATCTCGACCGCGAGACGGTCGAGGCGGGCCGCCGCCTCGGCGACCTCGGGCCGGCGCTCCTCGGCCGCGGCGACGTCGGGAGTTGCGGATCCGGCCGGAGCCGTCGCCGGCTCGGCGTCGTCGGCCGGGACGAGGCGGCTCGCCCATGCCGGGTCTGCGGGGTCGCCGAGGAGGAGCGCCTTCAGGGCGTTCTCGGCGCGCGCGGCGGCCTCGTGGGAGGCGAGGAGCTCCCCCTTCCGGCGTTCCACCTCGGCGAGCGGCGTGGCGAGGTCCGATTCGGAGAGCGTCCCCGCTTCCACGCGGGCGCTCACGTCCTCCTGCTGTCGCTCGGCGAGAGCGACGGCGGACACCCGCGCGTCCACGGTCTGGCGGGCCGCGACGAGCGTCCAGTAGGCGCGCTCGACCGCGGCGGCGATGTCGGAGGCGACTCGGCGGAGAGAGGCCGCCGAGCGGCCCCGGTCGATCCGCGCGACGCGGAGCGCGGCGCGGGCGGGATCGGTGGCGCGGTTGCGCAGGAGCGGCTGCCGGAGCTCCAGGCCGAGCGAGCTCGTCCAGGCGGGGGAGAGGATCGAGAAGGCGTTGTCGGTCTTCTCTCGCGCGATCGTCGACGTGAGCGAGAGCGAGCCGCCGGTCGGCAGGAGCTGAACGACGCCGAGGGTGAGACCCGCGCTCCGGACGGTCGGCGCGAGCTCGCCGGCGGGCGCCCCGGAGAGGATCGAATTGACCGGGTCGGTTCGTTCCCGCGCGCGGGCGTCGACCCTGAGGAACGGGTCCCAGGCCCCCTTCGCGCGGAGCTCGCCCGCGTCGGAGATGGCGGCCGCTTCCCGCTCGACCCGGAGCTCGACGTTCCGCTCGAGCGCGATCGCACGGGCCTCGGCGAGGGTGAGGCGGAGCTCCGGGGCGGGCCCTTCGGCGCGTAGCGCGCCCGCCGGCAGGACCGCGAGGACGAGAAGGAGAGCCGACGCCCTCATCGCTTCCTCCCGTTGTCGCGCGCCGCGGGAATCCTCACACGCTGCAGGCGAGGGTCGACGGCGTCGGCGAGCCGGTCGAGGACGTCGGGATCGATCGTGGAGAGGGCTTCCCTCTCGACGCTCGTCAGCGCTCCGGGCTCGCCCGCGGCCGCCGTGATCGTCGCGGCGGGATTCCTCCGGAAACGAAGCCGGATCTCCTCGTCCGTGGCGAGCCGGCCGATGATGTGTTCGACGGTCTTCTGGCTCATCTCGGGCATCCTTCGACAGTCAGTTCGCAAGCGATCTGCCAGCGCCGACGAATTCGGCGGCAGAGCCGCATCCCGTTGCAGGTGAGATGGTTGGCGTTTCCGTAGCGCCTGACCCCGGTATGGCCCGAGTGGACCGAAGTGATCCGATCGGAGCAAATTGCTCCGTGCGGATCAATCGGTCGAGTCGATTCCGAGACGACGGAGCCTGCCGTAGAGCTGACCGCGCGTGAGGCCGAGGGCGCGTGCGGCGCGGCTCTTGTTGAAGCGCGCCTCGGCGAGGGCCCGCTCGATCGCGCCGCGCTCGAGGTCGGCCAGCGACGCCGACCGGACGGCTCGGGGGGGCGGCGGGAGCCCGGACCGTTCCGGGGCCGCGGCCGCCGGTGCGCCGGCCTGCGGATGTTCCGGGGGCGGCACGATGAGGTGCTCGTGCGTGATCAGGCCTCCGTCGCTGAGGATCGAGGCGCGCTCGAGGACGTTCCGGAGCTCGCGGACGTTACCGGGCCATCGATAGCGCAGGAGCGCGTCCATGGCGTCCCGGGAGATCCCGGCCGCCGGGCGTCCGAGCTCGGCGCCGATCTCCTCGAGGAAGGCGCCGGCGAGCGGGAGGACGTCG
>JADHEF010001877.1_pt1 | contig 11132 bp, 10 predicted proteins | sample 8952391 | NCBI WGS metagenome assembly JADHEF01 (sample SAMN16124439, study PRJNA663245) | bioreactor sludge metagenome | isolation source: sludge (nitrite) | place: India:Bengaluru | collected 2019-02-28
CAGCGCCGCCGCCGGGAACAGGTAGGCATCGCGCGCCAGATACTGCTGCGACAGCGTGGGCGCCTTGAACGACTTGCCCCACGACACCCGCGCGGTGAAATCCGCCGTGGGGCCGTAGACCACGCCCAGCTTGGGCGTGGTGACGCCGCCGAAGCTGTCGTAGTGCTCCGCGCGCAGCGCGCCGGTCAGCGCCAACCGGTACACGCCGGCAATGCCTTGTTCCGGCGCCGCCAGCGGCAGGTTGAGCTCGGCATAGCCAAAGCGGCTGGCCATGTCGCCATCCACCTGCGCGTAGCCGCTGGTCAGGTTGAGTGTCTGGAAGGCATTGCTGCGGTAGCCCGCGCCCACCGCCAGCCGTGCATCGCCTGCGGGCAGTGCAAACAACGGCCCTTCGGCACCCAGCTCGTAGAGGTGGCTGCGGTTGCGGTAGCCGGTGCGCGACAGCCGCGCCGTGCCGGCGGACGGCGTGACCACCGTGTAATCCACATCGGTGGTTTCCCGGCCCCACGTGGCGGCCAGCGACAGCGTCCAGTCGTTGGGCAGGTACAAGGCCAGCACCGGTGCCGCCAGCGTGGCGGTGGTGTCCGGCGCGTTGTGCTCGTAATTGCCGGCATAGGCAAGGTTGGTGTCGATGCTGCGGGTGGTGCGCAGCGCCACCAGCGTCAGCTCGCCCGCCGTGCCCAGCGCCTGATGGGCGCTGAGCAGACCACTATGCAGGTCGCCGCGCTGGTACAGCGTGGAGGGCTCGTACATGGCGCGGGCGTAGTCGCGCTGGTCGGCGCGGATGGGGTCGTTCCCGGCGTGCTTCCACGTGGCCAGCAGCCCGCCGCTGTCCCACGTGGCCCCGCCGGTGGCGGTGTACTCGTGCGTGGCAAGGCCGCCGTCGGTGGCCCCGCCGTAGCGGGTGCCCACGGTAAGCCCGTCGTAGTCGCGGCGCAGGATGACATTGCCCACGCCGCCCACCGCATCGGAGCCGTAGATGGCCGATGCGCCGTCCGGCACTATCTCGATGCGCTCCACCGCCTCCACCGGGATGGCGCTGATGTCCACCATCTGCACGAAGCCGCCGTAGGCCATGCGCCGGCCGTTGAGCAGGGTGAGCGTGGCGTCCTGGCCCAGCCCGCGCAGGTCCAGGCCCGCGCCGCCGGTGATGTTCTGGTTGCCCTGGCCGCCGCCGGTGGCACCGGCCGCAATGCCCGGGTTCTGCCCGCCGGAAAAGTTCTGCGGCACGCTGCGCACCACCTCGCCCAGGTCGGCAAAGCCCTCCTCGCGGATGCGCTCGCTGCCGATCGTCACCACCGGCGAGGGCGTGGTGCCGCCTTTGATGCGGGTGCCGGTGACGACAATGGTGTCGAGGTCCACCGCCCCTGCCCCGCGCACTGCGCCCGTTCGATCTACATCGCCCCCGGCATCCGCCGAAGGCACGGACTGTGCCATGGCACCGTGGAGCGGCAACAGCGAGGCCACCGCGATGGCAAGCGCACAGCGGCGCAGCCCATTGGCGCCACGCCATGCACCACAGCTAGCACCGAAGTGCCGCGGACTTTTTTCATCAGCAAGTGAGGAACTCACCCCGCGGGTCCAGCCGCGGGTACGGGTCAAGCCAGTCACAACAACAGCCTTGTCGTTCGACATGCAACCTCTCCAGTTGATAGAGGGCCACTCACGGCCCACTACGTTAAACGTAGTAATTTGAACACTACGTTTAACGTAGTATCGGAGTCAAGTGACCGCCCGGATGCTTCCCGTTAACTCGGGAATCCGGAGCTGCGCAAATGGCCGATAAGGAACAGGCCGCCATCTATGGACGCCGCCTGCGCGAGGGACGTGCCCTCAGAGACGTCTCGCTTGAGACTTTGGGAGTGGCGGTAGGCCTGGATGTCTCCGGCGCCAGTGCCCGCCTCAGTCGATACGAAAACGGGATCCACCAGCCCAAGCTTGGATTGCAGCGGCTGCTGGCGAGGGCGCTGCAGCTACCTCTCGCCTACTTCTACGCAGAGAACGACGCACTGGCACAGCTGATCTCAGACTTCGGCCGCAAGGACGAACCTGAGCTACTGCCAATCGTGATTGTCAAGAAGAAGCGCAGCCACGCCGGGAAGGCGACTCAGAGGCGTAAGCGGTAGCAAGCAGTCCGATGTAGCGCGCCGAGCGGAGGCCGTGGCATGACGGCCTGGCTAGTTACGTTAAACGTAGTATCGCGGCAACGGGTGCACCGGGAAGCTCGCAGGACGAGCAGCCCGGAGCACATCAGAACGTGACTAAGAGGAAGACCCTTCCGATCTATAGCCAGCGCCTGCGTGAGGCGCGGGAGGCGTGCGGACTATCGCAACGGTCACTCGGAATCGAGGCTGGCTTGGACGAGTTCGTCGCGAGTACTCGCGTCAACCGGTATGAGACAGGAGTGCACCAGCCCGACCTGCAGACCCAGCAACGCATGGCAGCGGTACTCGGCTACCCCCTGGCCTACTTCTACGCCGAGGACGACGAACTCGCCCAGATGATCTTTGAGTTCAAAAGCCGGCCGAAGCGTAAGGTCTGAGATAGCGAGGTCTTTTGAAGGGGTTCACCCCCGATTTCACGGACACTTACGAGAAGGCCGATCGAGGCCCTGAGGAGTGTTCATGTCGAAGCGAAGGAAGTTCAGTGCGGAGTTCAAGCGTGGTGCGGTTGAGCAGGCCAGGCAGCCGGGTGTCAGCTGTGCCCAGGTAGCGCGGGAACTGGGGATCCGGGACAACCTGTTGACCCGTTGGAAGCGGGAAGCCCAGGGCCAGGGGGCGGTGGCCTTCGGCGGCACCGGGACGCCGCGTGACGAAGAACTGGCGCAACTCAAGCGCGAACTGGCCCGGGTGAAGAAGGAACGGGATTTTTTGCGAGAAGCGGCGACGTTCTTTGCCAAGGCATCATCCTGAGGTATCAGGTGATCGAACGTTGCCGCGACGCGTTCCCGGTTCGACTGATGTGCCGCTGCCTGAAGGTGTCGGCCAGCGGTTACTACGACTGGAGCAAGCGATTGCCCTGTGGGCGACAGCTCGACAACCGGCGTCTGCTCGGGCGTATCCGCGAACTGCATGAGGACAGCCGGGGAACCCTCGGTGCCGGTCGGATGCACGAAGACCTTGTCGACGAAGGCGAGACGGCCAGCCTGAACCGGGTCGCCCGGCTGATGGCGTTCGACAGTCTGCAGGGCTGGCCGCGGCCGAAGCGCCGCGGTCAACGCGCTCAGTCGGCGCTGACGCCCCCGGGCGTGCGCAACCTGCTGGAGCGGGACTTCACCGCGCTGGAGCCGGAGACCAAGTGGGTCACCGACATCACCGAGATCAAAACCGGCCATGGCAAGCTGTATCTGTGCATCGTGCTGGACCTGTTCGACCAGCGGGTGGTGGGCTGGTCGATGCATCACCGGCAGGACCGGCACATGGTGATCCGGGCGGTTCAGATGGCGGTCTGGCAGCGCCAGGGAAGCCATCCGGTGATCCTGCATTCGGACAGGGGCAGTCAATTTCGTAGCGGCGACTACCAAAACCACCTGAAGGACAACGCGCTGGTGTGCTCAATGAGCGCAGTCGGCCACTGCGGCGACAATGCGGCCTGCGAGGGCTTCTTTGGCCTGCTCAAGCGCGAGCGGGTCTACCGCACGACATACCCGACACTCGATGCAGCAAGGGCTGATGTGTTCGAATACATCGAGCGGTGCCACAACCCGAGGATGCGGCGAAGAGTCGCCAGGCAGGATCTGAAGTTTTCCACCCTTTCACAACCGTCCGTGGTTTCGGGGTAGAACCCCCCAGCGGTGCTACGCTAGGCCAACCAAGGAGGGGGGCTCCAATGGCAACACTGATTCCCAGTCGAGCGAGTAGTGCCGGCCGGATGACGTCCGGAGAGCGGCGGTTCTCTCAACGCCTGGAAGAGAAACTCGACGACGAGTACCTGTGCTGGTACGACGTGCCGATCGGGCCGCGGCACCGCCACCCTGACTTCATCGTACTGCACCCGTACCGGGGCCTCCTGGTGCTGGAGGTCAAGGACTGGAAGCTCGACACCATTGCCGAGCTCAATCCCATCATTGCCGTGCTGCATACCGAACGTGGGCGAGAAGTAGCGCCCAACCCGCAGCGCCAGGCGCGCGATATCTGCATCGAAGTTGGCAAGCTGATGCTGAAGGATGCGGCGCTACGCTTCCCCGAAGGCCACAAGTACGCCGGCAAGCTCATCATGCCGTGGGGCTTTGGCGTGGTATTGAGCAACATCACCCGCAACCAGTTTGACGAAGCTGAGCTGGGTCATGCCATCCCCAGCCACAGTGTCATCTGCCGTGACGAGATGACCGAGTCCGCCGATGCAGAGGCATTCCAGAAGCGGCTGTGGGACATGTTCCCCGCCCCATTCAACTGCCAACTCAGCCTGCCGCAGATCGAGCGCGTGCGTTGGCATCTGTTCCCGCAGCTACGCATCGCCCCGCCCGAGCAGGTGCAGTTGTTCGCGTCGGAACCGGACGCCCCCGTCGCCATCCCGGATCTGATCAAGGTGATGGACCTGCAGCAGGAGCAGCTTGCCCGCTCACTCGGCGACGGCCATCGCGTGATCCACGGCGTGGCCGGCTCGGGCAAGACCATGATCCTGGGATATCGCTGCGTTGAGATGGCCAAGCGCCAGGGCAAGCCGGTACTTGTGCTCTGCTACAACAAGACCCTCGCCGGACGGCTGGAGCACATCATCCACGCCCACGGTGTGCAGGACCGCGTCAGCGTGCGGCATTTCCATGGCTGGTGCGGTGAGCAATTGAAGGCATACGGCCTGAAGCCACCAGCCCGGCAGGCAAGCCCGCAGGAGTATCTGGAAGCGCTAGTCAGCAAGGTGATCGCTTCTGTCGGCTCGCAGCAGATCCCCCGCGCACAGTACGCCGCAGTGATGATCGATGAGGGGCATGACTTTGCCCCCGATTGGCTGCAGCTGGTCACTCAGATGGTGGACCCGGAAACCAACTCCCTGCTACTGCTCTACGACGACGCGCAGACCATCTACAGCACAGGCGCCCGCAGGAAGTTCAGCTTTGCAAGCGTGGGCATCCAGGCCAAGGGACGCACCACGATCCTGCGCCTGAACTACCGCAACACGCTTGAGATCCTGGCCACGGCCAAGGCGTTCGCCCAAGAGCTGCTCACTGGCGAAGATGCGGATGAGGACCATGTGCCAGTGATCGCTCCAGAGAGCGCAGGCCGCCGAGGTGCCGTCCCCGAGCTGATCCAGGCCGGCAACATCTGGGACGAAGCGCGGGTCATTGCACAGCGGATCCACGAAGCAATCCGGGATGGGGCGAATGCGAATGACTTTGCCGTGCTCTGCCGCAGCAAGGCACTCGCCAATCACATCGCCTCACGGTTGACCGCATCAGATCTACCCGTCGTCCTGGCAGATGAAGCCAACAAGCGGAACCTGTTCGACGGCGAGCCATCAGTGAAGGTGCTGACGATGCACTCCAGCAAAGGCCTAGAGTTCGAGTCCGTCTTCATCCCCGGCATCTGCGAGATCGGGCAGCGCACCCAAGGTGACGGTGAGGAGATGAAGCAGGAAGCCAAGCTGCTGTATGTCGCGATGACCAGGGCGCTTGGATCACTGACGATGCTGCATCACGCCAGTACGTCACTTACGGAGCGGATTGGGCAAGCGGTGGAGCAGATAAGGACCCGTTTGACCGCATGATTTCGTTACTAGTCCATTACAAATGGCGTGACTTAATCTACATCGATATCCGCACCGCGTTCAAGTAGTACTTGACGCCACTCAGCCTCAAAGCAGTAAGCCTATCTTGCGGAATCACGCCATTAAATCAAGGCGAAAAGACAATGGAACCCGAAGCCGAATCAATGACGTCGAGTGAGTACATAAAAGATAGACTGGAGGAGCAAATAGATTGGTACGACAAGAAGAGCAGAAGTGCGCAGGTAAAATTCAAAGCATTTCGGACCGCCGAGATAATCGGCGCCGCACTCATACCGCTAATCGCGGGATTTAATCTTGCCGGCAGTTGCAGCACTTTATTAGTCAGCGCACTCGGAGCCTTGATAGCCGTTCTTGCCGCGTTGGTCGGCTTGGGAAACTATCAAGAGAACTGGGTGGAATATAGAACCACGTGTGAATCTCTGAGGCACGAAAAGTACCTATTCCTTACCAGGGCTGAACCATATGACGTAGCCGGTGCATTCGGCTTATTCGTGCAGCGGGTTGAAGGACTCGTATCGAAAGAGAACAGCGTATGGTCCCAACACATCCGCGCTCAAAGCAGATCCCGCGCACCTAAAGAATCCTAGCTTCGGGGGAGAGAGACATGCCGCAACGCAGACACCTATTCATTAGCCATCGATTTGTAGACGACTCCTCGGTAACCAATCTTACAAATATGCTGTCCCAATCTGGCTGGGATATCAGGAACAGCTCTGTAAGGCTTAGACAAGCAAACGAGCAACGGCGCCTGAGGGGCGAGATTCCGGAGCGCACGCTGCAACGTCTTCTACGCATGAAGGTATCCTGGGCGCAAACAGTAGTCGTTGTAGTGGGAAAAACCACTCACCAAAGCAAGTGGGTCGATTACGAAATTCAGCAGGCAAACAAACAAGGCAAACGCATCGTCGGCATTTATGCTAGAGGCGAACAGGATGCCGAGCTACCTGAGTCACTTGAAAAGTACGCTAGTTCAATAGTTGCATGGAACACAACATCTATACGAGAAGCTATCGACGATGGCGAGGTCAGATTTGAAACACCTGATGGCAATATTCGACCACCGACAAACGAAGTGGCCAGACGGAATTGCTAATGCCAAACGCATTCCTTTACGTAGTTGATCGTGATTTTGGTTTCGCGCCAAATCCTTTCCATGGCTCTTGCACCCTAGCAACTTGCAAGCCACAAATCCGGAAATCCGCGACCGTGGGCGACTGGGTGATTGGTATAGGCGGCGCCAGGCTCAGAGCAACCGGTCATTGCATCTTTGCGATGGAGGTAACCAATCGAGTTAGCTTCGATGTCTATTGGGCAGACAAAGCATTTCTATTTCTCGATAAGAGACCAGTACGAAATGGCAGCCAACGAATGCTAGTGGGTGACAACATCTACCACTTCACCGGAAATCAATGGCATCAGGCTGACTCTCACCATAGCCTGGAGGATGGAACACCGAATATTTTGAATATACAAAAGGACACGAGCACCAATTCGGTACTAATTTCCCAAAATTTCCATTACTTCGGCAAAGATGCGCCAGACGTCAGCGACATTCTCTCTGAGCTTGGTTACAAGAATGGCAGGAGCCATCGCAAATACGGCCTAGAAAAATTGAAAGATCTTCTGAGCTTTCTCGATCGTTTCCCAAAAAATCAAGTCCTTGCTGATCCTTTTGATTTCCACACTGCCAACTCACGCTACACCGGCATAGGGAGCAAGATAAAATGAGCTCAACCTCAATAGATGAGCTATCAGAATACTCCAGCTTAGTCGAAAAATCGGATCGACTCACAAGATCAGATATCAAACCAACACTTCTTGGTCTTCTAGGCGAACTGGGCGGAGTTTTAACCGCATCAAAGAAGCTTGCAAGGGAGAAAGCCGCATACCGCGCCTTCCGAGCTGATGTCATTGAAGAGCTTGGAGATACCCTTTGGTATATGGTTTCCCTTGGACATAGGCTCGGCCTCTCCCCCTCTAGAATTTTCGAGACGGATCTAAATGCTGTAGATGTGGACCATGGGAGCGCAGATACTCATGCGGATCTACTGATGCTCATGTCGCTAGCTTCCAGACTTACTGAGTCCAATCCATCCGAAAGACTTATCTCGGACCTGCAGAAATTTGCGAGTAAATTCATGGGATCGATGAACCTACTTGGCATCTCACTTTCGGAAGTAATTACGATAAACAGTAAGAAAGTTGCGGGTAGATTTTTACCAATCGACTTCTCTAGCCTGCCGAATTTCGATATCAACTATGATGCTGACGAACGCCTACCAGACCACTTTGAGTTCATTATAAGGCAAAGAAAAAGCGGACTAACTTGCATGTCGCTAAATGGTGTTTTTATTGGCGACCCCCTTACTGACAGTATAGGGCAGGAAGATGGATATCGCTTCCACGATGTTTTCCACATGGCAAATGCAGCGATCCTTCATTGGTCACCCGTGCTTAGATCGTTGCTCAAGATAAAAAGGAAAAGCAACAGCAAAATCGACGGATCTGAAGACAGCGGCAGAGCGATAGTTGTCGAGGAGGGGCTATCAGCCTGGATCTTCTCCCGCGCAAAGCCACATGACATGTTTAAGAACACGGATACCGTTTCCTTCGACATCCTCAAGAGAATTAGCGAATTTGTCGATGGATACGAGGTCAGAGAGTGCCCTCAAGCATTATGGGAACGAGCGATCATCCAGGGATATTCCGCATTCAGATCACTACAGCAGCGCCAGTCCGGGGTTATAATTGGCAACAGATTGACCCGGACCATTACTTTCCAGGCCCTCCCATGAGTAGCTGTACTGAGATTGTTAAAGAAATATCCAACTTAAATTTCCCCAATGCATTTAATCCGTATAGGGACCACTGCCCGGTATTCGACTTCAGCGACTCCCCCAGGATGCGGCGCGGATTGCTAATGTCGACTTTAGAAGCCGCATGCGCTCTTGGCGTGGACGCTATGTGGATTGGGCGCGATCTCGGCTATCGCGGGGGACGTCGAACGGGACTTGCTCTCACCGATCAGGTACATGTTGAGACCCATTTGAAGCGCTGGGGCCTAACCGCTGGGAAAAAAGCACTCGTAAAGGGAAATGCACAGGCCGAGCGTACCGCGTCAGTGGTCTGGCAGATGCTACAGGAAGTGGAGAGTACAGTCTTTATGTGGAACGTTTTTCCTCTCCACCCTCACGATTCTCAAAACTCTTTTTCAAATCGTGCACACACATCAAAAGAACGCATTGCAGGCGAAGAAATTCTTGATGCAATGATTCATCTTTTGAAGCCTAGACGCCTAATTGCTATCGGCCAAGATGCAGCCAAGTCAGCCACAAGATGCGCTGCCAGCGGCGAACATGAGGTAATTGCAGTTCGCCACCCTAGCTATGGTGGACTTCGCGATTTCCAGAACGGCCTACGAGAGGCTTATGGTCTCGCCGGATAGTGTTCCTCAAGAAAAAGGGCAGCTTTTGCTGCCCTTTTCTTGACTATCGCTAGTTCTCAAACCCCAACAGGGTTCGCCTTCTCCGGATCGATCTTGTACTGCTTGATCGCCCGGGCCACGTCCTTCCCAGTCATCTTGCCATCCTTCGCCAGGGCGGCGATGGCGGCGTGGGCGATGTAGTAGCGGTCCACTTCGAAGAAGCGGCGCAGGTTGGCGCGGGTGTCGCTGCGGCCGAAGCCGTCGGTGCCCAGCACGGTGTAGTGGCCGGGGACGAAGGCGCGGATCTGGTCGGCAAAGGCGCGCACGTAGTCGGTGGCGGCAATGGCCGGGCCCTGGCGGCCTTCCAGCAGTCCGGTCACGTAGGGTTTGCGCTGCTCGGCCTCGGGGTGCAGGCGGTTCCAGCGTTCGGCGTCGAAGCCCTCGCGGCGCAGCTCGTTGAAGCTGGGGCAGCTCCAGATGTCGGCGGTCACGCCGAAATCCTTGTCCAGCAGTTCGGCCGCGGCGATGGCCTCGCGCAGGATGGTGCCGCTGCCCAGCAGTTGCACGCGCAGCTCGCCCTTCTTGGGCTTGCCGGCGTCCTGCAGCAGGTACATGCCCTTGATGATGCCGGTCTCCGCGCCCGCCGGCATGGCCGGGTGGGTGTAGTTCTCGTTCATCAGGGTGAGGTAGTAGTACTCGTCGATCTGGTCTTCCAGCATGGCCTTCATGCCGTGCTGCAGGATCACGGTGACTTCGTAGCCGAAGGTGGGGTCGTAGCTGCGCACGTTGGGGATGCCGCCGGCCACGATCTGGCTGAAGCCGTCCTCGTGCTGCAGGCCTTCGCCGTTGAGCGTGGTGCGCCCGGCGGTGCCGCCCAGCAGGAAGCCGCGCGTGCGCATGTCCGCCGCCTGCCAGGCAATGTCGCCCACGCGCTGGAAGCCGAACATGGAGTAGTAGATGTAGAACGGCAGCATCGGCACGTCGCTGACCGAATAGCTGGTGCCGGCGGCCATCCAGCTGGCGATGGCGCCCGGCTCGCTGATGCCCTGCTGCAGCACCTGGCCGGAGGCTTCCTCGCGGTAGTACATCAGCTGGTCGGCATCCACCGGCTTGTACTTCTGCCCGAACGGGGCATAGATGCCGATCTGCCGGAACAGGCCTTCCATGCCGAAGGTGCGGGCCTCGTCGGCCACGATGGGCACCAGGTGCGGGCCCACCTGCTTGTCGCGCAGCGCGATGTTGAGCGTCTGCACGAAGGCCATGGTGGTGGAGTAGGTGCGCTCGCCGCTTTCCTTGAGCAGGCGCTCGTAGGTGGGCAGCGCCGGCACGGCAAAGGTCTTGGTGGACTTGCGGCGGCGCGAGGGCAGGTAGCCGCCCAGCGCGGCGCGGCGCTCCTTGATGTACTGCACCTCGGGCGAGTTTTCGCCGGGGTGGAAGAAGGGCACCTGTTCGGCGTCCTCGATCTGCTTGTCGGTCAGCGGTATGTTGAAGCGGTCGCGGAAGGTCTTGATGGCCTCGTTGTCCAGCTTCTTGGTCTGGTGCGTGGGGTTGAGCGACTCGCCGGCGCTGCCCATGCCGTAGCCCTTCACCGTCTTGGTGAGGATCACCGTGGGCATGCCTTTGGTGTTCACCGCCTGGTGGTAGGCGGCATACACCTTGTGCGGGTCGTGGCCGCCGCGGTTGAGGCGCCAGATGTCGTCGTCGGACAGGCTGGCCACCATTGCGCGCGTCTCCGGGTACTTGCCGAAGAAATGCTCGCGCGTGTACGCGCCGCCGAAGGCCTTGCAGTTCTGGTATTCGCCATCGACGGTTTCCATCATCAGCTTGCGCAGCACGCCGTCGGTGTCGCGGGCCAGGAGCGGATCCCAGTACGAGCCCCAGATCAGCTTTATCACGTTCCAGCCGGCGCCGCGGAACACGCCTTCCAGCTCCTGGATGATCTTGCCGTTGCCGCGCACCGGGCCGTCCAGGCGCTGCAGGTTGC
>JADHEF010001880.1_pt1 | contig 11120 bp, 9 predicted proteins | sample 8952391 | NCBI WGS metagenome assembly JADHEF01 (sample SAMN16124439, study PRJNA663245) | bioreactor sludge metagenome | isolation source: sludge (nitrite) | place: India:Bengaluru | collected 2019-02-28
GCGCAGCAGGTTGTTGTCGTCATAGGCGCGACCGGCGAAGGTCAGGCCCACCGGCATACCGATATCGGCCATGATGCCCATGGGGACGGTGACGGTCGGCACGCCGAGGTGGCGAATGGCGAGGTTGCCGTTGGCAACCCAGATGCCATTGCTCCAGGCGATATCGGCGGAGGCCGGATTCACATCCGCGTCAGCCGGGCCCACGTCGGCGACGGTCGGGAACAGCACGGCGTCGAGCTTGAGCCCGTCCATCCACTCTTCCAGGTCCAGCTTGCGGGTCTGCTCCAGCCCACGCAGGCCGTCCGGCACCGATGCGATCTCGTCCCAGGATTTCAGGCCGCGCTTGGCCATCTTGACGTACTCGTCCATGCCCGCCGCCAGATCCCCCTCGCGGTTCGGCAGGGTGCCCGGATCGTGGGGGAAGATCTTCGGCCCATCGACATCAGCCAGCTTGTTCAACTTGGGATCGCCGTTGGCACGCAGGAAGTCGTCGAACGCCCAGCCGGATAGCTCCCACAGCTCGTCGTTGAGAAACTCCGGGCTCACGATGCCGCGATTGAACACGGTCGGCGCGCCGGGTCGGTCCCCTTCGCAGTTGGAGACCAGCGGGAAGTCCACTTCGATGACCTCGGCGCCCGCCGCTTCCAGCGCCTTGCGCGCCTCTTCCCAGAGGGCAATCACGGACGGACGGGTATGGATGCGCTGACCGGTCGGGCCGCCGATGCCGGGGTTGTCGCTGGTGCCCGCCAGTTCATCCTTGTTGATAAACATGCGCGGCACCCCGAGGCGCTTGCCCTTGAGGGCATCGGCCTTGGCAGCCAGCTCCAGATAGGAAGCCGGACGCACTTCGGACGCCTTGGGCAGTTGCACCCAGGGCTGCATACGCCATAGATCACCGCGAGTCTCGGCATCGTCGGCAACCACTACGTCGAGCACTTCCAGCAGATCATTCATGGTGCGGGCATAGGGCACCACCACATCCATGGTCGGAGTCAGCGGCCAGTTGCCGCGCACCGAGATGACGCCACGGGACGGAGTGTAGGCACACAGGCCGTTGTTGGAGGCAGGGCCACGGCCGCTCGACCAGGTCTCTTCCGCCAGACCGAAGGCGGCGAAGCTCGCGGCGGTGGCAGTACCGGCCCCGTTGGAGGAGCCGGAGGCAAAGGGCGCGGTCAGGTAGTCGGCGTTGTAGGGGCTCTCGGCGCGGCCATAGACGCCGCGCTGCATGCCGCCATTGGCCATGGGGGGCATATTGGTCTTGCCAAGGCAGATGGCACCGGCGGCGCGCAGGCGCTCAACGGTAAAGGCATCGCGCTGGGCCACCAGATCCTTGAAGGCCGGGCTGCCGGAGGCGGCGGTCAGCCCCTTGACCAGATAGCTGTCTTTGGCGGTGTAGGGAATGCCGTCGAGCGGGCCCAGGGTTTCCCCACGGGCGCGGCGGGCATCGGACGCCTCGGCCTCTTTCAGGGCATCGGGGTTGGGCACCACGACGGCATTGAGGCGGGTTGATGTCTCGGGGCCGTCATAGGCGGCGATCCGGGCCTGATAGGCCTCGACCAGTTCGACCGCGGTGGTGCGGCCTGATTCGAGCGCATCGCGCAGCTCGGCAATGGAAACCTCGGTCACTTCGATCATGGGGATCTCCTGTAAAAGGGTGACTGTTTGTCATGATGATCGCCGCATCGGCGCCTGCGACCATCACGTTATCAAGAGATAAAACCCCACGGCGTGGGGTTTTGAATACCAACCTCGGCTGGCTTGGAACAGGTTCTTACTTGCCAGAAGGAATTTGCTGAGTAATGCAGTGGATATTGCCCCCCCCCAGCAGGATCTCCCGGGCCGGCACGCCGACGACCTTATGCTCCGGGAAGATCTCTTCCAGAATCCGCTGGGCTTCGCCGTCGGTGGCGGCATCCAGCAGCGGATAGACGATGCGATCGTTGGTGATGAGGAAGTTCACGTAGGAACCCGCCAGACGGCCCTCTGCCTCGCGCGGCACACCGCTGCCGCTCTCGACGCCGGCGGACTCTTCCTCTGTGCAGTAGAGCGGGCCCGGCTGGGGCAGCTTCCACACTTTCAGCTTGCGACCCTTGGCATCCACCGCCGCTTCCAGCACCTTGAGGGCAGCCAGGGAGCGGGCGTACTGGGGATCGTTCTCGTCGTCGGTCCAGTGCAGGGCCACTTCACCCGGGCGCACGAAGCAGCACATGTTGTCGATGTGGCCGTCGGTCTCGTCCATGTAGACCCCTTCGTCCAGCCAGATAACGCTTTTCACACCCAGATAGTCGCGTAAGTAAGCTTCGATCTGCTCTTTGGTCAGGTGCGGGTTGCGGTTTTCGTTGAGCAGGCACTCGGCGGTGGTCAGGCAGGTGCCTTCGCCATCCACATGGATGGAGCCCCCTTCCAGAATGAGCGGCGCGTCGTAACGATCCATGCCGTGCTGTTCCAGCATCCGGGCAGCGACCTCTTCATCCTGGTTCCACGGGTAGTAGAGACCCCCCTTGTGGCCGCCCCAGGCGTTGAAGCCCCAGTCCACCCCGCGGCACTCGCCTGCGGCGTTGGTGACGATGGTAGGACCTGTGTCGCGGGCCCAGCAGTCATCGCTGGCCATCTCCACCAGGGTAACGTGGGCGGGCATGATGCCACGGGCCTGCTCCATAAACTGGGCCGGCACCCCCATAAAGACCGGCGTCGCGCCACCGATGGCATCCGCCACCTTGGCGAAGGTGGCCTGGGCGAAGCGACCGGCTTCCCGCCAGTTGTCCGGGCGGAACGGCCAGATCATCCAGACGGCCTGCTGGTGAGCCCACTCGGCGGGCATGGTGAAGCCGTCGGCGGCCGGCGTGGAATTCATGGTCTTGATGCTCATCGCAAGGCTCCTTGCATGGATTGAGGCCCCCGATTTGCCTGGGAACCCTGAAAAAATAAGAGTGGGTCGCAGTGTAAGAAGTTGCGCGCCCATCCATCAAATGAATAGGATTAATTGTCCCATAAACACGGCGAATAATCCCCCCATGAAACTGCACCAGCTCGACCTCAATCTGCTGCTCGCCTTTGACGCCCTGATGACGCAGGGCAGCGTGACCCGCGCCGCCGAATCGCTCTTCGTCAGCCAGCCCGCCATGAGCCACGCGCTCAATCGCCTGCGCACCTTCTTCGACGACCCGCTCCTGGTGCGCACCCCCCAGGGGATGCTGCCGACCGCCCGCGCCCAGCGCCTGCACCTGGGGGTGCAGCAGGCGCTACGGCTGCTGGAGCAGCAGCTCAGCGAGGAGGACGAGTTCGACCCACGCCACTCGAAGCGGCGCTTTGTGCTCTGCACCACGGACTACGTGGAGTGCGTGCTGATTCCCCCCCTTATCCAGCGCCTCAGGGGGCTGGCGCCGGGCGTCACCATCGAGATCCGCATCCTGCGCGACACCCTGCCGGAGGCAGAGCTGGCGAGCGGCGAGATAGACCTGGTGCTGGGATTCGACGAGTACATGCAGGTGCCGGGGTATCTGGGCAAGGAGACCTGGCTCACCGAGCCCCTGGCCGGGCTGGTGCGCGACACCCTGCCCCTGGCGCAGGAGCGCATCACGCTGGCGCAGCTGATCGCGATGCCCCATGTGTTTCACTCGCCGCTCGGCACCTCGGAGGCGAGCCTCGACCGCTATTTGCAGAGCCTGGGCCATAGCCGCACCATCTCGGTCAACAGCCAGAGCTATATGTCCGCCGCCGCCATCGTGAGCCAGAGCGATCACCTGCTGGTGCTGCCCAGCATGGTGGCGGAGCTGCTCGCCAGCCACTGGCCGCTGAAAAGCCTGCCCCTGCCCGACGACGTGCCGGACTATCACCTCAACTGCGTCTGGCACCCGGTCCACGCCCAGCAACCGGCGTTGATCTGGTTGAAAGCGTTGATGAAGGATCTGGTGAATCCGGGCTAAGCGGCTGCGGCTGGCAGTTCCTCCCCCTCATCCCCAGCCCTTCTCCCATTCTTTTGTAAATGAGCGGGAGAAGGGAGCAAACCCCCTGCTGCGAGGGGCATTCCCAGCAACAACAAAGGCTCCCGCGGGAGCCTTTGTTGTTTCCATCCTCGCCATCACGCCCGCAGGGCGCTCATCATCCGGGCAACGACACCGGTCAGCAGAGGGCGGTCGGGGTGACACTGGGCGAAGGTGACCAGTCCCTGGATATGGACCTGCAAGAAGGCGGTCAGGGTGGGGATGTCCCCCTCTTTTGCCAGCTCTCCCTGCGCCTTTGCCAGGGCCAGCTGCCCGGCCAGATCCTGTTCCAGCTCGCCGTAGATGGCCTTGAAGCGAAGGTGCAGCTCCTCGTCCTGCTCCGCCAGCTCCATCAGGGTGCGGGTCAGCAGGCAGGAGCCCTGCAGGGCATCGTCCACCACCTGCTCGAGGTAGGCGTGCAGCCCCGCCAGCGGGCTGGGCTGTGCCAGGCAGCGGCGGCGCAGGGCCCCCTTCTCTGCCACATAGTGATCGACCGCCGCCAGCAGCAGGCCACGCTTGTTGCCAAAGGCGGCATAGAGGCTGCCCGGGTGCAGGCCGGTTGCGGCCACCAGCTCCTGCATGGTGGTCTTGGCATAGCCTTTGGCGCGAAAGGCTTCCATGGCGTTTCGCAAGACGGCATCCCGATCGTATTCGGCGCTGCGCATGGGGTCTCCGGTGGCAAGGTCCCGCGGGACGGAAAAAACAGGGCGGCAAGTTTACCCCAGCCTCCCCCGTCAATCCATGTTGAATGCTTGCTCAAAAAATACTTGCACACAAACAAAAAAACGTCTTGAATGCCCGTTCAAGAACCACTCCCTCAGGACAGACGATCATGAATACCCTGTTTCAGCCCTATCGCCTCAACGACACCCTCACCCTCGCGAACCGTTTCATGATGGCCCCCCTCACCCGCTGCATGGCGGGCCCGGGTCTGGTGCCCACCGAACAGATGGCCGCCTACTACGGCCGCCGCGCCGACATCGGCCTCATCATCTCCGAAGCCACCATCATCCGTCCGGACGGGCAGGGCTACCCCAATACCCCGGGGCTCTACAGCGCCGAACAGATCGCCGGCTGGAAGAAAGTGACCAGCGCCGTGCATGCCAACGGCGGCAAGATCTTCGCCCAGCTGTGGCACGTGGGCCGTCTCTCCCACCCCTTCTTCCACCACGCCGAAGTGCTGGCTCCCTCCGCCGTCGCCCATGAGGGCACTGTGCCGCGCATGCGCGAGCTGGTCTATCAGGTGCCCCGCGCCCTGACCGGGAGCGAAATCGCCCAGCTGGTCGAGGATTACGCCCAGGCCGCCGCCAACGCCATCGAGGCGGGCTTTGACGGGGTGGAGATCCACGGTGCCAACGGCTACCTCATCGATCAGTTCCTGCACCACGCAAGCAACCTGCGCACCGACAACTACGGCGGCAGCCCCGAGAACATGAGCCGCTTCGCCCTCGAGGTGGTGGATGCCATCGCCGCCCGCATCGGCGGGGATCGCACCGGCCTTCGTCTCTCCCCCGGCGCCTATGTGCACCTGGAAGGGGATGCCCGGGATCGCGCCGTGTTCGACCACCTGCTGGCCGAGCTGAACCAGCGTACTCTGGCCTATCTGCACCTGGGTATCTTCGATGACAGCCTCACCTTCGACTACCTGGACGGCCGCGCCTCCGACTACCTGCGTGCCCGCTACGACGGCCACCTGGTGGGGGTCGGCAACTACAGCGCAGAGACCGCGCTCGAGGCCATCGAGGCGGACCGCTTCGACCTCGTCGCCATCGGTCGCCCCCTCATCGCCAACCCGGACTACCTCGCCAAGGTGAAGCAGGGAGAGGCGCTGACCCCCTATGCCGACACCATGCTGGCCGAGCTGGTCTAACCCTCGCCGGCGCCTTGCCTGACCAAGGATGGGATCCGCGCCCCCGCGCGGGTTTCCAATGTTTGGGCCCTCTCCCGGGCCCTTTTTTCTGCCTGCCTTTCGCCCTTTTTCACGCAAATGGTTGTCACCAACAACCAAAAGATGGTATTGGTTGCGCACAACAACCAAATACCATCACAAGGAGACAACCCCATGGATCCCCGCCCCCTGCGCGCCCTGTCGAGGGAACTGGTACGCGAACTCGGCATGCTCTCCCAGCAGTGCGGCTCGCTGGCCCTGAGCCCCCTGGAGGCCCACCTGCTCATCGAGCTGGAGAACGGTCCCGCCACCAACCAGCAGCTTGCCGAGCGCCTTCGCATCGACAAATCCAACGCCAGCCGCCCCCTGGCCCGCCTCGCCGAGCGGGAGCTGATCGCCTGGCAACCCCACCCCTCTGACGGGCGCAGCAAGGAGGCGAGCCTCACCGAGCCGGGCAAGGCACAGCTTGAGGAGCTGCACCGGCAGATGGACGAGACCATGGCGGGGGCCCTGGCCCAACTCTCCCCCGCCGAGTGCGAGCAGATCTGGGAGGGCATGCGGCTCTATCGCAGCGCCCTCTCCCGCGCCCGCCGCCAGCAGGGCTTCGTCATCCGCCCCATCACCCCGGCCGACAATCCCCGGATCGCCGCCGTGGTGCGCGCCGTCTCCGCCGAATACGGCCTCACCGCCGACAAGGGGTACGGGGTGGCGGATCCCAACCTCGATTTTCTCCACGAGACCTATCAGGGGGAACGCAGCCGCTACTGGGTGATTGAGGGGCCGGACGGCACCATTCTTGGCGGGGGCGGCATAGCGCCGCTGGCGGGGGCACCGGATGTGTGCGAGCTGCAGAAGATGTACTTCCTGCCCGCCCTGCGGGGGCTGGGCCTGGGACGGCGGCTGGTCTTGCAGGCGCTGGCCGAGGCTCGCGCCCTGGGTTACCAGCGCTGCTATCTGGAGACCACCGCCGTGCTGCGGGAAGCCACCGCCCTCTATGAATCCCTGGGCTTCGAACACCTGCCGGGGCCCCTTGGCTGCACGGGCCACGACGCCTGCGAGATCTGCATGGTGCTGGCGCTCGACTAGCTCAAACAACAACAAGGGGCCCATGGCCCCTTGTTGTTTCATCTGTCGCCCCCTGATCAGCCAGCGCGCTGCTCCAGGGTACCAGCAGGCCGGGAAAGCGGCCGCTTGGCCCAGACCCCGGCCAGCAGCGAGCCGGACAGGTTGTGCCAGACCGAGAAGAGGGTACCAGCCATGGCCGAGGCGGGAGTGAAGAACTTCATGGCCAGCGCCGTGGCGAGGCCAGAATTCTGCAACCCCACTTCGAAGGCCACGGTGCGGCAGATCCGCTCCTCAAAGCCCAGCCAGCGACTGACCCAGTAGCCCGCCGCAATGCCGATGCCGTTGTGCAGGATCACCGCCAGCGCCACGATGGGGCCGATGCTGGCGAACTGCCCTGCGTTGAGGGCGACCACGATGGCGATGATCATGACGATGGCGGCCATGGAGACGAGCGGCAGCACGGGCTCGATACGTGCCGTCAGGGAGTGGAGGAAGACATTGGCAACCACCCCGAACACCACGGGGATCAGCACTATCTTCACCAGGCTCAGCAGCATGTCCAGCACCGGCACGTCGACGCTCTTGCCAGCCAGCAGCTGCACCAGCAGGGGGGTGACGAAGACCCCGAGCAGGGTGGAGAGAGCTGTCATGGTGATGGAGAGAGCCACATCGCCCTTGGCCAGATAGCACATCACGTTGGAAGAGGTGCCACCGGCGACGCTGCCCACCAGCACCATGCCCACGGTCAACTCGGCATCAAAGCCCAGCAACAGGCTGACCAGCAGAGCGGCCAGCGGCATCACGCTGAACTGCAATACCAGCCCGAGGCCGATGGCCTTCTTGTTGCGCACCACGTCGAGGAAGTTCTGGGGTTTGAGGGTCAGCCCCATGGCCAGCATGATGATGGTCAGCAGCGGCACTATCTGGCCCTTGAGGCCGACGAAGGGCTCGGGCTGCCAGTAGGCCAGCAGGGAAAACAGCAGGGCCCAAAGCGGGAAGAGGTGGGTGATGCGTCCAAGCATGGTGTACTCCTTGTTATTGTCCAGACGCGGGCAGACCAGGGGATGCCCGCAGGGAACTTTCTCTTATACCAGCTTTGTCGCCGGCAGGCCCGTGTCGCGGCGCTCAGGAAGGGAAATAGAACCAGGCGGTCTGGATAAGACCCTCCTTCACCTCGAACACCGCCACGCTCTCGATGGGCTCGGGGGAGAGGCCGTGGATCAGCTCGTGATCAAACACCTTGTTGCCCAAGACGGTGCGTGACAGCAGCTCGGCCTTGAGCAGCGGGTTGTTGAATCTGTGCTGTGCATAGAAGGCCCGCAGCGCCCCCTTGCCGACTGTGCTCGGCGTCTCGGTCGGCATGCGATAGCCTTTGAAATCCGGGGCAAAGCAGGCCACGAAGGCATCGAGATCGTGGGCATTGTAGGCGGCAAACTGCGCCTCTACGGGTTGGGTGACGGACATGTCTCTCTCCATGAATGAAATTTAAATCACTTATCCTTGATTTTTATTCACTCATCAAGCCCCGGATGGGGATCGCCGCCCCTTCCAATGAAACACCCCATAACAAAAAACCCCGCCGAAGCGGGGTCTCTCTGGTCATCAGCCACCCGCTGGGTGCGGGCGGGGTGATCAGTGTTCGCGGGTCTGGCGGAAGTGAACGTCCGGGTGACGCTCCTGGGCCAGGCGCAGGTTGACCATGGTCGGCGCGATGTAGGTGAGGTTGTCACCCCCATCGAGGGCCAGGTTGACCTCGTTCTTGCGCTTGAACTCCTCGAACTTCTTGACGTCGGTCCCTTCCACCCAGCGGGCGGTGGCGACGTTGACCGCCTCGTAGATGGCCTCGACGTTGTACTCGCTCTTGAGGCGCGAGACCACCACGTCGAACTGCAGCACACCGACCGCACCGACGATGAGGTCGTTGCTGATGAGCGGACGGAACACCTGCACCGCCCCCTCTTCGGAGAGCTGCACCAGCCCCTTGAGCAACTGCTTCTGCTTGAGGGGGTCACGCAGGCGGATACGGCGGAACAGTTCCGGCGCGAAGTTCGGGATGCCGGTGAACTTGAGATCTTCACCCTGGGTGAAGGTGTCGCCGATCTGGATAGTGCCGTGGTTGTGCAGACCGATGATGTCGCCGGCACAGGCCTCGACCGCCTGTTCACGGTCACCGGCCATGAAGGTGACGGCGTCGGAGATGTTCACGTCCTTGCCGATGCGCACGTGGCGCATCTTCATGCCCTTGCTGTAAGTACCTGACACGATACGCATGAAGGCGATACGGTCGCGGTGTTTCGGGTCCATGTTCGCCTGGATCTTGAACACGAAGCCGGTGAACTTCTCTTCCACAGGCTCGACGGTACGCTCGTGGGCAACGCGGCCCAGCGGGCGCGGCGCCCAGTCGACCACGGCGTCGAGCACGTGATCCACACCGAAGTTGCCCAGTGCCGTACCGAAGAACACCGGGGTCAGCTGACCGTTGATGAACTCTTCCTGGTTGAACTCATGGCAGGCGCCCTGCACCAGTTCCAGCTGCTCGACAAACGAATCGTACTGGTCACCCAGGTGTGCGCGGGCTTCGTCCGAGTCCAGCTTCTGGATGATCTTGGCTTCGGTGCGCTCATGGCCGTGGCCAGGGGTGTACACCACGATGTAGTCGCCGGTGAGGTGGTACACGCCTTTGAAGTCGCGGTAGCAACCAATCGGCCAGGTGATCGGCGCGGCCTTGATCTTCAGTACGGCTTCGATCTCGTCCAGCAGTTCGATCGGGTCACGGATGTCACGGTCGAGTTTGTTGATGAAGCTGACGATCGGCGTGTCGCGCAGGCGGCACACGTCCATCAGGGCGATGGTACGCGGCTCAACACCTTTACCGCCGTCGAGCACCATCAGCGCCGAGTCCACTGCGGTCAGGGTGCGGTAGGTGTCTTCCGAGAAGTCTTCGTGGCCGGGGGTGTCGAGCAGGTTGATCATGTGCTCGCGGTACGGGGCGCGACTTCACGGTACCGGCGACGGCAATGGCCTTGCCCATCAGCAGCAGCTTCTCGGTGATGGTGGTTTTACCGGCGTCGGGGTGGGAAATGATTGCGAAAGTGCGGCGTTTCGCGACTTCGGCGGCCTGGTTGGTCATGGGAAATCGCCTGACTGGGGATCAAAAAGGGCCAAGATTATACCCGAAACCGATAACCAAAGCACCGGCATGTCATCCGTTCAAGCGACATGCCAGTTGCACTTCAATGGTCATCCAGCAGTTCTTCACCGATGTCGGTAATGCGGATTTCCAGGTCAAGCGGCTCGCCTTGGCCTGCACAAGCATGGGCAAACCAGTGATCAAGCAGGTCTTCGCGGCCGGCAGCGCAGAGCTCGATGTTGGTGGTGCGGGTCCAGATGCGCACCGCTACGCAATCACCGGCCTGCAGGCTCTGGTCCATGCTGACATGCCCTTGCTCGCCCGGCACCATAACCTTCCACAGCCTGTCATCAGCGACTTTTTCGTCATACAGGCAACCGTAGCCCTTGCCGCTGCGGTCCAGATAACGTTTTTTCGAATTGAAGTCGCGGCCCGTGCGCCGGCTCCAGGACTGTATGTCGTAATACCGACGCCCCCTTGCCTGGTCCACCATGCAACGAAACCAGAACCGATGCGGCTCAGGGGCCACCAGCGATGTCACCACCAGCCAGTCATCGGCCACACGTGCCGCCAAGCCGTCTTTTTCTGCCAGTTTTGCGCAATCCAGGTAGCCCTCGAAGCCAGGCGTGGTACACGCGACATGGGCAACGAAGGACCGGTCATAGTCATGAACGAGCATTGGATACTCCCTTCAGTAGATGGTCTGCGAGCAGGTTGAAAAATCCTGTCGCTGACCGCTATTCAAGGGCCCTCGCGTAGGGCAAGGCACCTGGAAAATGCCAACGCATGGGAAATTGGCGCTGGCCAAATGCCGCTTCAGATGGGAACCTTTACGCCCACGGAGACGTCCACTCCCCTGCAACCCGCTTCGGTTGGGGACTGGTTTCATCAGCATTTTCGGGCCCGACGGGGTTCGGCTCATGGCCTGATCGCAGCCTTCGGCGTGTATCAAGCTGCTACTCGCGAACACACCATTCGCCGCCAGCACTGGCCGGCAAAAAAGAAGTGTGCTCGCCGACAACACAAGGAGTCCGCCTGTGGCTAAACGCTACGG
>JADHEF010001884.1_pt1 | contig 11118 bp, 11 predicted proteins | sample 8952391 | NCBI WGS metagenome assembly JADHEF01 (sample SAMN16124439, study PRJNA663245) | bioreactor sludge metagenome | isolation source: sludge (nitrite) | place: India:Bengaluru | collected 2019-02-28
TGATCCAATGCATCCAGACTCGCTTTACTGTTGATTGGCTAATTTTGAGATCCTTTGCGATTGATTTAGTGCTATGGCTGTTGGTTTTATAGCGGATTATGTATTTGATTTTTCTAAGAGTTAGCTTGAGGATCTTGTTCTTCTTTCCCATGCGCAATTGATGGTTATATAAAGTCAAGAGTTTCGGGACTCTACAGCTGAATCTAATTGCCGAAAAGTTTATCAATTATCCGGCTCTTTTTCTAGCTGAAATCGGATTATTCCATTGTGGATATACTTATGGGGCTGGCTAATTGAGCAAATGGACCAGATGAATTAAAGGCCCATTCACTGCCCCGTGGGGAGAAAAAATCATAAACATAAAGTGGCCTGCAAGGCGATAATGCTCTGGAGAAGAGATGCGAATTGGAATGCTCTCCTGGGAGAGCTTATACTCGACTAAGGTAGGAGGGGTAGCGCCCCATGTATCGGAGATATCGGAAGCTCTGGCCAGGAGAGGCCATGAGGTTCATATCTTCACCCGCCGGGGGGATTTTGAGTCCTACGACAAAATCAACGGGGTCCATTATCAGAGGGTGGACTCAGACAGCTCTGGCGATATCCTGTATCAGATGGATCAGATGGCGGAGGCCCTTTACCATCGTTTCGGGGCGGTGCAGAAGCTATTCGGCAATTTCGATATCGTACATGGCCACGACTGGCACCCTGTTCTGGCCTTAACTCGCATAAAGCGAGACTATGGCCTGCACTTCCTCCTTACCATGCACAGCACCGAATGGGGAAGGAATGGTAATCACTTCGGCTATGGCATCTCCCAGGAGATCTCCCATCGAGAATGGCAGGGCTGCTATGAGGCCGGCCTGGTGATTGTCACCACCTGTCTGATGCAGGAGGAGCTATTGAGGATATTCAGCCTGCCCAAGGAGAAGATCCGCATCATTCCCAACGGCATCATCATGGGAAAGATGAGACGGGGCCTGGACGCGGGAAGGGTCAAAGAGAAGTATGGCATTCATCCCATGGCACCTATGGTCCTGTTCTGCGGCCGGATGAGCATTCAGAAGGGGCCGGACATTCTGGTAGAAGCAGTGCCCCGCATCCTTAATAACAGACACGATGTCCGATTCGTCTTTATCGGCGAGGGTGGCATGAGGTGGGAATGCGAGCGCAGGGCCAGAGAGCTGGGTGTGGGCGATGCCTGCCGCTTTCTGGGCTATGTATCCGGCGCGGAGAAAGAGGAACTGGTCAATGCCTGCGATCTGATGTGCATCCCTAGCAGAAATGAGCCCTTCGGTGTGGTGGTTTTGGAGGCCTGGGATGCCTGCAAGCCGGTGGTAGCAACGGAAGCGGTGAGCATAATCAACAACTTCGAGGACGGCCTCGTAGCCTATATCCAGCCCGAGTCCATCGCCTGGTGCATAAACCGCCTTTTGGCCAATCCAGAGGAGATGATCAAGCTGGCCAGAGCCGGCTGCAACAGGATAGAGACCGAGTTCAGCTGGGATCATATAGCGGAGAAGACGGAAGAGGTTTACATCGAGGCCAGTGAAAAAGGCCATCAGAACCCTTAACCCCTTAACCGAAAGGTTCTTGAATGGTGAGCGCAAGGGGCACTTGTTCGCCTCGATAGCTTAGCTCGGTATAGCGCGTCCTTGGTAAGGACGAGGTCGCGGGTTCGAATCCCGCCCGAGGCTTATTTTATGTACTGGGTTTTTTTAGGTTAAATATATTAAATTCTATTTACTTGAATCCCGTGGCATTCCAGCCGCAAAATTAAGATCTTAAAATCTCGAGGACTGGGATCGATGCTCATACTTTCACTCCGCATGGTTCATCCTTATCAGCGGTCTCATCTCTCTGTCCTCCACTGCTGCCAGTAGCAGCATTATGTATTTTGATAGAGGGGGATATAGATGTCCAAAAATCCGGAATTTGCCAAGCAAGCCACTGAGATTGTCCGCCATCAGGATGCCATTCGCTCTGCCAATGAGGAGCTGATCAAGCTCAGCCAGAGGTTCGGGCGGATGATGCCCAGGCTCTCCCGGCTGGATCCATCGGTAATTTTAAACTGGCTTAGCCTCTATAGCAAGATCAAGGACGGGTCCAGAAGGGCGGATGAAGAGATGGACGGCTTCAGCCGCAACGAACTGGCCTCCTCCAGCCCAGTTGTGCAGCTTCAAGTCAGCTGCTATCAAATGCAAAGACAGCGGCTCTGCTTTAAAATGGAGGTACTGGATGATATCCTCGCCGGAATGATGGAGGATCTGCTGGAGAACGGGAGCTTTGAGGAGGTTCAGAAGCAGGAGATGCGCGCCGCACTTGACTCTACTATGGAAAAGAGCCTGAGTGGCTCTGAGCGCATATTTGCCCAGGTCTGAAGATCCTAAAGAGCACGGATTCAGAAGATGATCCTGATCCGGATCATCATGCTTTTATTAGCACCACCATTAGAGACCCAACCGGCATGGATGATTTAAAAGCTGTTCTAAAGCTCGTTATTTTATAAAAATAAAAAAGGATGTTAATAAAATAGGATTCACCTTATTCTAGACGGTCTGGCGGACGGTTTGGCGATAGATGGCTTGGCAGAGATGGGTGCCGTGGTAGTTATGGACGGCTCTTGGAATGGCTTTGTAGTAGTAATGGATGGCCTTTGAGTAGGCCCGGTAGGAAGAACTGATGGCTTTTGAGTTGGCCCGATAGGAAGGATTGATGGCTTTTGAGCAATAGATGGTTCGGTTATCACTTCAGTGATTATTGAGATTGAAGTGGTAGGATTGGGATTTCGATCTACCCAATAGCCGCTGGGGCCATTAACATAAACATAGGCATAATTGCTCCAGCCGTTGCAGTAGTATTGCAGGATGTGCCAGCCCGGGAAGTCAGCAAAAAACCATCTTTTATACCATCCCTGGTAGTAGATGGCACCCAAGTATTGAACTTCCAGTTGTCCGTTAGGATACCATTCATAAAACCAGGTTGTGCCTCTCGAGCTGATGTTCATCCATATAGGAAGATTGGCATAGAGGTTGCAGCCGACCATGGTTCGCGGAGCATTTGAGATAAAAAGCTCATTAGGTGCAACATAGCCTTTGGGTGGAAGTACAATCTGATTGTAAATGGGACTGTCAGCAGTTGCTCTTGCTGCTATTGCAGCGGGGGATTCATAGGCTGATCGTTGGTCTGCCATTACCAGGTTCTGAGATCTCTCTCCTACAGTAGGAACATAATCCCATGCTATGACCGCAGAAGGCGCTTGCAGCTCAAGTGATTCCGGGCTTGTGGGATATGCCGGCGCAGGCGCACCGCTTGAGGCCATTGTGGAATATTGGACTGGCTGTCCCAAGGCCACGGCAGACAGAAATATAATTATTAAAACTGAAGATACCATCCATTTCATAAAGGTCCTCCTCGCAATAATAATCAATTTTAGATATAAATAGTTATCCAGATCGAACTATCAATGCCATTAAAAGATAATCATAAAAACTATTTTAATAATTATCTTTTAAAATTTTAAAATAAACTCCCACAGGGCAGACACTTCAAGGCGGCGGGTCCTTTCGGTGGGCTTGCAGGCTATGCAATCGACAAAGCTTAAATGAGCCGCAGCCATGAAACCATCCATGGATATAGCCTCCAGATTGATCCAAAAGCTCGGTTCTAGCGACGACTATTTTGAGCGCCAGAAAGCAGCATGGGCCCTGGTTAACCTGGGAGAGCAGGCCGTGGAAGATGTAACTGCTGCTCTGGAGAAAGGTGAGTTCTCTGATCTGCGGTACAAATCCGCCTGGATATTGGGAAAGATAGGCAGCTCAAAAGCTGTGGAGCCGCTCTGCCGGTCTATGCTCAATGATCCCGACCATGTGGTTCGCGAATGGTCCGCTGCTGCTCTTGAAGCCATAAAGAACAGAGATGCTGTCCATGCACTGGTCTTAGCCCTGAAGAGAGACACCTCCAAAGACGTTCGCCTGCGGGCGGCTGTTGCTCTGCGCTCTATAGGAGCCACGGAGGCTCTGAGGGATCTTCTCAATTATTCCGATCCGGAGATCAGGGGCATGGCGGTTACCGGCCTGGCCAAGATCGGACACCGGGAATCTCTGCCCCAGGTAGCCCGGCTGATCAAGGACGATGACATTGAGGTCAGACGAAGGGCTGCGGCCTTTATGGGCGAGGTAGCTGGCGATGAGGCCTTAGGCCCTCTGGCTATAGCCCTGGAGGACGAAGAAAGCACAGTTCGCTCCGAGGCTCTAAAGTCCCTGGGAAAGATCAGGGGGGAGAAAGCCTGCGATATGGCTCTGCCTTTTCTGAATGACCGGGATTGGCAGGTTCGATATACTGCAGTGACATCGCTAGGTGAGATCGGCCACAATAAAGCGCTCTCTGCTCTGGTTGAGGTGATGCTGGGGGAGGATGATGAGGAGATTCGAGCCTGGGCGGCCTGGAGCCTGGGGGAGATCGGAGATGAAAGGGCCATAGAGCCCTTAAAGCGGGCATACAAGACTGCTCCCACGGAAGTGATGAAGAAGGCCAGAGACTCGCTAAAGGAGATATTTGGAGTTGAAGTCTAGCTGAGATCAGAATTGGATTTAAATCGAGGAGAAGTAGGGCTGAACGCCTTTTTCTGTTTTTATATCCTTGATCTGCATTCAGCATCTAGAAGGCCGCTACCGCATAGAGGCAGATCCACTCTTGGATGATTAGTGCAGGAAAGACGCTAAAGAAAAATAGATTTTACAGGTTTGGTTGCCCAAATCCTGCCCCATCCGGTCAGTATCTTCTGGGTGGCCGAGCGGGCTTATGCTTCTGATAGCAATCGCTGCAGTAAACCGGCCTGGATCCATCGGGTTTGAATGGGACCTGACATGTCTTTCCGCACTCTGCGCAGGTGGCATCGTGCATCTCTCTTGGGCCTCGGTTGAAGCCGCCTCTGCTTCCGCTTCCGTATCTCTCCATTTATTTCACTTACCTTTGGGCATCGATTCCATGAATCGATCCTACTGACAAAACATCCCATCAAACTCAATTGAAGCGACGCTTATGCAGCATCATCCTAAGGGAAAGGGCTATTTGATATAGCTTTCGGTCATTCGCGTCCTTGTCATTCGCGTCCTTACTGGTCTCATCTTCTTCTATGAAAATCAATCCTCTCCGCTTTTTATGTTTTATATCAGCCATCTGCGGCATCATCTCATCAACTGATCAACGAAACTCTTATATATGATATGTGCTAGCATGCTACATGTTAGCATTTACGAGATGATGGAAATTGAGTGAAATCGGCAAGAGAGTTCGCATTGAAAGGATCATGGATCGAGAGAGCGGAAACACAGTGATCATTCCCCTGGACCACGGCATATCGGTGGGCCCGATCAAGGGGCTCGTCGACCTGCCGGAGATGGTTAACAAGGTGGCCAAGGGCGGGGCTAATGCCGTTTTGCAGCAGAAGGGCATGGTCCGGCACGGCCATCGCGGCTACGGCAGGGATGTGGGTCTGATAGTGCACATGAGCGCATCCACCTCTCTCGGCCCCGATCCCAACAACAAGGTGCAGGTCTGTCTGGTGGAGGAGTGCCTGAAGATGGGTGCAGATGCCGTCTCGGTTCATATCAACATCGGCTCGGAGACCGAATCCGACCAGCTCTCCATCCTGGGATGTGTGAGCGAGAGATGTGACTTCTGGGGCATGCCGCTTGTGGCCATGATGTATCCCCGGGGCAAGGGGATTGCCAATCCCAATGATGTCGAGGTGGTGGCCCATGCCGCCCGGGCCGGGGCGGAGCTGGGAGCGGATATCATCAAGACCAATTACACCGGGGATATCGATTCCTTCCGCAAGGTGGTGGAAGGCTGTCCTGTCCCAGTGGTCATAGCCGGAGGGCCTAAGACGGAGACGGACATGGATTTCTTGCAGATGATTGAGGGGGCCATGCAGGCCGGAGCTAGAGGCGTGGCCATAGGCAGGAACGTCTTCCAGCATCAGGATCCGGTGAAGATGACCATGGCCATAGCAGCCATTGTCAACAAAGGGAAGACGGCGGATGAGGCCATCAAGATATTGAGTTGAGATCATCAAAGCAGCAGCAAAAGAAGAAGCAGAGTTGCCATAGCAAGATAAGCCTCCCGGGGCGGTCCATAGTCATCGGACGGCCCCGACTAAAAAAAAAGCTCTTCTCAGGCTTCGTATCTTTTCAGATAACCCCGGATATACTCTCCTACCTTCTCCCCTCTGTAAACTCCGGCGTGCCCCTCGCAGAGCACATCCGCCTTGAGATCAAGAAGCTTCTTCATGGAATGCCGCCATTGCCCCAGGTCTGAACCCCAGGAGTCGGAGAATGGGCCGTGGATGTCCTGGCCGAATAAGACCCTGCCGTCTTTGGTATCGATGTAGACGGAGATGCTGCCCGGAGTATGACCGGGGGTGTGCAGGAAGTGGATCTCCAGGTCGCCGAGAAGCATGCTCTCCTCCTCGCCCCTGAGCAGCATATCCACCTTGACCGGTTTGTAAGAGACGCCATACATGCTGGCCGCAGTGAGGAGATCGTTCTCCCCCTCGATTCCGGCCCGGTCCATCTCGTGGGCAATGATCTTGGGGCCGTACTGCTCTTTCCAGGCGTAAAGGCCGCCGATGTGGTCGATATGGCAATGGGTGGCGACTATATGCCAGATTTGAGCTGGCTGCCAGCCCATGGACCTTATGTTCTCCTCGATTCTCTTCATTCCGTAGCCTACACCGGCATCGATCATCACCAGCTCCGACCCGGCATCGATCACATATACATAGGCATCCTCCGGGGCAGAGAGGCCCGTGCCTCCCACTGCGTAGACCCGATCGCAAATAGACTTGGCCTTGCTCATCGATCCTTCACTTCCTCTTATTGATAGGAAAATGACTCTCATCCATCTATACAGTTTCCGCTTTCTCTACCGAGTGCCAACCCATTCGACCCATCGGCTTGATGCGTAGCAGCTTTCAGAAAATGCTCTGAGATCCTCCGGCAAAAGATGAAAGGTCATGGGTTTATACCAGCGGCCTGGGCTGCTTGTCCTCCGGGGCCAGGGGCAGGGCAGCCCTATGCATCACCAGAGGAGATTTGAAGTGCAGGGCCCGGTTCAGGAGCAGCCTCTTTCCCTCCAGAGTGAAAGCGAAGACGGGAATGGATATGCCCATCTGCAGCACTGCCTTTCTTCTTGCCACCTCCCGAACTGCCCTGGAGGCGCAGGACCAGACCAGATCGCAGCTTTCCGCCAGGATTTCTGCCTGGCTCTCGCTGATGCCGGTATTGTGAACGGCCAGGATCATCGCCCTCACGCCCAGCTCTTCTTCCCGCGCCCGCAGGGCAGCAGCACAAGGGGCATTCTCTCCCGTGAGGGTCAAGGCTATCTTCTCAAAGCCATTGTCCACAGCCTTCTCGAAAGCGGCCAACTGATCCACTCCAGCCCTCCGGTCTAAAAGGATACAGCCTCTGGCCTCCAGTCCATCCTGGATCTCTGCTATGGGCTCGGTGCTGACCAGGCCGGTCATGTGGCCACCGATGGCCTGCAGCACATCCGGCCTAAAGACAATCACGCTTCCTGCTCCCTCGCAGACCAGGACGGCGGCGTCCACCAGTCCCTCCACCATACCGTCGCTGAGGATCTCCGAGGCTCCGAAGCTGACCGGCTTTGCCTCCAGCTCTAAAACTCTGCCCGGGCCGTACATGCCCATCTCCTGCATGTGAATCTCTAAAACCCGCTCCACGCTCTCCCGGCTCTCTTCTGCTATGCCGTAGAGATCGCGGCGCAGGGGGCAGAAGCTTATGCCTGGATCGCTCAGGACCTCTATCTTTCCGTCCTTGACCCTGATCCGGGCCTTGGCCATCTCCAGAATATGCTCGGACATTAGACCCCCCAAAAAGCGCTACCTCACCCGCCTGGTGTTGATTGATTTGCAGCGAGGGCAGGCGACTTTATATCCGAAGCCTTTGAAGACCAGGCCGCAGTTACTGCAACCATAGTCCTTGGCAAAGACATCCTCTATGCCGCCCAGATCGATTCCACAGCCACAGGTGGCGCACATAAAGTACAAAGTGGCTTTTTATCGTAAATAGGTTCCCTTAATGAGCTGCCAGAAAGTGACCTCTGATTTCCCAGACCTTGGATGTCTTTATCCCCTTAACGAACTGTATAAGAAAAATTTATCTGCTAATAATGATAGTATAGATTATCGGAGGTTTTGCATGCGTTTTGATCTTGTAGTCATTTTATTATTATTCATAATGGGGGCATCATCCTCTCTTGCCGAGCAACAAGCTGAAGAGGCATGGAACCGGACTCAGGATCTCGCCTATTCCCATATCTCCTTCAGCAATAACAGCGGGGAGTCCATTGAGGATGCCATCGTCATAATCAATGCAACCGGTGAAGAGGACGGGGTCGACTCGGAATACTACTATCTGGAGAAGAGATTCGGGATACAGGAAATCGATTGGGAGCTGGTATCTCAGTCGCTTCTCAGTGGGGAGGGTGACAGATACTATGACAAGATGGATATCAGGCTCTCCGCAGGTGAGATGATCAGCATCTACTTCGATATAACTGATTTTTATGGAAAGTGGATGGAGGAATTAAATATATGAAAGCGAGAGGGCTTTCCTGGGCACTGCTCTTCCTGCTGATATCTAATGCCTTCGTATGCGGCTGTATTTCAGCGCCAGAGAGCGCAGAGGCCGATTCTGTTGTTCAAATGGATCAGACGGACCTGGAAAAGAATTTAACGGGCATTGAACGAACTGCACTGGCCAACAACCGCTTTTCTCTGGATCTGTACCGGGAGTTGGCCGGAGAGGGGAACAATGTCTTCTTCTCCCCCTGGAGTCTGAGCTCTGCCCTGGCCATGACCTATGAGGGTGCCAGAGGAAACACCTCAGATGAGATGAGGTCTGTGCTCTACTTCTCTGAAAACGATAGCTTGAGGCGAGAGTCATTTTCTGCCCTGGACCGGAAGATCAATGCCAACGATTCTGGCTATACTCTCTCCACAGCCAATGCCCTCTGGGTGGACGGCAGCTTCTCTCTGCTCGACGAATATGAGACGCTGGTCCATGATACCTACCTGGCCCGGGCAAATAACCTCGACTTCCGGGCCGCCCCCGAGGAGGCCCGGCAGACCATCAACCATTGGGTAAAGCAGAAAACGTCAGGCAAGATCGTAGATCTCATTCCAGCCGGTCATGTAGATTCTCTGACCCGGCTGGTATTGACCAATGCCATTTATTTCAATGGCACCTGGATGAAGACATTTGATCCAAGCCAGACCAGGGATGAGGACTTTTTTACAGAGGATGGCAGGGCGGTCAAGGTTCCCATGATGAGGCAGGACGATGGTGAAGCCCGGTTTTATTACCTGGAGACAGGAGATCTTCAGGTGTTAGAGATGCCTTATGCCGGCGGCCGCCTCTCTATGATGATCCTCCTGCCGCATGATCAGGACATCGCCTCTCTGGAGAGAACTCTGTCCTCGGAAGATCTAAACCAATGGAGGGACAGCCTGGAGGAGCGGCGCGTGGATGTCTATCTTCCCAGGTTCAAGCTCAAGGCCAATTACTTCCTGCCAGAGATCCTGGCCGATTTGGGAATGCCCACCGCCTTTTCCGAGATGGCCGACTTCACCGGCATAAGCCCCGACCGGCCGCTCTTCATCAGCCAGGTCATCCATCAGGCCTATGTCGATGTCAATGAACAGGGGACTGAGGCGGCAGCAGCTACTGCAGTTGAAATGGCGGAGTCAGCAGCAGGTTCAGAAGAGCCAGAAATTCCTGTATTCCGCGCTGATCACCCCTTCCTCATCCTGATAGCAGATGATGAGACTGGATGCATCCTGTTTCTGGGCAGAGTCAGCGATCCGAGCCTGGAATAGACATACCTGTCTTTCGCTCCCCTTTTTTTCTTTGATCGCCCTTTTGCTCCCTATGAAATTGATATCTTCCTGCCAAGTCCATCAGTGATACCGTCCATCTCCAGTTGTCGAGGAAAAGGCTTAAATTTATTAATCATAGTTGATTACTTTATTGATAATATGTAAGCGAAATAGCTTAACAAAGGTGTATTTGATGATCCTGACCATACTGATATCCGAGGAGGCCTTCTATTGAGGCAAGAACAGAAATTCCTGGCAATTGCTGCCGTTATTCTAGGTGCATCCGCCTTGGCCGGCGCAGCTGATGATGAGCTTACCGTCTTCACCGCAGCGTCCCTTACCGGCGCCTTCAGTGAAATAGGTCAGTTATACGAGAACGAGACCGGCATGAGCGTGGCCTTCAACTTCGATGGCTCGCAGGCTTTGCGTACCCAGATTGAGAACGGGGCCTATGCCGACCTCTTTGCCTCGGCCAATAAAAAACATATGAATGCCTTAAGGGACGGCGGACTGATAAACAATAGCAGCATGGTCGTCTTCACCAGGAACAGGATCTCGCTTATCATCCCCAGGGACAATCCCGCGAAAATCAACAACCTCAGCGATCTGGCCCGGCCCGGCTTGAAGATAGTCATGGGAACCAAGGATGTGCCGGTGGGAGACTATGCCCTGCAGATCATAGACAATCTGGGCAACGACTCTGACTACGGACCGGATTACCGAGCAGCCGTCCTGGCCAATGTCATCTCCCAGGAGACCAATGTAAATTATGTGGTGACCAAGGTGGCCCTGGGAGAGGCAGATGTGGGATTTGCCTATGTCTCGGATATCACCGAGGATATGGCGGACAGAGTTGACAAGATCGACATTCCGGATGAATTCAATGTCATTGCTGAGTATCCCATCGCAGTGATGCAGGAATCAGAGCGTCCTGCCGGGAGCCAGGATTTTGTGAATCTGGTTACGTCAGATAGAGGCAAGGCCATCCTGGAGAGATATGGCTTTGCTCCGGCCTAGCCCGACCGGAAGCTCTTTCTTTTATGTGATCGTGGCCAGACAAACAGACAATATCGAGATCTTGAGATGACCGGGGACTCCAAAACGGCAGAGGGCGGCAGCTTTCGGGAGAGCGGCTTTGCCGAGCTGATCAACAAGGAGCATCAAGGCACCGGCAGGGCCGTCTCCCTCCCATGCCGCGGTAAGGATCTCGCCCTCAAAGC
>JADHEF010001886.1_pt1 | contig 11098 bp, 5 predicted proteins | sample 8952391 | NCBI WGS metagenome assembly JADHEF01 (sample SAMN16124439, study PRJNA663245) | bioreactor sludge metagenome | isolation source: sludge (nitrite) | place: India:Bengaluru | collected 2019-02-28
CAGACCGGGCGGGGAACGATGACGGTGCCTGATGATGAATGTGTGACGGGGAGAGCTTGCGCCGATAACATTCATTCATGAACCCCTCTCTTCCCCAGGCAACCCCTCACGTCGTATCGGAGGTGGAGTTGCTATGCGATCGGGGCCTTTGCCTCCAAGCCCTTCGCCACCTCGACTCGCTCCGGGACATCGATCTTCCCGCGGCCTCGCTCGCGGAGGCGCGCGTGCTCCGACGGGTGGGGGCTGAGCGCCAGGGGGATGCGCTGATGCTGCGCACATGGCGACGGCACCCGGATGACTCCCGTGCGCGCTTGGCCATGTTCCGTCATCACGTGTACCGGAGAGGCCCCTATTCGGCCTTCTGTTGGCGCGAACGACTGAAGCCACAGGACAGGGATCCCAAAGCCATTCATGCGGAGTTCGCGGGAGCCGAGGCTTTCCTCTATTCACTGGTGAGGGACTTCGAGGCTTCGCGCCGATCCTTCGAGAACGGCTGCGAGCAGGACCCAACGGTACCTTGGCTGTGGCAGGAGTGGTCCTACGCGCTCGAACGGATGGACAGGTACTCGGACGCGATGGAAACCATCGAGCATATCCTTTCCATCGACCCAGCGTTCCAGAGCGGGATCCAGTTCAAGGCGCATCTGCTGACACTGGCCTCAATGCCCGAAGCAGCCATGGACTTGCTCCATCAGGCCTTCACGAGAACGGAAAGCGCCGACATCGGGATCGATCTTCTGAACCTCCTCATGGAGCGATCCAGGCACGAGGAGGCCCTGTCGGTGCTCGAGCGGATTCGCCTGCTGCAACCCCTGGCTGATGGGAGAACCCGCCAGTGGTGGTCGGCCCGGAGATCGGACATCGCCTTGAGGGTTGGCGACTATGAGCGCGCGGCTGTCGAAGCCGAGGGCGCGACAGGTCCGTTCTATGAGCCTCTGGCGCAAAGGATCAGGAAGGCTGGCCATGCCCCTGCGCAGATGCGCATCGAGCTGCCCGTCGGTTTTGCGCGCCAGCATTGGATGACGTGCGGCCCAGCCACGCTGGCCACCCTGTGCCGCTATTGGGGCAGGTCCTTCGCGCACATCGATATTGCGGAGTCCATCTGCTACGACGGGACGTCCTATCACTCCGAGAGGAAGTGGGCCGAATCCCAAGGGTTCCTCGTTCGAGAGTTCACGCTGAGCTGGGCAGTGGCGAGAAGCCTGCTGGACAAAGGCATTCCGTTCACGCTCTCCACCGTGGCCACAGGCAACGGCCATCTCCAGGCGGTCATCGGCTATGACCTGCTCAGGAACTCCTTGTTGATACGTGATCCGTACATTCCCTCCACCCTCGAGTTCGAAGTCGACTCGCTCCTCGATGGCCACAGATCCAGCGGCCCCAGATGCATGGTCATGCTCCCCCCCGAACACGCGGAATCCTTGGCGCCCATGACACTGCCCGAGTCGGAGTTCTGGGATGGTCTCTATGAAGTGAGCACCCACCTTGCGAACCATGATCGCGATGCAGCAGAGAAGGTGAGCCTTGCGATGGCCGCAAGGGATCCCGAACACCTGCTGGTGATTGCCTGCTCGAGACAGTTGGCAGGGTACGATGCCGATCCCCAGCGTTCACTCTTCCTGGTGGAACAGCTCCTCTCCAAGTATCCGGAGGATACGAACCTCCAGCTTTCAAAGGCATCCCATCTCATGTCCGTCGGTGAAAAGGGTGCCCACTTGGCTTGGCTTGAGCAGCTTGCCACACGTACCGGTGCGGATCCGCAGGTGCTCGGGTGCTATGCGGACCGCCTCTCCGAGGATGGGCGTCGCCTGGCGGAAGCCATGGAGATCGCAAGAACCGCGCTGCGGAGAGCCCCGCTGGACCCTCCCCTCTGGTTCCAGATGGCCAATCTGTCCTGGTTGTCCGGGGAGAGGACGCGCTCTCGGGAGCTCTACCGATTCGCGGCATGCCTTCAGGAAACGAACGAAGACTATGCCAGGAGCTACTTCCGTGCCTGCCACCTGTTGAACGAGTCCGCGTCGGGTCTGGGGTTCCTGAAGGGTCGGGTCGAGAGACTGGGCCACAAGTCCTGCGCTCCGGCCTTCACCCTGTTCGAGCAGCTGGAAGGTCTGGGCAGGACCGATGAGGGCTTCGAGGTTCTCCGCCAGGCCATGAAAGCCCGTCCCGATGACAGTGAACTGATCGTCTTCCATGCAGAGGCTCGCCTGCGGAATGGCCAGAGCGGCTTGGCCAAGGAGCTTCTGGAAAGCGTGCAGGGCGGGATACGGCGTGCCAACCACCTGAGGGTCCATGCCCTGCTGGCGGAAAGCCAGGGAGACCTGGTCTCGGCGCTGGAACATGCGCAGGCGGCAAGCACTCTCGAACCGGTGAACATCGCCCTCCATGGGCAGATCGCCTCCCTTCACTCGCGCATCGGGGGCCACGATGCAGCCATCGCCTGGTTGCGGAGAGCCTGTGCCGCCTATCCGCACCACCTGGAGCTGGCGAGGCTTCTCTATGAGTGGTTGAGCGAGGCATCGCCTCGTGACCGGGAACAGGTCCTCTTGGACATGCGCGAAACCCACCCGGGCGATCCCTGGGTGCTGCGGGAGCTGGCCTTGCACTATACGCGGGAACAGCGCTTCAGCGAAGCCGATCCATACATCGAGGAGGGGTTGCTCAGAGCTCCCCAGGAAACGACGACTCACGGGGTGCTGGGCTTCCTTGCGCTCCAGCGGCGAGGCTACAAGGAGGCTGTCCCGCACCTGAAGGAAGCCATCCGGCTGTGTGCGGACAACGGCTTCGCGATGAGCATGCTGCTCGAGGCCAGCCCATCCCTGGAGGAACGGAGACAGGGGCTTGACTTCATCCTCTCCGAGCTCAAGCGCCAGGTGACGGTGGGGGATGGACTGCTCAGTTTCCAGCGGTCGGCCCAGGGCGTGCTCGACCCGGAGACCCTGCTCCAGAAGCTGGTGGATGCAAGGAACGAGCGCCCCGATCTCTGGCACGCCTGGGTCGCCGAGGCTGCCCAGCGCTGCGACATGGGCCAGAGCAAGGAAGCCCTGGCGGTCATCGAGGATGCCCTTTCCCGCTTCTCGCATCTCCCGAGGCTGTTCGTTGAACAGGCGCGAGCCCACCGCCTGAGCGGAGACCGCCCTGCCGCGAAGGCAAGCCTGATGCAAGCGCTTGCGATATCGCCGGCCTGGGGAGTCGCGGTCCGTGAATACGTGGAAGTGATCGTCGATCTCAACGAAGACCTGGTCGACGCAGAGCATGTGATCAGGAAGGCGCTCCTGCGCGGGGCGGAAAACCCAGATCTCCGGGGACTGCTGGGGTGGCTTCTGGAGCGGATGGGACGCCCATCGGAGGCGCTGGAGGCCGTGAGGGCCTCCCTGAAGCTGGACCCGGGGCCCAGGTGGGTCTGGGAGACGGCCAGGCGGCTCCTCGGTGCGGAGCAGCGGCTGGGAGAGTTCGAATCCTGGATCGAGGACATGGTGGCTTCGCGCCCCGGGGACCCCATCGCCTGGGCCGTGAAGGCCGAATTGATGGATGAGCCATCCCTGGTCGTCCAGGCTGCAGACAAGGCCCTGGCCATCGCCCCGCGCTTCCATCGCGCCTGGGCAGCCAAGCTCCAGGCCTTGCTGTCCTCGGAGCAGTATGGTGCCCTCGAAGAAGCGCTCTCACAACTGCCATGGAAGGATGACGCGCCGCTGGACCTCCAGATGTACCGGCCCCGCTCCTTGCGCAAGAAGGGAAGCGCCCGGGGCGCCTACCTGGCCATGAAGCAGGTCCTGGCTCGGGACCCGAACCGGTTCCTTTCCTGGCTGGAAGTGGCCAACTGGTACAGCGACGACGACCAGCTCGAGGACTATCACAAAGCTGCCCGGGAGCTGGTCCGGTTGGCGCCCAACCATGCTGTGGCCCATGGACACCTGGGGCTCTCGCTGGAGCGCCTCGGCCGCAAGGACGAAGCGCTCCGGAGCTACCGGAGGTCCCTCGAACTGGACCCTGCATACGAGTTCGGCGCCGAGCGCATGGCGAATGTGGCCAGGGAGGCGAAGGACATCCAGGGGGCGGACTGGGCGGTGAACACTGCCTACCAGCAGTCACCAAGCGCCCGCTGGGCTTTGGAGCAGCTCTTGAATGCCAAGCTGCGGGAAGAGGATGAAGCGATCCAGGAGACCGCGAGACGCGCGCTGACCCTCGTGGGGAAGGAGGAGGTCGCAGCGAGGGTGGTTGATCTTGTGTACGAATCGCGCTGGCGGCCCACCATCGAGTCCATCCTGAGGGACCTGGTCCGGCAGGGCCATTGCCCGGTTCCGGCCCTCCAGGCCTGGCTGAGGCAACGTTCCATCGTGAAGAAGGCCCTCGCTGTCTACGAGGAAATGAAACCGCTCATCGCCGTGGATGCCAGCCACTCCCTGAAGCTCGCGTTCCTCTGCCACGCGGAGAAGGATCGTTCCAGGGAGCTGCTGGACCGAATGGTCAAGGACCACCGGCAGGTCCTTCGTTCCGACGACGAGCTCTGGGCCCAGACGGGCCTCACCTACCAGGTCCTCGGCGACTGGAAGAGGACCCAGCAATGGATGTCCGACTGGCGTGAACGACCGGGCGCGCCCGGCTGGGCCCTCGAGAACCTTGCGCTCTCCTGCTTCAACCACGGTCGACGAGCCGAGGGCCTGGCCGTCGCTGGAGCCATCATGGACAGGCACCCCGGGGTCCCGGCGGGACCACTCTGGATGGCGGCGGAAGCCGTTCGCAGGAATGCGGATTCGGTCGCCTGCGAATACATCCAGATGGTCGCGAGGATGAAGACCCCGAACTATCTGCAACCCCTTGCGGCGCTGCTGCATGGTTTCCAGCAGGCCGTTCATGAGGGAAAGCCGAGATTGGCGAGTACCGGCCTGGCCATCGCCCGCCGCAGCTTCACTCAGCTCCCAGCCCTGAAGGGACTCTGGCGCAGGGCCATGTTGTCCCTGTCCTTCCGCCACTCTCCGTGGTGGCAGGGCCCTTTCCAGGCGATCCTTTTCCTGCTCGATTGACCATCCTGGACGGAGGTCTCCCACTACCGCCCACTGTCCTCGTCTGAGGACGATCCCTCCTCGGCCTTCCTCGCCTCCTCCGCGGCCTTCAGGGCAGCCTTCTCGGCTTCCGCTTCCGCCTTGGCCGCCCGCCCGTGGTGGGTCTCCCATTCATGCTTGGGCATGCGGCCGGTGATCCAGGTCCAGCTCATGGGGTAGGTTCCGGGGCGCACCACCGTGAAGAAGAGGTGCCAGATGACGATGGCGGACACGGCCAGGATGGCTTCGTAGTAGTGGATGGTCTCGGCCACGCGGACCATCCAGGCGGGAAGCCAGAGGGTCACGAGGGCGGGGAACCAGAGGATGAACCCGGTGGCGCCCATGACGAGGGTGCCCCACAGCAGGGCCCAGTATTCGGCCTTCTGGGTGTAGTCGAAGCGGTCGAACTCGGGGGCTGGGCCTCCCTTGGCCCGGGCGTGGTGCAACAGGTTGGCGACGGCATCCCTGAGGTCCGAGGGCCTCGGGAACATGTCCCGCAGGAACTGCCGACCCCGTCCCGTGAACAGGATCTCGACCGTGTGCACCACCGAGCCGAACACGAGCAGCAGAGCGAAGATGCGGTGCAGGAGCCGGCGCATCTCCTCCGTGAGCCCTAGACCGGTGAGGGTCTGGGCCCACCAGGAATCCTGGGAGCGCAGTGCGAAGCCCGTGATGGCGAGCCCGCTGAAGGAGACGATGAGGAGGACGTGCTGGAGGAGATCCCGCCGCCCCATCCGCTGGATGAAGGGCTCGGCCGCCACATGCCGGTAGTGGACACGCAGGTCGTGGCCGTACAGCACGAGGTTGTGCAGGGCCATGCCCCCCAGCGTCAGGCCGATGATCCAGAGGTAGACCAGGCGCACCCAGTCGTGGGCCATGCGCCGATCCCGGGCCAGCACATGGGTGTAGCTGGCGGCGAAGGTCGGCGTCGCCCCCGGATGGCACTTGGCGCAGGTACCCACCACGTTGTCTTTGTGGATGGAGGACAAAGGATCCTGGCGGCTGCCGATGGCGTGGACCCCGTGACAGTCCGCGCACACCGCCACGGCCTCCCCGCCCCGGGTGATGGCCCACCCGTGGTAGCTGTCGTTGAAGCTGGACACCACATCCGGCGAGAGGCCGTACCGTGAGGCCATTGCAGGGTTCTCATGGCACCGGGCGCAGGTCCGGCTGCCCACGCTCCTCCGGCTGACGGGAGACTTGGCATCCTTTACGGAAAGAATGAAGTGCTCGTCATGGCAGTCCGTGCAGACCGGGGCATCCTTGATCCCATGACCCAAGGCCCGGCCATGCACGGACTGGCCGTATTCCTTCGATGCCTGGTCGTGGCAACGCCCGCACGTGCGTGCCAGGTTCGCCCGGTGGATGCTCGATGTCGCCGAGGCTGCGCTCTCGAGGGCATGGCTTCCATGGCAGTCCGAGCAGACGGCGCCAGGCCGTCCATCCTTCCCTTCCCCGTGCACCGAAGCCTTGTAGCTTGGCAGGCTGATGGGCAGCCTCACGTAGTCCGAGGTCATCACCTGTTTTTCGCTGTGGCACTTCCCGCAAGTCTCTGGCAGCTTCCGGACATTCACCGGGCTTTCGGGGTTCTTGGTGGCCAGGATGCGGTGCCCCCCGTGGCAGTCGGCACAACTCGCCGCGAAGGTATCGCCCTTCAGACGTGCCAGCCGGTGGGCGCTCCCGCGATAGTCTTGCTCCGCCCGGGTATGGCAAGCTCCGCAGCCGTAGCTCTCCGTCTTGGGGCCGGCCTCCAGCTGGTGGGTCTTGTGGCAGGAGAGACAGGACATCCTGCCCTTGCTGAAGAGCTCGCCATGGACACTGCCTTCGAACTGCTTCATGGCGCCCGCGTGGCACTGCTCGCAGGCCTTGTCCGCGTCCTTGCTGAAGCGCAGGTCGCTGGTGGCGTGCACATCATGGCAGGACGCACAGGACAGGGGTGCGCCGTTCCTGCCCATGCTCCCGTGCTTGCTCTTCTCCAGGGAGGCCATGGCGTTCGGGTGGCACTGCTTGCAGAGCAGGTCCACGGCGCCAGCCGAAGGCGGATAGCTCCTGCTGTGGGTCTCGTGGCAGGTCGTGCATCCCGGACTCTTCTTCCCGTTTTTCAGTGCGGATGCGTGAACACTGGTGTCGTACCGGCCCGTCTCCTTGCCGTGGCACTGGCGGCAGGAGGCCTCCGCCGTCTGCGGTGAGACCCGGCGGATCAAGTGCGGATCGTCCTTCGCACCATGGCAGGCGGCGCAGTCCGGGGCCTTGGGGTTCCCCCGGGCACGCGCCCGGTCGTGGAAGCTGCCCTGGAAGGTAGAGGCGGCCTTGGCGTGGCACATCGAGCACTGGACGGGCTGATAGGCGCTGAAGTGCGGTACGTTACCGTAATCGGCCGGCTGGTTGTGGCAGGTCTTGCAGTCGAGCGCCGCGTGCACGCTGGAGCCGAGCGAACCCTCCGCCACGCTGACCTTGCGGCCCTTGGCGTTGGCGAGGCCGGGCATGGCATGGCAGGCCATGCAGCCCGCCCCGTCGGCGTTCTGGGCCTGGAGCGGCGAGACGGAGACCCCCCAGGCGACAGCCCACGCAAGGAGAAGGTTCACGCCAAGCAACCGGGTTCGCACCAGGATCGCAGTCAGAAGACGCATCGGTTCTCGAAGCCTCATCAAATCATCCGGATGGGAACATGGGTGCTGGATTCACGGGCAAGCATCCTTCTGCATTCCTCGAAAGTCAAGGCGGGCGGAGATCTGTCGGGATGAAGTGCCACGCTCAATCGGACAGGCCGAGGAACGGAAGACATCCCGACCAATCCAGTCAGGAAAAGGGTCCACAGATCGGGATCCTTTCCGGACGTTTCATCTTGATTCCGTCAAGCCGGAACCTATAGTTACGTAAGCTTCGTTCATTCTGGACACGGTGGTCTTCTATCCTCTTCCCGCGGTTGATCTTTTAGGAGAGTGAGCCATGCGATTCTTCCTTGCCACACTCGTCGGGCTCCTCCTGGCCGTCGGCGCACAAGCGGCTCCAGGGAATGCGGGCTATGTCGGATCCGACTCCTGCAAGATCTGCCACAAGGTCCAGTACGACAGCTGGAAGCTGACCTACCACAGCAAGCTGATCGGGGCCAAGGAAGAGCGGATGCTCAAGGAGGCCGTGGAGAAGTGGGAGACGGACGGCTTCAACCCCGGCCCCACGGTGGGCAATGGCACCGGGGCGAAGTTCACGCGGAAGGACGTGGTCTACACGATCGGCTCCAAGTGGAAGCAGCGCTATCTGGTGAAGAACGCCGACACGGGCGGGTACCAGTTCATGGACAAGCAGTTCAACCGCATGAGCGGGAAGTGGGAGCCCTACGGCCAGAAGAACGACTGGAACACCCAGTGCGGGACCTGCCACACGACGGGCTACCGGATCACCGAGTACGACCCCGCCAACCCAAAGCTGCAGAAGACCACCTGGTCCGAGACCAGCATCGGCTGCGAAGCCTGCCACGGCCCAGGGGAGACCCACACGAAGGGCGTGAAGAAGGGCACCATGCTGAACCTCGCCAAGCGCACAGCCCAGGAGCAGTCGAGGCTCTGCGGCTACTGCTACATCCGCCTCGAGAACGAGCAGTTCAAGACGGCGCAGGGCAATCCGCGCGAGGACTTCCCCGCTCCCAAGATCGGACAGACCTTCCAACCCACGGATGACTGGACCACGTGGTACCCCGAGCACGTCACCATCCCCGGGATCCAGACCAACAACCCTTATGACAAGGCCTACACGGGCGACCTGAAGGGCATGTTCCTCGTCGACGAGGTCTCCAAGAAGAACGGCGTCTACGAGGAAGGCAAACACCACCAGGAGTACCAGGGCTTCCTCCAGTCCAAGCACTTCAAGACCGCCGGCATGAGCTGCCTCTCCTGCCACTCGCCCCACGCCTCTCCCACCCGGGCCATGCTGGACGCCACCCAGAGCTGCGCGAAGTGCCACGACGCCTCCTATACCGTCGATGCCCACATGCCCGGCACCGGCAAGACAGCGGACAACCTCTTTGTGCGCTCCCACACGTTCATCAAGAACCAGGAGCGCAAGGGCCTCCCGACCGTGAAGGGCGTGCCCGTGTTCTATCAGTAGCTCCCCGCGTATCCTAAGGCGTGGATGGCATCCTTCGATCCATCCACGCCTTTCACGTACCGGATTCCCATGGACACGCAGGAACTGCTGGCTCTCCACGACCATCACCAGCGCATCGAGCTGCGCGAGCACGCCTTCCGCCGGGAGGCCACGCCCGAGGTGGTCCGCCTCGTCCACCGGAGCGGTGGCGAGGGGATGATCGTCCACGCCAGGCTCACGCCCGCGAACGCGGACCGCGTGATCGATGAGCAGATCGCCTTCTTCGAGAGCATCGGCCAGGACTTCGAGTGGAAGACCTACGGCCATGACCAGCCCGAGGACCTCAAGGACCGGCTGACGCGACGCGGGTTCCAAGGGGAGGAGCCGGAGTCCCTGCTGGTCCTGGACCTGGAGTCCGCCCCGGCGGAGCTTTGGAGACCCATCACCCAGGACATCCGCCGGATCACGGACCCTGCCCTGCTGGACGCCATCGGCCCCATCCAGGAGCAGGTCTGGGGCGAAGCGGATCCCGCCTTCATCGCCGACCTGAAGGCCGAGCTGGTCCAGGCGCCGCGGAGCACCAGCATCTACATCGCCTATGCGGGGGGCATCCCCGTCTCCCATGCGCGAATCACCTTCCACGAGGGCAGCCCCTTCGCGGGGCTTTGGGGGGGCTCCACCCTGGAGGAGTACCGCAGCCTCGGATTCTACACGGCCCTCCTGGCCGTGCGGGCCCAGGAAGCGCGCTCGCGGGGTGTGCGTTTCCTGACCATCGACGCGAGCGCCATGAGCCGCCCCATCGTGGAGCGGCGCGGCTTCCGTTTCCTGACCATGACCCAGCCCTTCAAGTGGCGGGTGGGAGGTGTTCGATGAAAGCGCTGGCCATCTGCGGCAGTCCTCGCAAGAGCGGAAACACCGAGCTGCTTCTGGAGAGGATCCTGGAGCGGCTGCGTGCCGAGGGCCACGAGACCCGCCTGCTCCGCCTGGCAGACCTCCAGATCCGCCCCTGCGACGGCTGCGGTGCCTGCGGGAAGTCGAAGGACCGCACCTGCACCCTGGACGGCGACGACTTCCAGACCTGCTTCGAGGCCATGGTGAAGGCGGACATCCTCGTGACGGGTTCCCCCGTCTACTTCGGCAGCGCCACGCCCCAACTGATGACGCTGCTCGACCGGGCGGGCTACCTGGCGCGCGCCAACGGGAACCTGTTCGCCCGGAAGCTGGGCGGCCCCGTGGTGGTGGCCCGGCGGGCGGGGCACAACTTCACCTTCGCCCAGCTCCTGATGTGGTACATGATCAACGACTTGGTGGTCCCCGGCTCCAGCTACTGGAACGTGGCCTTCGGCCGCACACCGGGAGAGGTCCAGGGGGACGAGGAGGGCCTGCGCACCGTGGACCGCTTCGCCGAGAACCTGGCTTGGCTGGCGGGAAAGCTGGGCTGATGCGCCCTTGACCTTCCCTGGCGGGAAGGTACCGTTCCCAGTGAAGATCCGGGGACACCATGGAACAGGCTGCCACGCGTGGAGGACCGCAACGGGACCAGGCCAAGGCGCGCCTGCGGCACGCGGCCCACACCGGGCGGAAGGCCGGAGACCCGAAGGCGCTCCGGCGCTTCCGCCAGGTGGCTCTCCTCACCAGCGTCTTCGAGAAGGAACTGCTGATCCTGATCTACTACATGGTGTTCTCGAGCATCGCGGGGGCCTTTCCCGAAGCCCTGGGCCAGGCCCTGCTCATGGCCGCGGGAACGGCGCTCCAGATCTGGCTCCGGCTGGACGGCAGGGCCGGGCTCTGGAAGCACTTCATCATGGTGGCGTTCTACCTCGCAGGGACCCTGGCCAGCCATGGCGAGCACACCCTGGGCACGGGACTGCTGGTGTTCCTCCTCGCCGTGGCCTGCCTCTCGGCACTCTACGAGTGGCTCCAGGGGAGGCTGAGGCATCCCCTGGTGGCTACGGTCCTGGGCATGGTCCATTCCG
>JADHEF010001887.1_pt1 | contig 11079 bp, 7 predicted proteins | sample 8952391 | NCBI WGS metagenome assembly JADHEF01 (sample SAMN16124439, study PRJNA663245) | bioreactor sludge metagenome | isolation source: sludge (nitrite) | place: India:Bengaluru | collected 2019-02-28
GGGGCCAAATCAGCGAGTTCAAGGCTCTTGGAGAACGGTTTGAGGTGACGTTCCGTGACGGCTCCGCTCTGCCCGCCCACCTCTGGCGGGGCACGATTAAAAATGCGACCGGCACGCCGCTTGCGACCGAGGGCGCCGAGGTGTTCGCGACACGTCACGCGTTCGGACAGGGCGAGACGCTCTGGATACCCTCTTTAATCGGCATAGGCGCCTGGCAACGTGACAACACACCGCTCGCACACTTGGCCCGCCAGGAGACGCTCGGAGTCATCCCCGCACTGCCGATACTCTTCAAGAAGCAGGAGAAACTGGCCTTGTTAAAGACGCTTATCTCCGATGACGGTTTCATCACGGTCATGATCAACAAGGACAAAACCGCCAAGAAGATCCCGCTTCTTGTGAAAAAGGGGCTTAAACCCGTGCTGCTCTTTTCAGACAAAGGCGGAAGAGTCTCCACCTCTTCGGCCACCTTGGCTCCGGAAGAGACGCTGGTTGTGCGCTGGCAGTGAAAGACGCTTACATTTCGCACACAAAACGGGGTCAAATATGTTATATTATTGGTCTACAAACGTGACGAGAAGCCTGTTCACACATCTCTTCATTTTTTAACCGCATAACCTTCAACGCCCAAATCCCGAAACAACCCATGAGCGCAACGATTCTCGACGGCAAACAACTCGCCGCCGACATGCGGGCGGATATCGCCCGGCAAGTCGCAAAACTCACTCTCGACACCGGTGTTATCCCCGGTCTTGGCGTCATTCTGATCGGTGCCGATCCGGCGTCCACCTCCTATGTCACGGCCAAAGAAAAGGCGTGCGTGGAAGCGGGAATGTATTCCCAAGACGTACGTGTCCCTGCGGAAACTACGCAGAAAGAGGCCCTCTCGCTTGTGTGCAGAATGAACGCCGACTCGCGCATCCACGGCATCCTTGTGCAACTGCCCTTGCCCAAACACATTGACGAGACCGCGGTCATCAACGCCATCGTGCCGGAAAAAGATGTGGATGGCTTCACGCCGGTCAATATCGGGCGCATGATTGTTGGCGAGACCTGCTTTCTGCCCTGCACACCCCACGGCATTATCCAGATGCTGCTCAAGGCAGGCGTGCAGACTTCCGGCAAACATGCTGTCGTTGTAGGACGCAGCAACATCGTCGGCAAGCCGGTCGCGAACCTGCTGATGCGCAAGGCTGAGGGCGGGAACGCCACCGTCACAGTCTGCCACACCGGCACGCGTGATCTGGCGGCTTTCACGCGTCAGGCCGATATCCTCGTCGTGGCAGCGGGCCGGCCTAACACGATCACCGGCGACATGATCAAACCGGGCGCGGTCATTATCGATGTCGGCGTAAACCGCATTCCGGACGCCACCAAGAAGAATGGCTTCCGCCTGTCCGGTGACGTAGACTTCGATTCGGCGAAGGAAGTCGCCGCGCTCATTACGCCCGTCCCCGGCGGCGTGGGCCCGATGACAATCACCATGCTGTTGTACAACACGCTTGAATCAGCCCGCCGCGCCAGCGCGGGCGCATAAAACTGCGCCCCTTAACGCCCCTATGAAAATCCTCGGAGAACCTATTTTTGCGCGCGACGAAACGGGCCGTCTGAAGTCCCGGATCGGGACCATTTTTCTAAAGACCCCCGGCCTTGTCACACAAACCGGCATTCATGCGACCCAACGGCTGGCCTGGATCAAGGAACTGAACCGGGAACGCCTTGAGGCAGGCCGTCCCAAGCTCAGCAACAAAGAGTTTGACGACGAAATGACTCATTCCGTCGATCTGCTTTTCGACGACCACTTCGTGCTGATCCGCCCGGACCCTTATGCGATGGCTCTCGCCTTCGAAGCCGACGAGCTGCTCCAGACGCTTGTCTCCAAACGTAAAATCCGGTTTCTCAACACGCAACAGGAGATCGTGCGGAACGCCTTGCGCGCGCGCGGCGAGAACTGGCGCATGAGCCGCCTCCCCGTCTCGCCCGAAGAGATGAACCGCCTCATCGCCAACGCACGTGTCGGCATCAATGGCATGCCCCTCTACTTCTACAACCCCTCGACGGGGACACGGTTCCTCACGCTCGAAACTTTCGAATGGCTCGAGTCGCGCTCCGAAGATGTTTTTCATAAGCACCTCGAAGAGATCGTGCACCACAGCGCCATGCGGAACCGCTTCGGCTATCCCGAGATCGACATCTTCCCGCCCGGCTGCGCGTTCACCCGTCAAGCTTTTGAGGCCCTGAATGTGGAAGGCCTTTCGACCGAGGCCCTGCACACCGCCTACCATAAACTGCTTGACGTTTTCCGGCAGTCAGTCCCTCTTTCCCTGCATGAAGAGAGCTTTGATAATATCGAGTGGCGTAACCTCTTGTGCACGGCGCTCATCATGCAGCCCAACGCCATAGCGCCGGAAGAACTCCTTCAAGGCCTTTCGCCGGAGTTCTACATGCAGATCGAATGGCTGCCCGGCTGCCGCATCGAAGAGGGAGAGCTGCTTTTCGATCCTGTCTGCGAAGAATTGGATGTCACGCCCAATGATACCGAACTGACCGCCATCTGCGACCAGCGCGCCAAAGCCGTGATCTTTAACTACCTGCGCGAATTCGGCACCATCGAATACATCAACATTGGACGGATCTCGCGCTCTCTATCGAGGCGTGTTCCAATCACACAGCGCCGCACCAATGTGTATATCGTCCAGGTCAAGGAGGTCGGAAAGCCCGAGCCCGAATTGCGGATTCTGCGTTTTCAAAAGTGGGGCGTTTGCGAACACCTCGACGAAGGCAAAGACCTGATTCAGTCCATCATGGAGGCGGTTGATTACACCGATTATATTCTGGACCGCCGCCTGGGTTGCCGCCAGCTCGGCATGAATTTACCCGAAAAAGTGACCACCGGCCGGATACCGGAAACGTACACCGGGACCAACAGGTCCTACACGGGCGCGCGCTGCTGGGCCATTTATTTCGAGCGCGGCTACATCCATGGGCGTGCCACCGACAAGATCCTGCCGCAATGCTATGACGACCCTGAATTCAACCGTCGCCTCGCACGCTTGCTGGGCGAGGCCGCAGCGGTCAACTGTATCGTCGGACGTGCCTATCCCGACATGGGGGTGATGTTCGACGATGGCGACGAGGTGGTTGTACTTGATGTTGACGGCCTGCCCACCCACCTGATCGTTTCCGACCACACCGGAACCTTCACGCAGTACGAACACCCTCTCCTCTCTTCCGCCAAAGCCTATGCGGCGCCTGTCAACAAACGTTTACAACACATCCGCAACAAGGCGGAGTTTGCCCAGCTTTACCTCTCCTCTTTCCAGAACAGGTTCGAGCACGTCCAGCAAGAGTACCGCCGCCGCAAGCGGGCCTTCGACACGCTGTTCAAGCACCGCCCTCTCGACAAGGCGGGCAGCTTCGCTTACCGCTGGCTCTGCGTCCTCACGCGTCTCGACGACACCGATGCGGGGACGCTGACCCAACACGTCCGGTGCCAGATTGATATTTTGACCCCATGAAGCCTTTCTTTCTATTCAAAAACGACCAAGTGTGGATCATCCGAAACGAAAACGGAGTGGAATGTTGTTTCAAGGCGGACCCTGCCCGATTCGAAACCGTTGAACCGGTGGGTGAAGCCGCCTATGTGGCAACCTCCGACGAGCCACCCGTATCCGGCGCTGAGTTACTCGGACTTCGCGCGCTCTTCGACCTTGTGCCCGCCGAGACCGCGGCACAGGCCGGCCTAGCCCGCCAGCTTCTGAACTGGCGGCGGTCACACTGTTTCTGCGGAGCGTGCGGAGCCCCGCTCACGCGACACGCGACCGAACGCGCCATGTTTTGTGGCCGCTGTGGCCATACCGCCTACCCGCGAATCAACCCCGTAGTGATTACACTTGTCTATCGCGGCAACCAGCTTCTGCTCGCACATAAAGCCGGCAACCTTTATCCCTTCTGGAGCCTCATCGCCGGATTTGTTGAAGCGAACGAGTCACTCGAGGAAACCGTTGTCCGGGAAATAGCAGAAGAAGTTGGGTTGCACGTCAAAAACATCCGTTACGCATGCAGCCAGCCGTGGCCCTATCCCAACAACCTGATGATCGGCTTCACTGCTGAATACGCCTCAGGAGAGATCGCTCCCGATGGCGAAGAGATCGCCGAAGCTGACTGGTTCGGATGTGATCACCTTCCGCCTATCCCCTCGCGCGTCAGCATCGCCCGCCGCCTAATCGACGCCTTTTTCGCCCAACACAAAAACTTGCAGACCCTTTCTCCTCGCCCGTGACTCCGCGTAACAAGTGGCAGAGCTGTTAGTCCCCGGCCGCCGGACGCGTTGCTTTACGTTTGATTATCGATACGAATTCAAGCAAAATACGCGTGTCGTATTCATTCTGAACTTGTGTAAGAAAGCCGTTGGGCGTAAAATTTTCAACATTGTGAAGGTGCTTTTCCTCTTCATTGATGGCGTGGGGTTGCGTGCGCCCGCAAAGGATAATCCGATTCACGCCGGCATCTGTCCGGCGATGTGCCAGCTTATTGAGAAACACGCCGTATCGATCGATGCTTGCCTTGACACCAAGGGCCTGCCGCAAAGTGCCACGGGGCAGACCGCCATGTTTACCGGCGTCAATGCATCACAATACATGGGGCGCCACTGCGAAGGCTTTCCAGGGCCCTCTCTGCGCAAGCTGATCGAAGAGAGCAATCTGTTTATGGAGCTGACCCGTAAGGGGCTGCGCTGCCGTTTTGCCGACGCCTATATGATAGACAGCGTGGACGACCTGCTGGTTCGCCGCTTCAAATCAGTCACAACCGTCATGGCGCTGACCCAACCCGAGAGCATCGCCATCCAGGACGATCTGCTTGCGAATCAGGCCGTATTTCACGACATCACACGCCACAGTCTACACGAAAAGGGTCACGCCATCCCGGTCGTCACTCCCCAGCAAGCGGCCGAACACCTCATTCAAGTGGCCTGTGCCAACGACTTCACTCTCTACGAATTTTTCCAGACCGATCTTGCAGGTCACTCCTGCAATTATGACCAGGCCTGCGAAACGCTCAAGATGCTGGACGTATTTATCGACGTGGTCGTGAAGCTCAGCCGGAAAACCGGCTTGTTGCTCATTGTGACGAGCGACCACGGAAACATCGAGGACATGGGCACACGTGGCCACACACGCAACCCCGTGCCGCTCATTGCCATCGGCCCCGGATCGGACGAGATCAAGAATAACGCCACCAGCCTCATGGACATAACGCCGCGCATCACGCGACTAATGGTTCCGGGCTACACGCCGCCGGTACGTAACGTGCAACCCGTTGAATGGAAATGACGGCCGGGACGTTTATGCCCCGACGCTTTTGCGCGATGCTTGAGTCAATGCGACCCACAGAATGTACAGCAGCGCCACAAAAGGCACGGCAAAACCAATCACTTGATTCTTGTCCGCGATATCCACAACCCACCCCATAACCGGCGGCAGGATCGCGCCACCCGCAATTGCGGAGATCATCAAACCGGATATCTCATTGGACCGCTCCGGCAATGCGTCCACCGCGATCGAAAAAATCAACGGGAAGATGTTCGCGAACCCCAGCGCCGCAAGAACGATCCCCGCATACGTCACACCCTTCGCGCCACTGAACACCCCGGCAATGCCGGCCAGCGACAAAACCACCGTCAATTTGAAAAACAAGGCCGGCTTCAGTACGCGTAAAATCGCAGCACCGACAAACCGTCCCACCAGAATCGGAAGGAAAAACAGCGCCCAGCTGAGCCACAAGCTGTTTTTCAGATCCATTCCGAAACGTTCTTTCAAGAGAAGCGGCACGCCTGAGTTGAAGCAGACCTCAGCACCCACATAAAAAAAGATGCCGAGCACCATCGTGAGCACAAACGTGTTCTTGCCGAAGAGCGCAAAGCAAGAGCCAAGCGTCGCCGACTTGCTCGACACGTCGCGAGTGTCGTTGAGCTTCATCGGCAGACACATGAACAGCGCGATCAGCAGCGTTCCCGCGAAGATCGGATACTGTATCGACCAGTCCAAACCGAGCGGTTTCGCAACCAACGGCAGCAGCAGAAAACCCAGGGACGAACCGACGGCTTTCACTGACTGCGCCAGCGACAAATTGCTCGAGAACTTTCCTTCCGCGGAGACGTCGCGCATCACCGGGTTGCCGCAAACCTGGAGAATCGTTGCTCCCGCGCACAATAGCAGGATCGATGCCAGCACCACATAAAACTTTGTCAAATCCCCCGCCTCTATCACCACGGGCTTGCCATACATGCCGGACACCATCGGCAACATCGCGCCCGCCAAGGCGACCGCCAAACCAGCCAGCAGCACAAATTTCTTCCCTTTCCTGTCCTGCACCAATCCCATCGGGACAGACAACAGCCCGAACATCAGAAATCCGGTGAGCGGCACCAGTTGCGCCGTAAAATTCGAGACCTTGAAGGTCTCTTTCACCAGAGTCACCAACGGCCCCACCACATCGCCAAATCCCATTGCGAGAAAAACAAGAAAAACCGGCCATGAACGTTTCATGATGAACTCCTTATTACACAGTAAAAAACCGCCCACCTGCGGGAAGTCAGATCTCAGTATACACAAAAACCTCCCGGCATGCACCGGGAGGTTTTTTTCGTTCCTTCGCAACAGCCAGGCTACGCATCCAGCTTCACGCCGGACTGACGCAACACACGCTTGGCCGCATTGACCGGCTTCTGCTCCTTGCCCGCATTCTGTTCAGCCTGCAGGACCAGATCGCAAAGCCGTCCGTTCATCACGAGCTGCGTCCGGTTGCCGCCGGGTTCAGCGGCGGGCCCGTTCTCAGCATAAAAGGCGTCCAGTTCATCCTTGAACAGATAGTAACGTGGACTGCGCTTCTGCTTGTCGCTCCAGCTCAGGTTCAAGGCCTGCAGCCGCAGCGCGAAACTCTGCGCGGACACGCCATAGCGCTTTTTCAGGCGCAACAGCATATCCCATGTCCACGTTTTCGGCGTCAGCCCAAGCTGCCAGACTGTTTTTTGGACAGCGCAAGCCGGCATCAAGAAATACGCCGCGAAAAGCCGTGCGAACTGAGCCTCATCCAAAGCCTCGCCTTCCGCCATAACGGTCTGCCCTTCATCCGCACCCGCGCCATGCAATTTGCGCGTGTACCAGAAAATGCGTCCCAATTCAAAGATCAGGCGGAACAACTGGTGCTCCGGCTGCTTTTTGAGCTGGCTGTTCACGAAGAAAAAGGCATTGAGGTTGAGCCGGTCGTACCCGCAGAACGTCGAGCAGCCCTCCGGCATGTCCAGAAAGACCACGCGCAAGCCCGCGTTTTCCAACAGCTCAAGGTAGTCGGAGACCACCGCATGACCAATACCGAGATTCTGACGAACAACCGCGGCCAGATGTTCAGCACCCTTCTCCGTCGGTGTAAACGGCACATACAGAGGGATTTCACACATCTTGACCACCCCGCACAGTTCTTCCAGATTGAGAACCGCGCCGGCGACCGCCTGACAAATGATATGCGAGGCTTTGACCGGCTCAGAATTCAGCCCGGCTCCATTGTCGAGGGGCATCAACAGAACGGGAGCGGTATCCGACACCGTCGGCGCGCCGCCATCCCACACGTTTTTCTCTTGGAACAGATCATCAATCCGGACGTTCAACTGCTTGGCGATCCGGTATAACACACGCCCAGACGGCAGATGTTTGCCCTTCTCAATCCAGCCGAGCGGACCAGCCCGAATCCCGATATCCGTTGCCAGATGGATTTGAGAAATGTGCTGAATCTCGCGCAACTGGCGGATCCGAGCACCTACGCGCAAAGCGATTTCGCGCTCAGCCGGTGTTTTATGCTTACCCATAACTTTACTCCTTATTGTTGATCCGTACACCTTATACACAAACGCTTCTCGCGGAACGTCAGCCGGTCCGTTCCAGAACCGCACACCTCGCGAGAGCGTATCGTAATCAACGCCAACCCCATGGCAGACCCTGAAAAGTGTCCGAGCCGTCGGACGGCGACACTCTCTGCTGCCGGGCAACCCGTTGAAACGTGCCGACACAGCCGCACGTATACCCCGCTGGCTCGTCTCGCCCACACGTGCGGCTTGCATGCCGGCTGAAGACTCCTAAACGGAAAACCATAGAAAGCCTCCAAAAGTATTTCTATATTGTGCCTAAGATTATTTGCTAACACAAGTAGATTCTTAAAAAAATATCTCACACGTTATGATATGTAATTCCGTTACCTATTTTTTCAGATCCGTCTTATGATCATACATGGTATCAGTTTTTACCTTATGCCTACATCAGTTATCTTCGGATGATTGTTCTCACGACGAGGGTCAAAATAATGAAGATTGTGTTCGTGAGAATCGGGAGTATATACTTAATGCCATATTTAACGGCCATATTTTCTCACGAGCAATGCTTTTTAACGAGGAGCGTGCGCGTTCATATGAGCACAATACTGATGATGGGGTTCAGCTTGCCGGCCACGCAGCAACTGTTGCTTGTTGCCTTGACGGTCGCGTTGCTTGCCATGTTGACCGTTTTTTTCATTTTGTCTCTTCGGCGGCGCTTGCGGGCAAGTAACGGCAGCGGCCAAGACCACTCAGATGTACGGGAAAACTATTTCGCCGCAGCCCCCGTAAGCATGTTGGTGTTCGACGAGAATCTGAATGTGGTTAAAGCGAACGCAGCGGCGGTGGCGCTGATGGCCGGCGGATGGGGAAAGGATCCGCGGATTCTCAAATTCGGTCAGATCTTCGGCTGCGTGGTCACCGGGCCTTTCATGAACAAATGCGGCGAGAATTCGAATTGCCCGCACTGTTCCCTGCGCAGGGCGTTGCAGCCCGTGTTCAGCGAGGAAAAATCCATTCGAAACCTCGAGCTGAGGCTCCCCCTCGTGCTGCAGGAGGGGTTTACTGAAGTCTGGCTGAGCGTGTGCGCGGAACCGGTGACCGTTGGCAAGACGAAGCGGGCGGTTGTGTCGCTTGAAGACGTTTCCGCGACTAGGCGAAGCCAGGATCTGTTGCGTCAGAGTTCCAGCGAGCTCGAAAAGATGAATCTGGACATCCAGCAGGCCAGTCGCGCGAAGGGACAGTTCCTTGCGAACATGAGCCATGAAATTCGGACACCCCTGAACGGTGTGATCGGAATGGCGGGATTGTTGATGAACACGAGCCTCAGCGATGAGCAACAGGAATATGCGGACACGATACGTGCCAGTGCGGAGGCGCTGCTGTCGGTCGTCAACGAAGTGCTCGATTTCTCGAAGATCGAGGCGGGCAAGATGGTTATGGATGAGGCCTCTTTCGACCTCCGCCACTGCCTTGAGGATTCGCTGCGCGTCGTGATGCCGACCGCCGTAAAAAAGAAGCTCAAGGTGACCTACAACATCGATCCGTCGCTGGAAAGATCTTGGGTTGGCGACGCGGGACGGTTGCGCCAGATTCTAGTCAATTTGGTCGGGAACGCCATCAAGTTCACGGAGCGGGGCTCTGTCGATATTGCCGTCAGCGGCACACCGCTCGACTACAAGAAGTGCCGTCTCTCGTTTGCCATACGCGATACGGGTGTGGGAATTCTGCCGCAATACCAGGCGCGCCTTTTTAAGCCTTTTAGCCAAGCGGATAATTCTGCGACGCGGGGTTTTGGAGGAACGGGCCTCGGCCTCGTCATCAGCAAGGGTCTTTGCGAGATGATGGGAGGAACGATATCCGTCGAAAGTTCGGGGGTTCCGGGCAGGGGGTCCGTGTTTCATTTCTCGATTGTCGTCAAGCAAGACGAAAGCCTCATGGTTACGGCCGGCGGCGAACTCGGAAGCTCTGCCGTGAAGAGGCACGTCCTCATTGTGGAAGGGCATACGGCCAGCCGCAGGACTTTATCCGAACAGCTTGTCGTTTGGGGAATGGAGGCTGTCACGGCGGTTACCGGAGCTGCCGCCTTGGATCTGTTAAGTTCGTCCCACGCCGTGGATGTTGTGCTTCTCGACTCCGACATCTTGGACTATAACGTCTTTACGCTGTTCGACGAGATCCGGAACCTGCCGAACAGGCCGGGGCTCCCCGTCATCCTGTTGCTGTCGGAGGGCGAAGTGAATGAGCTGAAGGGCTGCGCGTCGGCCGATGATTGCCTGACCAAGCCTGTGCCCGCCATGCAGTTACACAAGGCGCTTGTTAAGGCACTGACGGCGAGAGCCTCCCAGAGTCCGGCGTCAACGAAGACCCTTGTCACGACGTTGAGCCAGTCGTTCAGCCATAAATACCCGCTGCGGATCCTGCTGGCGGAAGACAACGAGGTGAACCAACGAGTCGCGGTAAGCATCCTGAAAAAGCTCGGTTATGAGACGGATGTGGTCACCGACGGTCTTCAAGCCGTTCAGGCGGTGAAAGGTGGTGCCTACGACATCGTTCTTATGGATATCCAGATGCCGAATCTCGACGGCGAACAGGCCACGCAGCGCATACGCAGGGAGTTGCCTCCGGACCGGCAACCGGCGATTGTCGCGCTGACGGCGCACGCGCTCCAAGGGGATTGCGAGCGCTATCTCGCAGCCGGCATTGACGCCTACATTTCAAAACCGATTCGGCTGGAGCGTCTGATCGATGTGTTGCAGACGGTCAAACCGCTTCCCACCTCGAAGGGGCACCGGTAAGGCGACGGCGCTCTGGCTTGTCCTTTTGCCTTTTTTTTTGCCTTCTTTCCCACCCGCCCGAAAGAATGGCCAACGGCAACGCTGTGTGCTAAACTTAAAGTATGAAGTCGAATCATGGTTTACGGTTCGCACCGGTCTTCGCGGGGCTGGCCCTTCATTTGTTTTCCGAAGCCTCGCCTGTCCAGGCGGCTTGCGCCGTGTATGGCGGCGGAGTCGTCTTGGGCACGGTGGCGTTCAAGGCGCTTGACGAAGCCTCCGGCATCGCTGCCAGCCGACGCAACCCAGGCGTGTTCTGGACGCACAACGACGGCTCCGGAAAGGATGTCTACGCGCTCAGCACTCAGGCCACACTTCTAGCCACCTTCGATTTCGACAAGAGCGTCGAGGATACGGAGGACATCGCGGTCGGCCCCGGCC
>JADHEF010001888.1_pt1 | contig 11069 bp, 8 predicted proteins | sample 8952391 | NCBI WGS metagenome assembly JADHEF01 (sample SAMN16124439, study PRJNA663245) | bioreactor sludge metagenome | isolation source: sludge (nitrite) | place: India:Bengaluru | collected 2019-02-28
TAATTGTAAAACCGCTCTGACCACTTAAGGCAGTAATTTTAAAAAGGGCAGTACCAGACAGTCTGCCCTTTTTTTAATTCCCTGAGTTTTTTGGATTGAATCAGCAGTATTTTCCTGCCAGTAAAGGCGCAATACCGCAAAAAATATTTAGCCCGCCTTTGAGTCAATCTCCCGCAGTTTTTATGAAAACCATAATTATTCTCTCCGGGATAAAAGATATCAGCCTCGGTTTTAAAGTGTATCCTTTAATGCGCCTGTTCTTGGCATTTGTTTTCAGCGTTTGTAAAGCGTAAGGTCAAGAAGCTTTTCCGCTGATTCCTTGCCGTCAAGATATCTGATTATTGCGCCTGCGAACTCGGCAGCAGTGCCTGCAGCACGCGATGTAATAAGGTTGCCGTCTGTAGTTACCCGCTCTCCGGAGAGTGTTGCGTCAGAAGGGATCTGTTTTTCAAATCCTGGCGAGCATGTAACCTTTTTTCCTGAAAGGATACCGGCCTTGCCCAGAACAACAGCAGGTGCGGCGCAGATCGCTGCTACAAGTTTACCTTTTTTATGCATGCCGCTTATGAGGCCTAGCACCTGCTGGTCAGAAGCAATGTTCTCGGAACCAGGCATTCCGCCAGGGATCACGATTGCGTCAAAATCTTCCTCTATTTCCCCGAATTCACAGTCAGCCAGAATCGTAATGCCGTGTGAACCTGTAACATCAATTCCCTCAAGTCCAGCTACTACAACCTCTATTCCGGCCCTCCTCATAAGGTCTACAGGCGTAACAGCCTCGATTTCCTCAAAACCTTCAGCAAGAATGCATAAAACCTTTTTATCCATATTATCCGCCCTCCTCTTTCAGAGACTGATCCCTGGTACAGGCTCCCCCTTGCGGCAGACCCTGTACCTGAATGTCTCAGGCATGTTTGATTTTATTATATCTTCAAGTTTTTCACAGCAATTGTTTGTATCTGAAAGGTGGCAGAGGTATGTCATCCTGTTTCTGTTATCCGCCTTGTGAATCCTTGAAAGGAATTCCACTGCGTCGTTATTGGAGAGATGCCCCTCATGCGATTCAATTCTTTTTTTAAGATAAAACGGGTATGGTCCTTCCGCCAGCATCTGGGGACAGTAGTTTGCTTCAAGAAAGAGGATATCGGAATTGACTGCATGATGTTCCATTTCGGATAGAATGACACCTGTGTCAGTGATCAGTGTAAAAGTGTAACCGCCTATGCTGAAGCTGTAGCTTACCGCACCAGGAGAATCGTGGGAAATGGGGAAAACCGAAAATTCCAGTTTCTCGAAGCTGTAATTCTTCCCTGGTTCGACATTAAGCCTTTTGTATATCCTGTGCGCCTCGGTTCTGTCAAAATGAACCTCATGGCCCATAACAACCGGGACTTTCAGCTTTTTTGAGAGAGCGCCTATTCCCCGTGAATGGTCAATATGTTTATGCGTAAGGAAAATAAACCTGATTTTTTCCAGATCAAAGCCGAGAGCTGATGCCCGGTATGTAAACTCCTTCAGGGTAAAACCGTTGTCAACAATAAAGGAAAAATCCGAGTCCTCAAAAATATAGGAATTGGCGTTTGATCCGCTTCCCAGTATCGCGTATTTCATGTCGTCTGATTGTTCTCCATATCAAAGTGTTTGCGCCTCACCGGAAGGGTCATGCACCTGACTCCCCCTCCTCCGCGCGCAAGGTCAGTTCCCGGAATCGTAACAGCGAGTTTCCTGTAATCGGAGGTTTTTTCCCTGCCCGAGATAAACAGCTCTGCCGGAAGAACACTGTAACCGGCATCATCAAGCGCCCGCAGGGTAGCTTCATTGCAGTCATAACCGATAATCTTTCCGGGCGAGAAGGCAAAAAAATTATTCCCGGAAAGCCACTGTTCCCGCTGCCGCAGCCGCTGGTCGCTGCCTCCGCAGCAGATTGTCTCAATCGGAAATCCGCACTCCCTAAGGTCTTCAATAAGGCTTTTCACAATCCTTATCATTTTTGAGCCGGAGGGGGAAACGTCAATCCTCACAAATTTCAGCTGCTCATCGCCTGTTATGTAAGGCTCATAAACAAGAACTTCGTTCCTGTTTATTATATTGAATACCATGTCAAGGTGGATTGTCTCCCTTTTTCTAGGCAGTATCACGCAATAAACCCTGAAGGGTGAATCTATGACAGCGCGCAGCCGGTCGGTAATGATGTCGACAGCCTGCGGCGTAGTTCTCTCAGAAAGCCCGATTATCAGTATATTGCTGCTGAATACAAGAAAATCCCCTCCCTCTATCGTGATATTGCAGGGTATCTCTCCTGTCCCGTCAAAAAGGTGTTTTTCTTCAGGCAGACGGTAGTGTTTCTTGAAAACCTGCCTCATAAGAAGCGCTTCCGGCTCCCTTACACTGTATGCCATGCTTCCGGTAATAAACCTGTCCCTGTAAACCATGGCAGAATCCCTGGTAAAATACAGGTTCGGAAGCGGAAAATAATCAAATTCCTCGTCTGAGAGAAATGTTGTCAATGTGTCTTTTCTGCTTTTCAGCCCGGAAATAAGTACCCGGCAGAGCCCTTCCGAGCTCATTTCCAGAAGCTCTTCCTTTCTTCCCTCAAGTGCTTCTGAACCACTTATGCTGCCTATAAGCTCAATTCTGGCATCCCTGTCATCAAGTACTTTAAGAAGAACGTCTTTTACTTCAACTGTTTTGGCGACAAGGGAAAGGAATTCCCGGAGAATGGTGTATTCCTTTCTTACAACGCTTAAGGGAAGAATGTCATTGTAAAGAAGCTTTTCGGCTGTAAGCGGTGTAATGACCTCTATCTCAGGTCCTGGAGTATGTATTATAACTTCCTCAAGGTCGCCGATTTCTGAATCGATATAAAGAGGACTTTCTGTTGTGTTCATTTTTTCCCTGCTGTAATCTTTTTTTCATTTTCCGCTGTGGATGGCGGCAGAAGAAAGTTTTTATAGGCTGTTTCATCAAAGCCTGCGATTGCCCTGTTTTTAAATCGCAGCACCGGAGTAACAATGAGTTTCTGATCGGAAACAAGCTCTTCAGCAGGGTCAAACTCCATGTATTTGAGCCCTCTCTTCTCAAACTCCCTTGTGTTTCTGTCAATAAGGTCTTCTGGCGGAATTGAGTCAAAGATGTTCCTTAACTCACCGGATGACAAAGCCCTTTTATCAAGATCAAGAAACTGGAATTCAATATTCCTTTCCTGCATGAATCTTTCGGCCTTGCGGGTTTCACGGCATCCCTGACGCCCAATTAGCTGATACATAAATACCTCATAAAATAATAACAGCGGTAAAGATTTTTCACAAGAGCATTGATCTTTTTAATAATATCTGTTTTTACGATTAAGGTTTACAATTCAGGAAGAAATAAGTAATATTACGAGTAATAAAACTTTATATATGTCAGAATTCATACATCTTCATAACCATACAGATTATTCACTTCTTGACGGTGCTGCCAGTATCCCCCGCCTGATAAAAAGGGCTAAAGAACTGGAGATGGACAGCCTTGCAATCACTGACCACGGCAACATGTTCGGAGTACTTAAATTCTATAAGGAATGCCTGAAAAACAATATAAAGCCTATAATCGGGAACGAATTCTATGTGGCACCAGGCTCCATGAAGCTAAAAAGCGGAAATGAGGATGGCAACAGGTATTATCATCTTATACTGCTTTCCAAAGACATAACTGGCTACAGAAACCTGATGAAGCTGACATCGATTTCCTACACAGACGGGTTCTATTACAAACCAAGGATTGATTTCGATACACTGAAACTCTATTCACAGGGGCTGGTATGCTGCAGCGCATGTATTGCAGGCCTTATTCCTTCACTGATCCTTGAAGGAAGGGAAAAAGATGCCGAGGCAAAGGCTCTGGAATATGACGCGGTTTTCGGCCGTGGCAATTACTATCTTGAGCTTCAGGACCACGGAATTCCTGAACAAAAAAAGGTGAATCAGGGCCTTTTAAGGATATCAGAAAAAACAGGAATACCGGTTGTCGCGACCAATGACTTACACTATGTAAATAAGGATGAGGCTGAATCGCAGGAGATACTGATCTGCATAGGCACACAGAAAAAGCTTTCCGACGCCAACAGGCTTGTTTTTGATAAAAAAGAATTCTACATGAAATCCGCTTCAGAAATGAAAGAGATCTTCAAAAATGTACCGCAGGCAATTGAAAACACTAAAACAATTGCGGGAATGTGCAACCTGAAGCTTGAACTACCGGGGCCCCTTCTTCCTGATTTCGAAATACCTGACGGTTTTGCATCTCCTGATGATTACCTCCGCCATCTTTCGCTTAAGGGGCTTTCATCAAGATATCCTGTGATAACGGATGAAATCAAAAACCGTGTTGAGTATGAGCTTCAGATAATCATCTCAATGGGCTTTACAGGTTATTTTCTCATTGTATGGGATTTCATACACTACGCAAGGGAAAATGACATTCCTGTAGGCCCGGGAAGAGGCTCTGGCGCAGGATCAGTTGTTGCCTACTCACTTTTTATTACAGATATAGACCCCTTCAAGTACGGGCTTCTCTTTGAGAGGTTTCTTAACCCGGAAAGGATATCAATGCCTGATTTTGACATTGATTTCTGCTTCGAAAGAAGGCAGGAGGTAATTGACTACGTTACCCGCAAGTATGGTACGGACAGGGTCTGCCAGATCATAACTTTCGGAACGCTCAAGGCAAAAGCAGTTCTGAAGGATGTGGCAAGAGTCCTTGACATTCCTTTTGACGAATCAAACAGGATAACCAAGCTTGTTCCCGGCGACGCAAAAAACCTTGATGAGGCAATCTCAAAAGAGGATGAGCTTAAAAAGCTTTCTGACCGCGGAGGAATATACCTTAAGCTTATCAATATTTCACGGACACTTGAGGGGCTGAGCAGGCACTCATCGCTTCACGCGGCCGGGATTGTAATAGGGAAAGAAGAGCTAACAAAATATGTTCCGCTTTACAAGGATGCCAAAACCGGGGCTGTCTCAACCCAGTTCACAATGGAACAGCTAGAGGAATGCGGCCTTGTAAAAATGGACTTTCTTGGGCTTAAAACCCTTACATTGATAAAACATACTGAGGAACTGATCAGAAAGCGGGGTGTGAATTTCAACATCTCTGAAATACCTGATAATGACGCAAAAACATTCAGGATGCTTGGCGAAGGCAAAAGCGCGTGTATATTCCAGTTTGAAAGCGGAGGAATGCAGAAGATACTGAAAGACGCGAAACCTGAGAGTATTGAAGACCTTATAGCATTGAATGCCCTGTACCGCCCGGGGCCCATGCAGTATATCCCGCAGTTTATTGATTCTAAAAACGGCAGGATGCAGATAAAATACCCCGATCCCTCGCTAAAGGAAATACTCAAACCCACCTATGGAGTAATAGTCTATCAGGAACAGGTTATGCAGGTAGCCCAGATCATGGCAGGTTTTTCACTCGGCAAGGCAGATATCCTTAGGCGCGCCATGGGGAAGAAAGACGTCGCAAAGATGGCAAAGATGAAGGTTGAGTTCATTGAAGGAGCCAAAAAAAACGGACACTCAGAAAAGCACGCAGATGATATTTTTGAAATGCTCCTTCCTTTTGCAGGTTACGGATTCAACAAATCCCATGCAGCAGCCTATTCAGTGCTTGCGTATCAGACCGCATATCTCAAGGCAAACTACCCTGCTGAATTCATGTCCGCTAACCTTACAAACGAAATAAATGACACTGACAAGCTTTCCGAATATATTTCGGAAACACGTCACATGGGCATAGGCATACTCCCCCCTGACATAAACCTTTCTGAAAAAAACTTTACTGTATCAGATGGTAAAATAGTTTACGGGCTTATCGGAATAAAAAATGTCGGCTCTGCCGCTGTTTCCGAAATAGTAAGGGAAAGAAGCGAAAACGGATTATATAAAAGTTTCATCGATTTCCTTAACAGAAGCGATTTACGGGTCATAAACAAAAAAGTCCTTGAAACGCTGATTAAATCAGGTCTTTTCGACAGTATTGAAAAAGGGAGGGCACTTCTTTACAGTAATCTCGACAGGCTTGTAGAGGCAGCTTCAAGGGATCAGGAAAACAAGAAATACGGACAGACTTCACTTTTTGATTCATCCGACAGGGAAGAATTCCCGCCTTTGGAGCTTGAAGCAGTTCCTGAGTGGCCTGAAAAGGAACTCCTTGCTTTTGAAAAGGAAAACCTTGGCTTCTATTTTTCAGGTCATCCCCTCAAAAAGTTCTATGATGTAATAAACAAGTGCGTTACGCTGCGTATCAATGAAATTGACAGAAGCGTAACGGACAAAAAATATACAGTACTCGGAATTGTCAAAAGCGTAAAGCAGTTTACTACAAAAGCCATGATGCAGATGGCATCAGTAACAATCGAGACATACGAGGGTGAAATACCGGTTATCATGTTCCCTCAGGTCTGGACTAATTTCCGTTATCTGATATCCGAAGAAAAAACACTTGGCTTCATCGTAAGAGTTGATAAAAACAGCTTTGAACCGAAACTACTGTGCGAGAAGGTTCTCGAACCGGAAGAGCTTGGAGAAGCCAGTTTCCGTGAAATACATTTTGCTTTTTCTGAAAACATAACACAGGAAAATTTAGATGTATTGAAATCATTTTTGCTTGAAAATAACGGCAGCTGCCAGGTATATTTTCATATAAACGATAAACCTGGTAAGGAAATAGTAATAAAAGCGGCTCCACAGGTTAACACAATCTCCGATGAGCTGTTTTTGAAAAAGGCTGAACAGTATCCTTTTATTAAATCAGTATGGAGAGAATAAATAAACAGAGGTTTCTATGTTAAAAAATCTATTTGAATTCCTTAGCGGCGCGATTTCAATTTACATGTTTCTGATTATCATAAGGATAATCATGACTTGGTTTTCTCCGCAGAATGCCAATGATCCCAGAAGCGTTCTTCTTAAATTATGCGATCCGTACCTTAATTTTTTTAAACGTATGGGCTTTGTGTTTGGGCATGTCGATTTCTCGCCAATCATTGCCATTACCGTGCTTGTGATAGCGGGCAACATTCTTACACAGTTCAGTGTATACGGCAAAATTACTTTCGGTATTCTTCTTTCAGTCATCATAAAGGCGCTCTGGAGCGCTGCCGGGTCACTTATTGTTTTTATAATAATTATTGTTGTTATAAGGCTTCTCATTCTTTTTTTAAAGCCGAATACTTTCTCCCCGATACTGAGCAGCATTGATTCAATGCTTGTCCCGATGGCTGCAAAGGCTGCATCGCTTTTTATGAAAAGCAGTGTAACTACATTTCAGACCAATCTCATGGTTTTCGGCGCCTTGCTTATCGGAGTATATTATGTCGCTAATTTCGCGGTTAATGTGCTCACAGGAATATTCATAAATATTCCATTTTAAGGTAACAGATGTCCACCCTTAAGTCGCTCAATGGAATAGGCCCTGCTTCACTTGTCTATCTCAGGGAAGCAGGTATTACCTCAATTGACGGCTTATTGGGTTATTATCCAAGGACTTATGAATACAGGGACTTTATCTCATCCCTTTCCGAGTCTAGAAAAAATCCCGGAGAACCGGTAACTCTTAATGTTCTCTGTGAGGTTACCGGTTTTTCCTATTTCGGATACGGTCAGAAAAAAACACTTAAAATATCTGTTAGTGACGGCACAGACGAGGGTGTGCTTGTCTGTTTCGGCAGGAATTTTCTGCGCAATGCTTTCACCGAAGGGAAAAAATATTTTTTAAGCGGAACATTTTCTCTCCGCTTCGGGGAAATACAGTGCAGTAATTTCGAGTATGAGGCATTCAGCGATTCACCTTCCACCTTTCTTAAAATCATCCCTGTCTATCCCCTTACATCAGATCTTACGCAGGGTCTCCTGAGGAAGATAACTATTCAGGCAATTGATGTGCGCGGCAGGTATCTCGAAAACGTAATCCCTGAGAAAATAGCAGCAAAAAACAATCTGCTTTCAAGCGCGGCTGCCATAGCTAATATTCACTTTCCCCAAAACAGGGAGTTTCTGGAAAAAGCAATCAGGACCATCAAGTTTGAAGAGTTTTTTCTTTTCCAGAAAACCATAATCGATCTCAGAAAAAGCAAAGAATCGCACATACGGGAAAAAAGGGAATTAAAAAGATCGCTTCAGGAAAAGATAATTAATACCATCCCTTTTACGCTTACAGGGGATCAGAAATCTGCCATTGAAGAAATATATATTGACGGAGTTTCTGATATTCCGATGGACCGGATTCTTCAGGGCGATGTCGGATGCGGTAAAACAATAGTAGGATTCCTTGCTTCCCTTCCTTACATCGAATCAGGATGGCAAGTCGCATTCATGGCACCTACAGAGCTTCTTGCAAGGCAGCACCTTGAATCAGCGTCAAAACTGTTTGCCGGCACAGGGATCAAACTCGCATTTCTTTCAGGCCGCCTTCCCGAAGCGAAAAAAAGGTTTGTAAGGGATGCGCTTGAAAACGGCGGGATCAACATCATTATTGGCACACATGCGCTCTTTTCTGAACCGGTAATATTCAAGAGGCTCGGGCTTGCGATTGTCGATGAGCAGCACAAGTTCGGTGTTGCCCAGCGCAGCGCGCTTACGCTGAAGGGAAGAGAAACTGATTACCTCATGATGACAGCTACACCTATTCCGAGAACGCTTCAGATGACTTTCTTCGGAGACATCTCCATCTCGACAATCAGGACAATGCCGGGAGGCAGGAGCCCGATAAAGACACATACTGTCTTTGAGGACAACATTGAAAAGGTTTATTCATGGGTCAGAAAAGAGCTTGAAAAAGGTTTCCAGGCATATTTCGTTTATCCCCTGATAGAGGAATCCAGTTCACTGAACCTCAGGAATGCAGAATCAATGTTCAGGCACCTTGAAAAGGAAGTCTTTCCGCAATTCAAATGCGCACTGATGCATTCAAGGGTAAGCGAGGAAGAAAAAGAAAAAGTAATGAGCGAGTTTTCATCCGGTGAAATAAAGGTACTTGTCGCGACAAGCATTGTTGAAGTCGGTATTGATGTCCCGAAAGCGACATGCATGGTTATTGAGCACGCGGAGAGATTCGGACTTACAGCGCTGCATCAGCTCAGGGGAAGAATCGGCCGCAGCACATACCAGGCCTACACATTTCTTGTATTCAGCAGCAATCTCACTGAAGAGGCAAAGGCAAGGCTAAGGGTAATAAAGGAAAACATTGATGGTTTCAGGATTGCGGAAGAAGACCTTAAACTGCGTGGTCCAGGCGATGTTACAGGCCTTAAGCAGTCAGGTTTTGCGGAATTCAGGCTTGCTGATATCATTAACGACACTGAAATACTTGAAGCTGCGCGGAGCGAGGCAAACAGATATTTTAACTGATTTTTCACCATGAAGCATTAATCACACCTCTACCCTGTTCCGCCCCTTCCCCTTGGCTTTATACAAAAGATCGTCAGCCTTTCTTATCAGCTGCTCGATATCAATCTGGGGCATGTATGTGCTTACACCGCAGCTTACAGTCACCTTTATTTTTTTTGATCCCAGGAGGGAAAGCTCAATTATTTTCCTTATCTTTTCCGCCACATAGTGAGCCTGCTCATTCTGCTGGTTTTCCAGTATGACAAGGAATTCCTCTCCTCCGTATCTGGCAGCTATGTCCGTGTTTCTGATCGAAGTATGTATTATCTGCGCAATTTCCCGCAATACCTCATCACCAGCCTGATGCCCCCAGGTATCATTAACTTCCTTGAAAAAATCCAGATCAAAAAGCAGGATACTCAAAACACCGCCATATCTTTTGAAGTATTCTATTCTGCCGCTCAGATAATTCATCGCATACCTGTGATTATAGATTCCCGTAAGTCCGTCTGTTGTGGCAAGATTTACAAGCTCCTTTTCCTTTAAGGAAATTCTTTCGAGCATTGTATTAAAACTTTCATAAAGCTGTGATATCTCATCATTTGACTTAAGCTCAATTTTCTCAGTCAATTCAGCGTTTACAAGAATATTTTCCGCGTGACTTGAAAGCCTTTTAAGCGGGACAATGAGAACATGCTTGAGAAAAAAATACAGGACAATCAGGAAAAGAATAAATGAAAATACAAAAAAAGAAATTGATTCCTGTATCGTTTTTTTGCCCTGATTCAGAACTATTGTGGGATTCTCAAATTCAATCATCATAATACTTTTGCCGAAATAGTCATTCATTCTGGCAGAGGCAAGCACTGTTCCATCATTGTATATGACAGCAAGTTCGTTGCCGGAAGAAGCAGTGGAATCAGCGCTTATTGTGCTTACCCGGAAATTCATTGACAGCTGGCTCCTTATCGTATCAAGCCGCTTTTCGGATAAAAGCCTTCCAAAAAAAAGAATACCGGCGGGAGGGCCTGTTCCGTCGCTTTTCAGTATGTCCTGAAATGAAAACATCATTATTCCTGCACTGGTCAGGATAATGCCACTGTTTTCATTTTCATTTTTTTTAAAGAACCTGAGGTTTTTGATTATCAATATCTCACTCTCAGGTAATTCCTGAACATCCGCATCATCCCCAAAATACTGTCCCATATATTTTGTTTTTCCGCTGTTATCGATGAATAATTTCAGGTTTGTATCATTCATTATGAATGTTTCCGGGATCAGGTTGGACTCCATGTATCCTGGCATATCACCAGTCATGAAAGTGTAGGTATCGTCCCAGTTGGCCCAGTCCCGACAGAGGAGAGAAAGGTGGTTTATCTCATTCTCAATTGACCGCTGGATAGTCTCAAAAGTATTGTTGATAATTGTTTCTTCAATTTTCCGGTAGGTATTAAGATAAAATTTATACTGATAATTAGTCTGGAGCAATATCATGATCGAAACAAATAAAACAAGGCTCAGAACCATTTTTTTGTGGATAAGCACTTTTACACCCCAGTTAGTATTAATATTAGTTTTATATATAAAGATATGTCAATTAAAATGATTTGCAATATTTAAATTAATCATGGGGAATTCTTTTTTTTTATATTATACTTATTAATAGAAATCTTTAACAGGAGGTAAGAATATGAG
>JADHEF010001889.1_pt1 | contig 11065 bp, 7 predicted proteins | sample 8952391 | NCBI WGS metagenome assembly JADHEF01 (sample SAMN16124439, study PRJNA663245) | bioreactor sludge metagenome | isolation source: sludge (nitrite) | place: India:Bengaluru | collected 2019-02-28
GGCACACCTGCCCCAGACACAGGAATCGTATTCTACCAGACCGAAGATGGAAAATCCCGCATTCGGGTGCAGATGCAGGACGGCACCGTCTGGCTCAATCAGAGGCTATTGGCCGAGCTTTACCAGGTGTCGGTGCCGACTATCAATGAGCACATCTCCACCATCTACAGCGACCATGAGCAGAGCCCTCAGGCAACTATTCGGAAATTCCTAATAGTTCAAACCGAGGGCAGCCGCCGAGTAGAGCGGCTGGTGGACTTCTACAGCCTGGAAATGATTCTGGCCATCGGCTACCGGGTAAGAAGCCACCGTGGCGTTCAGTTCCGCCGCTGGGCTACAGAGCGCCTGCGAGAGTACATGGTAAAGGGCTTTGTGCTCGATGACGAGCGGCTCAAGGGAGAGAAGGAGGCCTTCGGGGCCGACTACTTCGATGAGCTCTTGGCGCGCATACGCGACATCAGGGCCTCAGAGAAACGCTTCTACCAGAAGGTCAGAGAAATCTATACCCTTTCCATTGACTACGATCGCCAGTCTGAGAGCACCCAGGCTTTCTTCAAGATAGTCCAAAACAAGCTGCACTGGGCCATTGCCGGCCAAACAGCAGCTGAAATCATAGCAGAACGAGCCGATGCCTCCAAGCCCAACATGGGGCTCACTGCATGGAAGGGAGCAAAAGTCCGCCAGGCTGATGTCTTTGTGGCCAAAAACTACCTATTAGCAGAGGAAATTGGAGAGCTAAATCGGCTCGTCACCATGTGGCTTGACTACGCTGAGGACCAGACCCGAAGAAGACAGCCAATCTACATGAAGAACTGGCAGGAGAAGCTTGATTCATTCCTGCAATTCAACCAGAGAGCCATATTGGAGCACAGCGGAAAAATATCAATGGATGAGGCCAAACGCCTGGCCCTGGAGCAGTACCTGGCTTTCAATCAGAGGCGAATCGAAGAAGCCGATGCGCTGGCAGAGAAGGAATTTGAGCAGGAGGTCAAAAGGATGTTTCACAAAGGTCGGGAGGACGACAAATAAGCCCACTGGCCACCATAATGCCTGCAATTCCATTCTGCTTCCGCCAGCCAGCCCGCACATCATCTCCTCAGAAACATCCTCTCCAACTGGCCTTCGTCTATGGTCACCATCACCGGACGACCGTGCGGACAGGTGAGTGGATTCTTGCAGAGGAACAGATCATCGAGGAGGCGTTTCATCTCAATTGCAGTCAGCTCGCGCCCGGATTTTATCGAGCCCCGGCAGGCCAGGAGCTTGAGGATCTCATCCCTGTTGGTGGAGGCGGGGCTGACTTTGCCGGAGTTGAAGAGGTCTCTTAAGATGTCGTGCACCGCCTCAGCGTCTTGTAGCCTGCTGCCCAGCGCCGGAACGGCCCGGACAGTGTACGTGTTTCCTCCGAAGGGCGAGAGATCAAAGCCGATCTCTTGAAGCGTCTCCTGCCAGGCGTTCATCATGAGCCTCTCGCTTGCCGACAGCTCCACCGATATGGGCTCTACCAGCTCCTGACGGATCTTTTTGTCTTTGTACATCTCAGCCAACCGCTCGAAACGGATGCGTTCAGCTGCAGCATGCTGGTCGATTATCACCAGGCCGTCTTCGCCTTCTGCCACAATGTACAGCTTTTTGATCTGGCCTACAATCCTGAGAACCGGATGGTGCGTCTCAGGCAGCGCCGGCTCAGGGCTGACGGGCAGAGTTCTCTGCTCGCCGCTCTCTGCGATGGTGGTCTGAAGGGCAGTGGACTCTGCCGAAATTATTCGGCCACCCGGGACCTCTGCCGAAGCCTCCTCATTTTTCATTTCGCCGAGCTGAGCGCGCTCCTCAAGAGCAGAAGCAGCTGATGCCGTGATGGCGGAGGCAATCTCCGACTCGTGCAGGAGGCGTATCTCTCTTTTGGCAGGGTGGACATTTACGTCCAATTGTTGTGGATCTATCTGCAGGGATAAGACCGCGACCGGGCTCTTGCCGAGAGAGATGATATTTCGATAGGCATCGCGAAGTGCTCCAGAGAGGACGCGAGACGAGACTGCCCGGTCATTTACGAAGAGAAATATCCTGTCCGAGCTGCTTCGCGTGGAGAGCGGATCGCCAATCATGCCTTGCAGGCTCCAGCCCGGTCCCAGTTTTTCCAGACGGGACATGCCTTTGTATGTCTTCAGGCCGAAGAGGCGGAGAAGTACGTCATCCCAGCTCGACGACCTTGCAGACTTGAAGACCGTGCGCCTGCCTGTGAATAGCTCAAAGGAGATGTTGTAGTGGATGATTGAAAGCTCAGTCACGGTGTCAGTGATGTGCACGAGCTCTGCCTCAGCGCTCTTCAAGTGCTTTTTTCTGGCCGGCACATTGTAGAACAGGTCCCGGACGGTGATGGTTGTTCCTGCAGGCGACCCGATCTCCTTTGTCTCGACGATCCTGCCACCTTCCAGGCGCAGGTAGGTTCCGGATACCGAGCCCCTGGTCTTCGTCCTCACCTCAACGCTTGCAGAGACGCTGGCGATGCTGGACAGGGCCTCTCCTCGAAACCCCAATGTCGAGATGTTTGAGAGGTCTGTTGCGTCACGGATCTTGGATGTGGCGTGTTTTTGAAAGGCGAGAGGCAGATCCTGAGGGTCGATTCCGCTTCCGTCGTCCGTGATCCTGATGAAGCTTTTTCCGCCGTCCTCAACCTCGATTAGAATCCTGCCGGCTCCCGCATCTATCGAGTTTTCAAGAAGCTCTTTGACGACTGAGGCTGGCCGCTCAATAACCTCTCCGGCGGCGATCTTGTTTATCGTGTCCTCGTCAAGAAGTCTAATTTTCGCCATTATCAGCACCTGCTCTCTTTTCCAGCATCTTCTGGTATTCAGCCAGATGCCCCAAAGCCTGAAGCGGGGTGAGGGCGTCAATGTCGATTTTGCGTATCTCCTCTAAAATCGGATCATCCTTCTGGATTGAAAGAATTTTCCCGTCAGTTGCAGGACCATCGAAGAATATGAGCTGAGTATAGTGTGAGGACTTCCGGGGCCTCTTGTTTCCAGAGAGCGGCTCGATCCGGGCCTCTTTCTCGATCTCCTTCAAAATCTGGTCTGCCCGCTTCGTCACTGCATCAGGAACACCTGCGAGCCGTGCCACGTGAACTCCGTAGCTCTTGTCTGTTGCTCCCGGAACTACTGTTCGGAGGAATGTGATTGTCCCCATCTCTTCCTTCACTGCGATGCTGTAATTTTTGACACCGGGCAAGATGCCCTCCAACTGCGTCAGCTGATGGTAGTGGGTCGCAAAGACCGCCTTGCATTTGATGCTGCTGTGCAAGAACTCGCATATGGCCCAGGCGAGAGACAGGCCGTCAAATGTACTGGTCCCCCGCCCAACCTCATCCAGGAGCACGAGGCTGTCCTTGGTGGCCCTCGTCAGGATTGCGGCAAGCTCAGTCATCTCCACCATGAATGTGCTCTGCCCTGCAGAGAGATCATCGTAGGCCCCAACCCTCGTGAAGATCCGGTCTACGATTGAGAGAGACGCATAAGCTGCAGGCACAAAGGAGCCGGCCTGGGCCATGATGACGGCCAAGGCGATCTGCCGCATGAACGTGGATTTTCCTGCCATGTTGGGGCCTGTGAGGATGAGAAGCCTGTTCTGATCATCATCCAAGAGCACATCGTTTGGCACAAATCCACCCCGCATAGCTTTATCCAGAACGGGATGCCGGGCGGCCCGAAGAGACAGCCTGCCCTCGATGTTGAACTCTGGGCGAACGAGTCCGCTCTCCGTCGCCGTACTCGCCAGGGCCACAAGCACATCCAGCTCCGCCAAAGCGATAGCCCGATCTGCGACCATCTGGGCAGAGGCACCCACGGAATCGCGTACAGAGGCAAAGATCTCCTGTTCTAGGGAGACCGACCTCTCCTGGGCCGACAGGACCTTTGACTCCATCTCCTTCAGCTCAGGAGTTATGAACCGCTCTGCGTTCGCCAGTGTCTGCTTTCTGATGTAGTCTTTGGGGACCAGATGCAGGTTGGCGCGCGAGACCTCCAGGTAGTAGCCGAAGACGTTGTTGTAGGAGATCTTGAGCGACTTGATGCCGCTCTTCTCCCTCTCAGCGCTCTCCAGTCGAGTGATCCAGCCCCGTCCGTCTCGCAGGAGAGAGCGGAGTTGGTCTATCTCGGCGTCGTAGCCATCTTTGATCACGTCGCCGTCTCGCAAGTGAGTGGGCGGGTCGTCTGCAATCGACTTCTCCAGAAGATCGACTATCTCCTGACAGGGACAGAGCCGGCCCATCAGATCGACAAGATAGGGAGAACTCGCCTGCTCCAGAATCGATTGCACGGCTGGCAGCCTTGCTAATGTTGCCTTCAAGACCACCAGCTCCTTTGGCGTGGCCGAGCCGCAGGAGACACGACTCATCAGCCTCTCGAGGTCAGCAGATCCCTTCAGCACCTCAGCCAGGCTCTCCCTCAGGACTGCATTGCCGTAAAGCTCTTCTACAGCAGAATGCCGCCATTGGATTGCATTTAGGGAGACGAGAGGCATCTGGATCCAGCGGGACAGCGTTCGAGCGCCCATAGCGGTCTTCGTACTGCCGAGATACTCCAGAAGAGTCCCACGCTTTGAGCGGTCCCGGATGTTTCTTATGATCTCCAGGTTTCGCAGTGTGACATCATCCAGGACCATGAACTCCGCGCCGGAGTAAGGCCGGATGTCGCGCAAATGTCCAAGTGCATCGAAGTGAGTGCTGTGCAGGTAGCCGAGAATTGCTCCGCAGGCCCGGACTGCGAGTGGTAGCTCTTCTAGACCCAGCCTCTCCTTCCAGCCCTCTTTGAATCGGCCCTCCAATGCGGCGGAAGCACTCTCGGCTGAAAAGACAGCCTCATCCAGGATCTGCAAGCGCGTTCCTACCCAGTCCAGCGGAAAAGAAGCTATGCATTCAGCGGGCCGGAACTTGGCCAGCTCTGCCGCGAGCCTGTCCTCTACGATCTCAGTTGTCAGGAACTCGCCAGTCGAGACATCCACAAAGGCGAGACCCAAGCGGCCCGCTTTTGCTCCGTCCCCCTCCTCCCGAACCACTGAAGCGAGGAAGTTGTTGCAGGCCTCGTCGAGCATTGCAGGCTCGATGATGGTTCCGGGCGTCACAACACGGGTGATCTCCCTCTTTACAAGGCCTTTGGCAAGCTTTGGGTCCTCAACCTGATCGCAAATGGCCACCTTATGCCCAGCCCGGATAAGTTTAGCCAGGTAGGCGTCGAGAGCGTGGTAGGGCACACCTGCAAGAGGAATCTTGTTGCCAAGGTCGTCCTTCTGGCGAGAAGTCAGCGTGATGTTCAGGTCTCGGGCGACGGTGACTGCATCCTCTGAGAATGTCTCGTAGAAGTCGCCCACCCGGAACAACAGCAGAGCATCTGGATACTGCTTCTTTTCCCGGTAGTACTGCTCCATGAGTGGAGAGAGCTTGGTCATGATCAACTCAGCTTTCGACCTTCTCATCTCAAATCGCTTTCGGTATTAAAATCGCACAGGCACCATTCCGAAGGGCTTATCTACCTTTATGCCAACCCTGTAATTTCAAAGGTCGCAGTTCAAAGGGTTATCACCATGATTTCCAAAGATTATATTCGAGAGATTTTAAAGGGATACGATAAAAAGAATTTAACCATAGCTACCATCTGCTCTCATAGCAGGAGGGCTTTAAGACTCTCGGCATATGCATCGGCCAGCCGCCACGGTTCTACGATGCTTTTCCACTGGCAAAGCCTGATAAGTTCCTCTCTGTCGAGAGCTACAAGGCTCTCCTGGACTATGCCGATGATCTCGTTGCCGAGAACGTGATAATCATCCCGCACGGCTCTTTGGTGGAATATCTGGGGATAGAGAAGTTCGAGTCTCTGGCCGTCCCCACCTTTGGAAACCGCAGAGTATTAGCCTGGGAGAGCGACAGGGAGATGGAGAGGGAATGGCTTCTCAAGGCAGGCGTAAACGTTCCCATGCGATTTGAAAAGGCTGAAGACATCGACAGGCCGGTCATAGTCAAATACCATGGTGCTAAAGGCGGACGGGGCTTCTTCATTGCCAAGACAAAAGATGAGCTGCAGTCCAAGATGAGCATGGAGGACAAGTTCACCATCCAGGAGTTCATCCTTGGAACCAGATACTACATCCATTTCTTCTATTCACCCATAAGACAGGATGGCTACCAGCTCAAGAAAGGGTCTTTGCAGATGCTTGGCATCGATCGAAGGGTTGAGTCCAATGCAGACGAGATCTTTCGGATCGGCAGCATGAAGGAGCTGGCAGAAGCTGGCATCTATCCGAGCTTTGTGGTCACAGGGAACCTTCCGCTGGTGCTGCGAGAATCGCTTCTTCCAAGAGCTTTCGAGCTTGGTGAAAGGGTTGTCGAGACCAGCCTGGACCTCTTCGGAGGAATGATCGGGGCGTTTAGCCTGGAGACCATAGTCACAGATGAACTGGAGTTCAAGATCTTCGAAATATCAGCCAGAATCGTCGCCGGCACCAACCTCTACATGGACGGCTCTCCGTACTCAGATCTCATCGAACCAGGACTTTCAAATGGCCGGCGCATTGCCCAGGAGATCAAACTGGCAAGCGAGAAGAACCTGCTGGAGGAGATCGTAAGCTGATTGCAGGCCAGAAGAAAGGCTTATCTTGGTGAGGTCGCACAAGGTTTCCAGTATGTCAGGCCTTATCAAGACCTTCCAGGAGGCCACGCTGCTTCAGTGCGGCTTTTTAGATAAACTAGTCGATTTGGACATGGCAAGCGTTGCCGAGTTCTCTGAGTCAATGGTGGATTTTTTTAAGGCAACGCCGGATAACAAGTTTGTCTACGGCCTGGCCGCAGGCCGGTCGGCTCTTGCTCTGTACAGCTTCTTGCAGCTCATCCAAAACCACTTCGACAATGTATTTCCCTTCACCCTCGAAGATCCGGTGCAAAGGCACTACCGTCCGGGCAAGAATCTTGCCATTGCCATCTCCGGATCGGGAGAGACCCTCTCCGTAAACAAATATATAGACGATTTCATTACCCGCGGCGGCGAGATCAAGCTCATCACAGCCAATGAAGAGGGCTCAGCCTGCAAAATGGTCAGGGAGTATGAGCGCGGCACGGTCCTCGTGATCAAGGCCAGAACCAAGTATGCCACTGACAAGGACAAGAGGGCCAGGCTCTCGCCCATGGGCACAGAGTTCGAGCTGGAAGTTCTCGCATTTTTGAATGCCCTCTTCGTCGATCTCCAGTCCAGGCTCAACGGAGTATGCGATAGCACTTGCCCAGGGTATCAGTCAAGGATATTGGACTTCAAGGAGAATGCTCTGCTCATCTCCAAGATGGACGAGGCTGATCCCGGCCAACTGGATCACTGGTTCAAGAGGCTTCTGCCAAGAAGCGGCAGGTATGTGATCGGAGGCGTTGGCAGAAGCGGGCTCGTGGCCCGCGCGTTTGAGATGAGGCTCACTCACCTCAACAAGATCAGCTACTGGGAGAGGGACTTCAATACACCGAGCTTTCAGATCGGAGACGTCTATATCCCCATTACCGGAAATGGAAATACCTACGAGGCCCTAGAGGGCACAGTCACGGCCCTGAGCAAAGATGCTGATGTGATGCCAATCACTGCCAACCCATCATCGCGGCAGGTGGCAATCTTAGAGAAACGCGGCAAAAAGAAGGACATTGCCGTAATCCCTGTCAAGCCTGAGTACGCCAGCCTCTTCAGCGGCGACACCAGCTCCACGACCTGGCTGATGTCTGACTTCACGAAGTTCAGAAGTCCCATCTTTGAGATCAATGCCTCCATATTCACCAACAGCGTTGTTGCAGTTGGAGCTGAGTTTCTCGGCATCATGGAGGAAGGAATGAAAAGGATGCACGTGTGAGACAGTGACCGTGAGATTGTGACCAGAATAATAGCCCTCTCTGACACCCACCTGGATGATGAAAAGCTTGCTGACGCAGTCGTCGCGCTCGCGAAGAATGCCGATATCATCATTCACTGTGGGGACTTCGTCTCGGCCCGGACATATGCGGCTCTCGCGGACCTCGGAAGGCTTGAGGCGGTGCACGGCAACTCCGATTGCCTTGAGCTGAAGAGGCTTCTGCCGGAGAGAAAGGTGATCGAGGTGGACGGCATCAGAATCGGTCTGGTGCACATGGCATCGCACGGGGCCGATCTGGTGGGAGCGGAGATGATGGCCCGTGAAATGAATGTGCAGGTTCTGGTCTTCGGGCACATCCACCGACCGATAATCGAGAAGGGCAGGCGTCTGCTCGTCTGCCCAGGCAGCACAACGCTTCCCCGCATGTCTGCTCCGTCCGTGGCCGAGCTGGTGATCGAAGAGGGGAAGATCCAGGGCAATATCATCCCGGTGGGCAGCCCCTGCTGCAATTATCTCAAGTTTGCAGGGGAACTTGGCATGGCTGAAGAAGGCCGCGAAAAAAGATAAGATGCGCTGGTATTTTATTTTCTGAAAAAATATAATATTTGATCGACGGATATATCTCTCAATAGTGCGTGAGAATGGACGCAGGGAGCTGACAGACTCATGCAAGGACTCAAAGACAAGTTTCCCCATTTGCCGGAGGAGATCTCCGGACTGAGAGAGCTGGCCTACAACCTCTGGTGGAGCTGGCATCCTGAGGGCCGCGGGCTCTTCAAGCTCCTCAACCGCCAGGGCTGGTATCTGAGCAACCACAACCCGGTAAAGATGATCAACCGGATGGATCGCAGTTCTCTTGAGGCGACCGCAGCCAATCCGCATTTCATGAGGCACTACCACTCGGTCATGGCTCGCTTCAAGAGCTACATGAACCCCAAGAACGGCTGGTTCTGCGACAGGACAGCTTTTCCTGAAGGGTGCAGGGTCGCTTACTTCTCTGCAGAGTACGGGCTGCATCATGCTCTGCCGTTTTACGCCGGAGGCCTCGGCTTTTTAGCAGGAGATTTCCTCAAGGAGTGCAGCGATTTAGGGATACCAGTTGTCGCTGTGGGATTCATGTACCCTCAGGGCTACCTTCGCCAGATGGTGTCTCCCGACGGCTGGCAGGTTGGTGCCTGCGAGATGCTGGACCGAGAGAATGCGCCCATTCGAAAGATGGTGGACGCGAGAGGTGATCCGGTCACAGTCAAGGTGCCCATCATGGATCCGCCCATTTACCTGGAGGTATGGGAGGTATTGGTCGGCAAGACCAGCCTTTACCTGATAGATACATCCAGCGAGGCCAATGAGCCCTGGAATCGGGTTATATCCGATAGGCTTTACACAGGAGACCTCGAGCAACGTCTGCGCCAGGAGATTGTGCTTGGAATAGGCGGAGTGCGGATTTTGCGTCACCTGGGACTGAACTATTCTGTCATTCATCTCAACGAGGGCCACCCCGCGTTTGCCGTGCTGGAGAGGATTCGGGAGAGAGTGGAAGCTGGCATGAGCTATCAGGATGCTTTTGAGCTTGTCCGAAGCTCTACAGTCTTCACCACGCATACCCCGGTTCCTGCAGGCCATGACGTTTTCACTTATCAGCTCATGGACAAGTACTTCGGATCCTATTTGCCGACGCTTGATCTCTCAAGAGATGAGCTATTCCGGCTGGGGACGAGTCCGGCGAGACCTGATGGCTTCAACATGACTGCCTTCGCCCTGAAAAGCAGCGCATTTAGAAATGCCGTTAGCGCAAAGCATGGAGAGGTCAGCCGGAAGATGTGGCAGCAGCTGTGGCCTGAGCTTTCCGTCGATCGGGTCCCAATCGAGCACATCACCAACGGGGTTCATGTGCCCACCTGGATTGACCGGCGTCTGGGCGACGAGATATTCAACAGCTATTTGGGCAGGACGTGGCTTGAGGAGCATGATTTGCCTGCGGTATGGGAGCCGATTGACGATATACCTGACAAGGTCCTCTGGGAGCATCATAGAAGCATGAAGGAGATGCTCATCGCCAAGATCAGGGAGCGTGCGCGACTCAAATGGAGGAAGGCAGGGTCGGACCCAAACAACGTCATGGCCTCAGGGGTGCTGCTCGATCCGGCTGCTCTCACCCTCGGGTTTGCCAGGCGGTTTGCCTCCTACAAGCGGCCAACGCTCCTTTTGCAGGACATGGCACGGCTCGCAAGGATTGTAAGCGATCCCTGGAGGCCGGTTCAGATCATCTTTGCGGGCAAAGCTCATCAAGATGACCAGCAGTCCAAGCAACTCTTGCAGCAGGTCTTCTCTGCTGCCAAGGACCAATCCTTTGGAGGCAGAATTGCTTTTGTTGAGGACTACGATGAACTGCTGGCCCAGTACCTGGTTCATGGGGTCGATGTCTGGGTGAACAATCCCCAGCCGCCGATGGAAGCCAGCGGCACGAGCGGAATGAAAGAACGGAGTGCCTCAGCTTTCCGTCCTCGACGGCTGGTGGATCGAGGGATACAACGGAAAGAACGGCTGGGCGATAGATGGCGCAGACGGGCCGGACAGGGACGCAAAAGATGCGGCTGCAATTTATGATCTCCTTGAGAAGGATATTGTGCCACTCTATTACGATGTAGATGAGGATGGAGTCTCGCATGGCTGGACGGCTGTGATGAAGGAGACCATCAGGATGACTGGGCCGAATTTCTCTGCTCGCAGGATGGCAAAGGAGTATGCAGAAAGGTTTTATCTCCCAGCTCTGGCTGCGTCCATGAGGGCAGGGCCAGGAAGGGACCGGAGCAGCGGGAAGGTGGATCTGTTCGGAGGGATATGAAGGAGACGATTTGCCTGGCTTGTGTTCATTCTTAGAAAAATTTATATATATTTCATAGATGAGAACGCCACAGTCCACCAAAGTTAAATAACTCTTAGAATATGCACGTTTAGAAAGAGGTGAGTACAATGGGCTCTTATTATGATGCATATTGTTTCGGAGTGAGGATTGGCTTAGCTAGAGTCCTGGCATCGTTGGAGAATATAGGTGCATGGAATTCCATTGCTAGCGCCAAAACTTTTGCAAAAAATTTGTGTGATGCAAAATTGCTTGGAGATTTTGCTTTTGCAAATCTATAGTCTAAAACCAAACATTTATAACTTATCACACTATAGTTAAATACATGCC